>Ga0126379_10001931_pt1 | contig 12927 bp, 14 predicted proteins | sample PanSoiMetPlot_24_FD_92640 | JGI IMG/M metagenome (GOLD analysis project Ga0126379, IMG submission 92640) | Tropical forest soil microbial communities from Panama - MetaG Plot_24 | ecosystem: Environmental > Terrestrial > Soil > Tropical forest > Bulk soil | place: Panama | collected 2016-02-17
AGTGGGAGGAGTGGGGCGACCCGGTGCACGACGCCGCCGTCTACGGCCTGATGAAGTCGTACTCCCCCTACGACAACGTCGAGGCGAAGGACTACCCCGCCATGCTCGTCACCGGTGGGCTGAACGATCCCCGCGTGTCGTACTGGGAGCCGGCCAAGTGGGTGGCGAAGCTGCGCACCACGAAGACCGACGACAACCCGCTCCTGCTCAAGACCGAGATGGGCGCCGGTCACGCCGGCCCCTCGGGTCGCTACGACGCCTGGCGCGACGAGGCCCTCGTCCTCGCCTTCCTCCTCACCCAACTCGGGGCCGCCCCAGGCGTTGGCGTCGCGTAGGCCCGCGAACGAGGCTCTAGGTGACGCCAGACGATGGACTCGACAGGGGCAGGATGGCAGCGAGCTGGCGGCTCTGGGCGAGGAGCACGCCGTCGCGGCTCCAGATGACGCCGTCCTCCTCGAGGAAGCCTTCGGCGACGACGTTGGTACGGAACTCGGTCAGGACGTAGTCGTCCGGTTTCGCGCCCGGCAGCGGGAGCGACGAGCGGAAGTGGATCGTGAGGTCCACGGTCGGGACGATGATCTGCTCTTCGATGCGGCCGAAGACCGCGGGGATGACAGCGTCCGTGATGGCGGCGGCCACCGGCGCATCGACGACCCGGCCCTCGGGGAGTCGGATCCAGCGCGTCAAGACGGCTTCGCCCGTGTGTGTGCCCGGGAACGCGCCTCGCACCATGCGCTCGTCCCACCGGAACGCGATTTCGGGGATCATCGGGTCGCCGGTCGGCGCCTCGATCACCGGGCTGTCCTCCGCCGCCGGCGCGTCCGGCGGCGCCAGGTCGGCGAACTCGGGGCCGGGTCGGGCGTGCGAGAACGCACCCAGCGCGAGACCGATGAGCGTACGGTCCTGCGTGATGCGCGCCGAGCAGGTCGTGAGCGATCGGCCGGCGCGCTCCACCGCGGTGGCAATCTCGAGCGCGCCTTCGGCCGGCGGCGCGGCGTAGTGCACCGTGAGCGACCGCGGAGCCCGTTCCGCGTCGGCGACGGTCTCCGTGAGCGCCCGCAACACGATCGCGGCGAGGTAACCGCCGTTCGGGCCCCGGTGCACCCACCATGCCCGGTCGAGCACCGCCTCGTAGCGTCCGTCACCGACTGGACGCACTGCCGTCTCACGGTCGAAGTCGAATGTCCGCCGCATGGACGCCGCAGCCTACGCTGCGTAGGTGCCCGAATCGCTGGAGCTGAAGACGGCCGACGGCGTCACGCTCGAAGCGGAGTTGTCGCTCCCGGCGGAACCGCCGCGCTGTGGCGTCGTGCTCTGCCATCCGCACCCGCAGTACGGGGGCACCATGCGCTCGATCGTGATCAGCGCGCTGTTCGACGCGCTCGCGCCGCGCGGCGTCGCCTGCCTCCGGTTCAACTTCCGCGGCGTCGAAGGCAGCGAGGGAACGCACGACTTCGGGAACCTCGAACGCGTCGACGCCGAGGCCGCCGTCGCTGAACTGTCCGGCCGACTCCCCTCCGACATTCCGCTGATCCTCACCGGCTGGTCGTTCGGCGCCGACATGGCCCTCTCGGTGCGTGACGAGCGCGTCGACGCCTGGCTGGCGATCGCGCCACCGCTCGTCGTGGTCCATGACGTCGACGGGCTCGCCGCCGATCCGCGGCCCAAGCTCCTCGCCCTCGCCCAGCACGACGAGTACCGCGACCCGGCGGAGGTCAAGGAGATTGCCGAGCCGTGGGCCAACACCGACGTGCAGGTCGTCGGCGGCGCCTCCCACTACTTCGTGGGTCGCACCGACCGGCTGGTGGAGATCGCGGCCGGCTTCCTGGACCGGCTGGCGCCGGCGACGACGTAGCCGGCGCGCTACATCTTGGTGAGGCCGATGAGGTTGCCGTCGGGATCAGAGAACAACGCGATCTCAGGTCCGTCCGGGATCTGCATGGGCGGCATGACGACCTTCGCGCCCAGCCTCTCGGCCTGGTTCAGCTTCGCCTGCACGTCTTCGCAGTTGACGTAGAAGGTCGTGTAGGGACCGCCTTCAGGCGGCGAGTTGATGCCACCGCCGACGCCCTCACCGCCACTGTCGGTGTCGACCATGCCGTAATGCGCTTGGTTGTCGCTGTTGATCTTCCAGCCGAAGAGGTCGGCGTAGAACTGGGTCGCGGTGGCGTCGTCCTTCACGCCGATCTCGAACCATACGACCGGGTTGCCCATGTGGTGCTCCTGTCTCTCGTTTCCCTCGGCCCTGGTACTGGCCGTCGAGGCGGTAGATGCCACTGCGGGCGCGCCTTATCGAGCACCACTGTGCCCTCTTCGCCGCGCCGCATCCTGTTCCTCGGCCACCGACTCGAGGCACGGCTGGCCCGAGGCCCGCCGCAAAGAGCGAAAGCTGATAGAAGCGTTCAGAAACGCGTACGATGAAAGCCGCCTGAGGCGGAGTTTCGCTCATCTAGGGGGGGTGTGGGCGGAAACAGGCGCTTTGCGTATCAGCCGGCGCTGGACGGGGTGCGGGCGTTCGCGGTCTTGTCCGTGTTCGCCTATCACCTCGACGCGGGATGGGCACAGGGCGGGTTCCTCGGCGTCGACGCGTTCTTCGTCCTGTCGGGCTTTCTGATCACGTCCCTGCTCATCGGTGAGTTCGCGCGCCACGGCGGCATCGGCTTCGCCGGGTTCTGGGCGCGCCGAGCGCGTCGCCTGCTCCCCGCGCTGTTACTCGTCCTGCTCGCCGTGGCCGCCTACGCCGTGCTGGCGGCGCCCGCGGACCAGCTCGACCGCCTGCGCGGCGACGGCCTGGCCACGCTGTTCTACGGTGCGAACTGGCGCTTCATCGCATCGGGTCAGTCGTACTTCGACCTGTTCTCCGAGGCCTCGCCGCTGCGGCACATGTGGTCGCTCGCGATCGAAGAGCAGTTCTACCTCGTGTGGCCGCTGATCACGTTCGCGTGCCTGCGCCTCGCACGAGGTCGGCACTGGCTTCTCGGTCTCGTGTGCGGCACGGGCGCCGGCGCGTCGATCGCCGCGATGGCCGCGCTGTACGACCCGGTGGACCCGTCACGCGCCTACTACGGCACTGACAGCCGGGCTCACCTGCTGCTCATCGGCGCCGGGCTCGCGCTCGCGCTCGCGCGTTGGAGGCCGCGCGGCGCAGGGCGTTCCACCGTCAACGCGTTGGGCATGGCCGGCGCGCTCGCGTGTGTCGGCTTCTGGACCTTCGTGCCGGACACGGCGGCATGGATGTACCGCGGCGGTTACGCGGTCTTCGGCCTGTGCGTGGCGGCGGTCATCACATCGGCGATCCAGCCGGGGCGGTTTGCGCTGCGGTCGTTCCTGTCGCTCGCGCCGCTCGTCTGGATCGGGCGCATCTCGTACGGCCTCTACCTGTGGCACTGGCCGGTGATCGTCGTGGCCTCGCCGGCGCGGACGGGGCTCGACGGCCCGTCGCTCACGATCCTTCGCGTCGTGCTGGCGTTCGCGTTCGCCACCGCCTCCTTCTACCTGGTCGAGCAGCCGATCCGGCGGGGCGCGCTCCGGGGTCGGTGGGCGATGGCGGTATCGCCGTCGGCGTTCGTGGCGACCGGCGTGGTGGTGCTCATCGCCACCGCCGGTGCCGCGCCACTCCCGGTGTATCTCCAGAACGGCCCCGGGCAGCTCACGTCACGCGCCCAGCAGCTCCCGAAGCCCGAGGCGCAGCCGGCGCCGCCACCCGCCGCGGCGTTCACGGCCCCGGCGGGTGCGCCCACGACGCCACCGCCCAAGCGCATCATGCTCGTCGGCGACTCCGTCGCCGAGAGCCTCCTCGACGGTCTCCGGGAGGCGGCCGCCGAGCAAGGAGCGCAGCTGTATCCGGCATCGGTACCCGGTTGCGGCATCGTCGGTGGACAGCCGATCGACCTTACCGGCACCCCGTTCAAATGGTCGGCCACGTGCGAGCGGGAGGTGCCGAAGTACCAGACCGCCCGGCTGGCTCAGATCCGTCCCGACGTCGTCATCTGGCTCAGCGCGTGGGATCGCGACGACCGCATCGTGGACGGACAGACCGTGAGCACGAACACGATGACGGGTCGCTACGTGTTCGCGAGGCTGATCGATGATGCCGCAACCCGCCTGACCTCCACGGGCGCGCGCCTCCTGATGATGACCGTCGCGCCGCCGTCTCCGAGCGACTCGTATCCGGACCCGCCGAAGGACCCGAAGTTCGACTACATGAACCGCATGCTGCGTGACTACGCGCGGGCGCACGCCGATCAAACGTCGGTGGTGGACCTCGCCCGGCTGCTGTGCCCGAGCGGGACGCAGCCCTGCCCGGAGGAGGTCTCGGGCGTCCGGCCGCGGCCCCGCGACGGCAACCACTTCGAGCCCGACACCGCGGTGTGGGTCGCGCACCAGCTCATGCCGCAAATCATGGCGGCGACGCCGGGCTCCGGCGTCGACGCCGCCACGTCCGCCGACGCGACTGCGAACGCCTCGGTCGGCAGGCGGGTCTAGCCCTCTATGCCCCGGTGCGAAGCTCGGAACCGATCGGAGCGAGGCCGTGCCGCTCGAGAAACGACATGCGCCGGTCGAGGATCGACTGCCATTCGGCGAAGTCGTGGTCGTAATGAGCCCGGTCCCCGTCCTCGTAGGCGTGCTCGAGCTCGTCGAAGGCGGCGTCCTCGGCATCCAGGAGCTGCCGATACCGCTGTAGGAATCCTTCGTCGACCACCCCGTTCGACTCGGTCATGCATCCCCCTTCGCGCCGACGCGACGCCGGCCGACGCCGCCCGCGCCGACCGTACCCGACCCGAACGCCGCCGACTACGGGCGTGAGCCGACGGCGGCGAGGGCCTCGTCGACGCCGAAGCGGCCCTCGTAGATGGCCCGCCCGACGATGGCCCCTGCCAGCGAACGGCCCTCGGCGCGCAGCCGGCGCAGCGCCGCCAGATCCTCCAGCGCGCCCACCCCGCCGCTGGCGATCACGGGGAGTTGCGTCACCTGGAGCACGCCACCGAGCTGGCCGAGGGCGGGCCCGGCCATCGTGCCGTCCCGGCCGATCTCCGTGACTACCAGCGCCGCCGCTCCGCTGTCCTCGAGGTGTGCCGCCACCTCCAGCAAGTCCTCGCCGGTCGAGTCGATCCATCCTCGAACGGCGACGGCCCGCCCCCGGGCGTCGAGCCCGACGGCGATCCGGCCCGGATGCAGGGTCGCGAGCTCGCGCACGAGCTCGGGCCGCTCGATCGCACCAGTACCGACTACGACCCGGGCCGCGCCTGCCGCCAGCAAATCGCCACCGGCCTCGACGCTGCGAACGCCCCCGCTGGCTTGAACGCGGCACGGCACCGCGGCGCAGATCGCCTCGACGACGCCGAGGTTGACGCGCTCGCCGGTCCGGGCGGCGTCGAGATCGACGACGTGGATCCAGGAGGTGCCGGCTGCCGCGAACGCCTGCGCCACGAGGACGGGATCGTCGCCGTACACGGTCTCAGCCGCGAAGTCCCCCCGCTGGAGCCGGACCACTTGCCCGGCACGCAGGTCGATCGAGGGGTACAGCTCGAAGGACACCCCTCTACAGCGAGCCCTTCGTCGACGGCAGGTCGGCGCCTTCGATCTTGACCGCGTCCCGCAAGCTGCGGGCCACACCCTTGAACGACGCCTCGATGATGTGGTGACCGTTCTTGCCGGACAAGGACCGCATGTGGAGCGTGATGCCGGCGGCGAACGCGAAGGCCCGCCAGAACTCCTCGGCGAGTTGTGGGTCGAACGTGCCGATCCATTCCGACTTCGGATCAACGTCGTAGACGAGGAACGGGCGCCCCGAGAGATCGAGGGCGACCTGCACGAGCGCCTCGTCGAGCGGTACGACCGCGTCGGCGAAGCGGCGCACGCCGGTCTTGTCGCCGATCGCCTCCTTGAACGCGCTGCCCAACACGATGCCGACGTCCTCGATCGTGTGGTGCGTGTCGATCTCGAGGTCGCCTTCGGCCTCGATGCGGAGGTCCCATCCGCCGTGCTTCCCGAGTTGCTCCAGCATGTGGTCGAAGAACGGGATGCCGGTCGACGCGCTCGCGTTCCCCGACCCGTCGAGGTCGAGCGCGAGGTCGATCTTGGTCTCCTTGGTCTCCCGATGCTGCGTGGACGACCTGCTCATGCCACCCTCACCTCCTCGACAGCCTCGCGCAGGGCGGTGAGGAAGGCGTCGTTCTCCTCCGCGGTGCCGACCGTGACGCGGAGGCAATCGTCGAGACGCGGCCAGCGTGAGAAGTCCCGCACGAGCACGCCGCGATCGACGAGCCGCTCCCAGAGGGCGTGGCCGTCTCCGTGCACACGCAGCAGCACAAAGTTCGCGCCGGATGGGAACACGGTGATCCCGTCGACGATGTCGAGCTCGGCTCGCAGACGTTCCCGTTCGCGAACAAGAAGCGCGACACGCTCGTCCATCTCGCTGCCGTAGCGAAGGGCGAGCACGCCCGCGAGCTGCGTCGGCACCGCCAGGTGGTACGGCAGGACGACCTTCTCGAGCTCCTCGACCACCCACGGCGGCGCGACGCAGAAGCCGAGACGGAGAGCGGCCATCGACCACACCTTTGAGTAGGTGCGCGAGACGATCAGCGGCCGCTCGTCGGCGACGAGGTCGATCGCGCTGCGGTCGGCGAACTCGCCGTAGGCCTCGTCGACGACTACCAGGGCGTCGGACGCGTCGAGGAGCGCTTCGACGGCCCCGGCCGGCTCGACCGTTCCCGTGGGGTTGTTCGGGCTGCACAGGAACACGACTGCCGGTCGATGCTCGGCGACGAGCGCGCATGCGGCGGCCGGATCGACCGCGAAGTTCGCTGTCCTCTGCCCCAGGACGACCGCGGTACCGGTGATTCGGGCGATATGCGAGTGCAGCGCGTACGTGGGCTCGAAGAGCGCCGCGGCACGCCCGGCGCCGCCAAAGGTGAGCAGCAGCGTCTGGAGCACCTCGTTCGATCCGTTAGCGCAGAACAACCGCTCGACCGGCTGGTGGAGCTGCTCGGCGAGCGTGGCGCGGAGCTCGTGTGCGCCGCGGTCCGGATACCGGTTGAGCGGCGCGACGCGCAGCTCGTCCAACCACGCCTCGACGAACTCCGGCGGCGGCGCGTACGGGCTTTCGTTCGTGTTCAGCCGTACGGGGACCTCCAGCTGCGGCGAGTGGTAGCCCTCCAGCCCGTGGAGGTCGCCGCGGGGAGACAGGCGGTCACGCGTCATTCGCCGCTCCGGAGCGTGACGGACCGACCGTGCGCGTCCAGGCCCTCCACCTCGGCGAATGCCCGGACGTAGGGCGTGACGCGCGCGAGCGCGTCCCGATCGAGCGTGACGACGTTCACGTGCTTGCGGAACGTGTCGACCCGCAGCGCGCTCGCGAACCGGGCCGTGCGCGCGGTCGGCAGCACGTGGTTGACGCCGGCGACGTAGTCGCCCACGGCCGCCGGCGACCAGGGACCGCAGAACACGGCACCGGCGTTGCGAACGCGAAGAACCAGTGCCTCGGGATCGGCGGTCATCAGCTCGAGGTGCTCGGGCGCGATCGCGTTGGCCGCGTCCAGCGCTGCTTCGGGCCCGTCGACGACGACCGCCCGGCCGCCCGACGCGAGCGTCGATTCGATCTCGGCGCGGCGCGGCGCGTCGGCAAGCAAGGCATCGACCGCGGTATCGACCGCATCGGCGACGTGCTCCTCCCAGGTGACGAGGATCGCGGCGCCGTCGGGACCGTGCTCCGCCTGCGCGAGCAAATCGGCCGCCACGAGGGTGGGATCCGCGGTGTCGTCGGCCACCACGACCAGCTCCGACGGTCCCGGGAGGGACTCGATGCCAACCATGCCGGCGACCTCGCGTTTGGCCAGCGTCACGTACACGTTGCCGGGGCCGACGACGACGTCGACGGGCGGGATCGACTTCGTCCCGTACGCAAACGCGGCGATCGCCTGTGCCCCTCCGACGCGGTATACCTCATCGACTCCGACCAACGCCGCCGCCGCCAACGTGGCGGCGGGAACCTTGCCGTCCGGACCCGGCGGCACGCAGAGGGCGAGCTCGGGGACACCGGCCACCCGGGCTGGGATCGCGGTCATGAGGACCGTGGACGGATAAGCGGCGCGTCCGCCGGGCACGTACAACCCGGCCCGGCCGACGGGCACCACTAACTCTCGCAGCACCACGCCATCGCGCTCGACCCGCACGCCGTCGCCGACCTGAGCCTCGTGGTAGGTGGCGATCTCGCCGCGCGCGTAGTCGAGAGCCGCGCGGAACCCCGACGGCGCGTCGTCAAGCGCGGCGCGCAACTGCTCGGACGGCACACGAAGATCCTCGATCCGGCAGCCGTCGAGGCGCTCGGTCAACGTGCGGAGCGCGTCGTCGCCGTGGGCGCGTACCTCGTCGATGATCTGCCGAACCGCGTCGAGAGCGGCGCCGTCTTCCGAAGCGTGCACGAGCACGTCGCCGAGATCGGCGTCCGCGCCGCGAAGATCGAGTCGGGAGAGCATCGGGGACCGGGAACATCGTAACCACCGGCTTGTCCGAGACCGACCGAATTGCCCAGACTCGATAGGCGCGGGAAGGCTGGCCGGGATGCCTGCGTCGTCGGACCTCGCCGAGCTCACTACGGTGCGATCACAGCTCGAGGAGCTCGCCCGTCGGATCGTGACCGTCGCCGACCGCTACGAGAACACACCCGATTCGCAGATCGCATCGGACCTCTACGCCGCCGAGCGCACGCTCCTCAACGCAAGGCGATCAGTCGACAAGGCGATCACGGCCCTCGACGACATCGCCCGCTCGTAGGGCCGCTCGTCCGGAACCGTCGCCGCCTGACCAGCGCCTATGCTCGCATCACCGTCCAGCAGGCGGCGGGCCCGTCGATTGCTCGCGGGTTTCGACCGGAGCAGGAAGAGCAGCCCATGAGCAACCGCCTGCCGTGACCTCCCACATCGAGTCGACCGACGTCGACGGCGACTTGGCGCAGGAAGTCGAGCACCTCCGGCGTATTCAATCCGTCACCGACGCGTCGCTCGCGCACCTCGAGATCGACGAGCTCCTCGACACCCTGTTGGAGCGAACGCGGGAGATCCTCGAGGCCGACACGGCCGCTGTGCTCCTGATCGACCGCGCCGCACAGGAGATGGTCGCGACGGCCGCGAAAGGCATCGAGGAGGAGGTCCGCGGAGGCGTTCGCATCCCGATCGGCGAAGGTTTCGCCGGTCGGGTGGCGGCCGAGGGCCGACCGGTGATTCTCGAGCACGTAGATCACACGAACGTCCGCAATCCGATCCTCCTCGAGCTCGGGATCCGTTCTCTGCTCGGCGTTCCTCTGGTCGCCGATGGAGAGACGATCGGCGTGCTCCACGTGGGCACGCTCGGGTCGCGGTCGTTCACGCAGCAGGACGCCGAGCTGCTGCAACTCGTCGCAGACCGAGCCGCGCTCGTGATCAACACCAGCGTGCTCAAGCAGGAGCGAAGGGTCGCCACCGCCCTGCAACGCAGCCTCCTGCCTCGACTGCCTGACGTCAGCGGCTTGGAGATCGCGGCGCGCTACATCCCGGGAAGCCCGCGCCTGGTCGGCGGCGACTGGTACGACCTGTTCGAGCTCCCGACGGGACATGTCGGCGCCGCGATCGGTGACGTCGTCGGCCACGGTCTGCAGTCCGCGATCGTCATGGGCCGTCTCCGCAATGCGTTGCGGGCCTACGCGCTCGATTCGAGCGACCCGGCCACGGTGCTCACCCGTCTCGACGAGATGGTGTCGCACTTCGAGGCGGATGAGATGGCTACCGTGCTGTACGCGGTCATCGACCCCGATCGCCGGCGCATGACGTGCTCGTCGGCCGGACACCCGTTCCCCTTCATCGCGTCGCCGTCCGGCGAAGCGGCGATCGTCGACGCGCGTGCCAACCCGCCGATCGGGAGCGGCGCGGACATCCAGCGCGGCGCGGTCGACGTGTCACTGCCGCTCGGATCGACCGTCTATCTCTTCACCGACGGCGTGGTGGAGCGTCGGGGCGAACACATCGACGTCGGCCTCGAGCGGCTTCGCAACGCCGTCATCGCCGGCTCACCGCACCGCGGCTGCACGCGGATCGTCACCCAGCTCATGGGCGATACCCAGCTCGAGGACGACTTCGCGGTGCTGGCGCTGCACGTCCGCGCTGCTGATCAGTAGTTGTCCTATTGAATTACCGTCTTTGCTGCCTGCCGTCCTACGGCCAATACGCCGTCTGACTTGGGCATTTGGCGCTGGGAAGTGTTGACACGCGCTGGCCGCTTATGGACATTCCGCGGACTTTCGCGGACAAGGCGGAACACTCGAGTTGCGGCGTCAAGAAGGGCTCAGAGACGTCCGGTTCGGCGTGCCCAGCGAGCTATGTCAGCACCGGAGCGACCGTCTAGGACGTTCGGGCGTGGGCGAGTCGCACGGCTTCGCCACCCGAACAGCTCGGGCTGACGGCCATGGATCATGCGTCGTGGGACGACGTGAGGATGACTCCTGAAGGGATGGCCGAGAGAGCCGCGCTCCGCGACGGTTAGCGGCCGAGCAAGAATCCATCGGTTTACCTCACTCGTCGGGACCAATTACCGGGTGCAGTGTGTGCAGCGCTGGATTGACGCGGCAGTACAGTCGCCGGCCGTGGCGACCCGGTTGGAACGTCGTCAGCGCCGCGCCCGGCGCTGGCGCGTGAATTGGGCCGCGGCGGCGGTCGCAGTGGTGTTGTTCGTCCTCGCGTCCATGCCTGCCGCGGTGCGTTGGCTGGGCGGCGGCGGCGATCACCCCCGGATCGTGACGGCACCCGCGGCTACGGGCACCAGCCGCCCCGCCCCCACGAGCGCGCCACCCACGAGTGCGGCGCCCACGACCACGACGCTTCCGCCGCCGCCGGGGGTGGCGCCCCGGGTCGACCACGTCGAGACCACCGATCGGGTCGTATTCATCACCATCGACGACGGCTGGCACCACCTCCCCGACGTGTTCGCGTTCCTCCAGGCCCACCAGGCACCGGTCAGCGCGTTCTTGATCGCCCCCATCGCTCGGCGCGACGCCGAGTTCTATCGCCAGGTCCTGACCCTCGGCGGCACCGTCGAAGACCACACCATGCATCACCCAAACCTCGCTCGGCTTTCGCTCGGATCACAGACGACCGAGTTCTGCCAAGCCGCCGACCTCGTCGCCGCGACCTTCGGTCGCCGGCCGCTGTTGGCCCGCCCGCCCTACGGATCCGAAAACCAATACACCGACCAGGCCATCGGCGCCTGCGGCATGTACGTCACGGTGTTGTGGGACGCCACGTTCAGCAACCATGGGTTCCGCCTCACCCACCCCGGCGGGCTGCGGCCCGGCGACATCATCCTGATGCACTGGGGTCCCGGACTCCTCCAAGACCTCCAAACCCTCTTCCCGCTGCTTGACGCCACCGGCCTACGCCCCGCGCCGCTCCAGGACTACCTCGGGCCCACCGCCACCCACGCCAGCACCATGCCCCCCGCACCGCTCGCATCGCCCTCGGAATCACCCCCACGTCCGGGCGCCGGCCCATGAGTCCCGTCCCCATTGCGGTTGTGGTCAGCTGGCATGCCCCGAGCACGGCGTCATCAACCAACTACGCAGACGACGGACGCCGCCGGCGTAGTTCTTCTTGAGCGCTGGGAGGATGCGCCGGCAGAAGCGAGCGTTTCGTGACCGGGCGCCGAGTCGCTCGAGAGGACTGAAGGCCGGACGTATTCGGGGACGATCCTCCCCGGCTGATGTGGCCCACGAGCCGGGTGCCGGTCCCCCGTCGCCCGCGGGCACGGCCGGCCCGTCTGCGGCGGTTCGCCGGCGTTCATCGCACTAGTTCCCAGCGAAGCGGAGGGCGATACTCGCGAAGGCAGGAGGACTACAGATCAAACGAGACAGGAGCGATGACATGGGGAACCCGGTCGTGCATTTCGAGATCGGTGTGAAGGACGAAGCGGCCGCTCAGAAGTTCTACTCGGCGCTCTTCGGCTGGAAGATCAGTGCCGACAACCCGGCGAACTACGGCATGGTCGACACCGATAGTGGCGGCGAGGGCGTGGGCGGCGGCATCATGAAGCCGCCCCAGGGCGGTCCGTACACGACCTTCTACGTCAACTGTGACGACGTGCAGGCGAAGCTGAACGAGGCCGAGAAGCTCGGGGCGAAGGTCATCATGCCGCCGATGCAGGTTCCCGACGGTCCCGAGGTGGCGATGTTCTCAGATCCTGACGGCAACGCCATCGGACTCGCCAAGATGTAACGCGCACCAGCAGGACGGTTCGCGCGAACCCCCTTATCGAAGCAACACAGCGGTCCCAGGGCCGGACCCGATGCTCTCGGTCAGTTGTTCAGCGGTCCGCGGTCGTCGAGTTGGCCACGGATGACGCCTCGCGGGCAGACCGAAGTGTGGACGTTGACATAGAAAGCTTCAGGGAACGTCTGGATCATTCCAACCAGGTTCGGGTTCGAGAAACTGCCTTGCGCCACAACGCCATGCTCGACGCCCGGAGTCGGGGGCAACGGCTGGACGACTACTCCTGGGACCCCTTTGAATGCCTGGTGGATATGGGCCGCGGTGATGTTGCCGGGCAGGTTGTTGGCGATCACTTTGAAGTCGACGGTCCCAGTCGCCTCATCCCGTACATGGAACACCGCGACCCCACCGGAGGCGCTCGTAGCCTGTGGGCAAGGGGGCACCTCCTCGTCGGCGCTCATCACCGCGACGAAGGTGTTCGCCGGTGGCTGATCCGCCCCTGCGGCCGGCATGGACGCAACGGCTGAGACGGCGATCACTCCGAGGGCTGCGCACAACCTCTTCATCGCTTCCCCTCCTTGCGTCCTCGCGGCAGAGGGCTACCCATCGCGCAGGTCGTTGAGACAGCGAGACCGCGGAAGTCGCCGAACTGTCCGCAAACCGCCAGTAGCGGGAGCAGTCCCGGACACGGAAA
>Ga0126379_10001932_pt1 | contig 12926 bp, 12 predicted proteins | sample PanSoiMetPlot_24_FD_92640 | JGI IMG/M metagenome (GOLD analysis project Ga0126379, IMG submission 92640) | Tropical forest soil microbial communities from Panama - MetaG Plot_24 | ecosystem: Environmental > Terrestrial > Soil > Tropical forest > Bulk soil | place: Panama | collected 2016-02-17
AAACAGGCGCCGACGATAGCGGCGAAGCTCAAAAAAGCCGGTACCGTCGGGCAACTGGTCCCGTTCGGCGCCACGCAGCTGCAGATCCTGCCCGCTGCCAGGGCCGGCCCCACGAACGGGTTCGTCGCCATCACCGCTCATGACGTCCAGGTGGCGAACGGGACCGCCGGGCCGTATTTCCACGACGAGGCCTACGGAAGCGTCGACTACCGTATTTACACCATGCAGTTCCCGGGCAGTCCCGGAATCTTGGTCCGCGCCGCCCTGCCGGTGTCGGATGCGGCATCCACCCAGACGGCGCTTGGCTGGCTGCTCGCCGCGCTTATACCGGCTGGCGCGATCGGCGCCGCGGTGGTGGCGCGGCTGGCTGCGGGCCGGGTGCTGCGCCCGGTCGGTCAGCTGACCGAAACCGTCGAGCGGATAAGGGCCACCGGCGACCTCAGCGCGCCGATCGAGACACCGGGCCAGGACGAGATCAGCCGGCTCGGGCAGGCATTCGCCGCGATGACGACCGCGCTGGATGAATCGGTGGGCGCGCAACGCCGGTTGGTCGCCGACGCCTCGCACGAGTTGCGCACCCCGCTCACCAGCCTGACCACCAACCTCGAACTGCTCGCTGAACGGCCGGACGACCCCAGCGCGCCGGCGCTGGTCGCGGCCGCACTGGCCGAGGCTGGCGAGCTGCGCGTGCTGATCAACGACCTGGTCGAGCTGGCGCGTGATGGGCAGGCCTCGTTCCACGTCGAAGACGTCCGGCTGGACCTGGTCGCGGAACGGGTCGCAGCGCGGGCCGCCGAACGGGCGCCGGGGCTGGCGTACGAGCTCGACTGCCGGCCGACGCTGGTCCGCGGCGACCCGGACGCGCTGGAACGGGCGATCGGCAACCTGGTCGACAACGCGCAGAAATGGAGCCAGCCGAATGGCCGAATCCGCATCTCGGCAGCCGGCGGGACGGTCGAAGTCAGCGACGACGGGCCGGGAATTCCCGCGGACGACCTGCCGTACATTTTCGATCGCTTTTACCGGTCGGCAAAGGCGCGGGCGCTGCCCGGCTCGGGACTCGGCCTCGCGATCGTGCGGAGGATCGCCGACATACACGACGGAGCCGTAGAAGCAATTCCACTGCAGCAAGGAGTCAAGTTCCGTATCAGCATGCCGGAGATCGTCGTCGATCAGCCCGCCACGGAACAGACCATGGCACGCAGCCGGGAAGGCGGCCTCGGAAGGCCGTGCGGGTGATCTTCTGGCCGTGCCGGGGCGACCGACATGCGCTGCAGCCCAACCGGCCTACGCCGTCAGCCAGCGAGCAGGTGACAAACGAAACATCAAAACCTGGTGGCTTACGCCGGACATCTGGTAGCTACTCCGGACTTGCGGGGCCAGCGGCATGACCCGCGGACGCCGCGGCCCCGTCCGACACATCCTCGCCGCCTGCGGCGGCCCGGCCCGGGGCTATGGCATCACCAAAGATCAGAAGGCATCTGCCTGCGTGACCGGGGGCAAGGACGTGGACAGCGCGGAGTGTCGGTGGCCGGTGGTAGTTTGCCTGCCGTGAACCGGACCGATCGCCTGTACGCCCTGGTTGAGGAGTTGCGGGCGGGCGCGCCCCGCCCGCGGTCGGCGCGGCAGTTGGCGCGGAGGTATGAGGTCAGCACGCGCACGATCGAACGGGACATCCTGGCGCTGCAGGACGCCGGTGTCCCGGTCTATGCCGAGCCCGGGCGGCACGGTGGTTACGTCGTCGACAAAGGGCTCACGCTCCCACCGGTCAATTTCACGGCGGCTGAGATGGTCGCGATAGCTGTGTCGTTGGCCGGGGCGGAGCGAACGCCGTTCGCCTCCGCGGCCCGCAGCGCGCTACGTAAGGTGCTGGCCGCTGCCCCGGCCGGAGAGCTGGCGGAGGCGGCGCAGCTAATGGACCGGATTCGGCTGATCGGGACTGACCAGCCAACTAGGAGCGAGCCGCAGCCTCCCTCCGCTGCCAAGCCGCACGCTGCAGGCAGCGTGCCTGCAGCGGAGGGGGAGGCAGCAGCAAAGCCTGTGAGCGGCCGACCGAGGACGATGGTCCCGCTGGCGATCCAGGAGGCGATCGCCGCCCGCCACGTGCTGGTGCTGGACTACCGTGACCGGCACGACGTCGTGACCGTCCGCGAGGTTGAGCCGGTCGCGTTCGCCGGGACGCAGGCTCACTGGTACCTGCTGGCCTGGTGCCGCCTGCGGAAGGCCGCACGGGCCTTCCGGGTGGACCGGATCCTTTCCGCTAGAGACACCGGCGAGCCCGCGTCGTACCGCTCGCTCGCCGACTTGCCGGTGGACATCCCGCATGCCCTCGTTCGGGTTCCCGATCTGGCGGTCTGAAAGCGCCTGGAAACACCGACAGGGGGGTGTCGCGGGCCTGCGGAAGTGTGGGTCAGGACACGTTGCCCACCGAGGAGGAACCCCATGTCCGCTCCCGCCACCAACACCGTGGCCTGGTTCGAGATCGGCGCGCCGGACGTCGATGCAGCCAAGGCTTTCTATGGCTCGCTTTTTGGCTGGTCGTTTGCCCCCGACGGAGCGTACACGCTCATCACCGCCCCCGGCGCCGCCGGTCCCTCCGGCGGGATCTTCAACACCGGGGGCAACATCCCGCCGTACGCCGTTTTCGTCGTTCAGGTCGCGGATGTCGCCGCGACCGCCGCCCGGAGCGAGGAACTCGGCGGCAAGGTCGTCGTGGCGCCGATGGAGCTGGGGGACGGCATGGTCGTCGCGTATCTCACCGACCCGAACGGCAGTATGTTCGCCCTGTTCAGCCCGAAACCGGGGAACTGAACGGCCAACCCGCGAACACGCCCGCCCAGCACCCGCGATCACCCAGACACCATCGGGCCGACGCGAGGCGGCCGGCCCATCGGTAACCGGGCACCGGCATCGCTGATCGCGGTCCGGGATGACCCTGATGCCTTCAGGGATGCACACCAGGGTGTGAACCGGGGTTGATCCCGATCGACGGGGGCCGCCGCCGGCGGCAGTCTTGAAGCATGAACGCAACCACCGCGGACGCCGGGGCCGGCCACCGTTACTGACCACCCCGAAACCCGCCGGCTGCCGGTCGCCGCAGCGTGGATCGCCGGCTGCCGGGACCGCTTTGGCTAACCCTCATCGCAAACAGCTTGACGTGAACGGAGACCGATCGCCATGCCCGGGATCATCGCCCTTGTCCTTATCGCCATCGTGGCCCTGACCGTCCTCAGCTTCACCGTGCACTTCCTGTTCTCCCCTTGGCTGTTGCTGCTGGCCGTCGCCATCTTGGCCTGGATCAAGTTCCGGCCGCGCCGCTCCCACCGGTAGCCCCGTGCTCAGCCGCGGGTCAAGACCTGGGAGCAGACATCGCCAGGTTCGCCGCGCGAAGGTGCATGGGTCGTGAAGAAACCGCCGAGTGGGTCGCCGACCTGCTCGGCGGCGAGGCATCGGGCCCGCTGACCGGGGGCTGTGCGGCCTGCTATCGGACGGCGTGGAACTCGATCCGGTACACCAGCGTGTCGTCGTCGATGGGCCCGGCGTGGGCGGCTCGCCGGCGGAGGGCTTCGCGGTCTGTCTCTCCGGCGCGGCGGACATCGTCCTCGTCAATCACCGAGAAGGGAACCAGCTCGATCGAGTCGATCTCGATCCAGCCCGGTCCGACCGGGTAACGGCGCCCCGGCGACACTTTCAGCCGGCGCCAGAGCCGGAACGAGACAGTGATCTCGCCGGACAAGACGTCCTCACGCAGCTCCTTGCTGAACTCCATCTAGCTGACAGTAGGGTCTCGGCGCAGCGGGGTGCTGACAGTACGTCTCGGCGCAGCGGGGTGCTGCCAGCGACGCTGACCTCAGGTGGTGCCGCCTACGGGAGTCATGGCTGATCTGCGTGGGCCGCTGGCGTGGCTGCCTAGCACGCCGCCGCCGGCGTGCGGTCGCGTGGCTGGGGATAATCGGTTGCTGTGACGTTCCCGAGGATCGAGCTGCACGTCCACCTGGAAGGTACTGTCCGTGCCGGGACGCTGCTGGCGATAGCCCGGCGGAATGGCGTGCCGCTGCCCGCTGACTCGGTGGAGGGGCTCGCCGCGCTGTGTGAGTTCCGGGATTTCGCCCATTTCTTTCCTTCAGCCGGTCATGCTGCGTCGTGGAAGACCAGGCCGAGCGTGAACCGCTGACCGGAGCGGATCACGGACACGCCGTGCCGGACGGGTGCCGGCGACCAGCCGCGTGCCGATTTCACCGGGCGGTCGCGGGTGGTGAACGCTAGGCCGTGCCCGTGCGGGATCAGCGTCGCGGTCGCGCGGGACTGGGCGCGGGGGCGCTGTTCGCAGAGCAGGAACTCACCGCCGGTGTGGTCGACCCCGGGGGCGTTGAGGTTGATCACGACCTGCAACGGGAACATCAGGTCGCCGTAGAGGTCACGGTGCAGGGCGTTCCAGTCACCTTCGCCGTACTTGAGCAGAATGGGCGTGGGCTTGGCCTGCCCGGCGGCGTGGCACATCGTCAGCCACTGCTGCAGGCTGTCCGGCCACGGGGCTTTCCGGCCGAGCCTGGCCCACCAGTCGCGCGCGATCGGTAGCAGCTTGGGGTAGAGCGCCTGCCTCAGTTCGGTGACGGCGGCGGGGAACGGCTCGGTGAAGTACCGGTACTCACCCTGACCGAAGCGGTGCTGGCTCATGTTGACGGTCGACCTGAAGCGCGCGTCGTCAGGGTAGAGCGCCGCGATCCCTGCCGTCTCCCGCGGGGTGAGCAACTGCCCGGTCAGGGCGCAGCCGTCGCGGTCCAGGTCAGCGCGGATGGCGCTCCAGTCGACCGCCTCGACCCGGTCCCGCCACGTCTTCCCGTCGGCGCCGCTCGTGCTGTGCGCTGCGGTGGCGGTCTTGGGTGCGGTGTGGCTCATCCTGCTGCTTCCAGGGTGAGCAAGGTGCGCTTGGCATCGGGGCCGCCCAGGTACCGGCCGATCCGGCCATCGGCGTAGATGACGCGGTGGCACGGCACGATGACCGGCAGTGGGTTGGTCGCGCACGCAGTGGCCGCGGCGCGGACCGCCTTCGGGTTCCCAGCGAGCCTGGCGACCGCGGCGTAGCTGGCGGTGTGCCCGTAGCCGATCTCGGCCAGATGGCCCAGTACCGCGCGGCGGAACCCAGCCGAGAGCCGCCAGTCCAGCGGCAGATCGAAGCCGCGCCGCCGCCCGGTGAAGTACTCGCCGAGTTCCCGCGCGGCGGCGTCAAGGCGGGCGGGAGCGTTGAGAACGCGGGGGCTGATCCGGTCGGCCAGGGCCTGCAGGACGGCGTCGTGATCCTCGCTGGCGTAAGCGACCCGGACCAGCCCAGCCTCGGTCGCGGCCAGCAGCAGCGGGCCCACCGGGCTGTCGACAGTCCGGTAGGCGACGTCAAGGATGCCGTCCCGTTGCGCCGCCGCGGCCAGCCGGGCGCGCAGCCGGCCCAGGTCGGCGGGGGCGTCAGGGAAGGCCCGCGTCAGCTCGCTGGTGAGTTCATTCCCGTTCACAGGCCTTCTTCTCTCGTTCTTGTTCCGGTGGCACCAAAGTGGCTACGCCTGAGCGTGGCGATGCCATCGGCGGCGGCGCGGCGGGCCGCGTCCGCGCTGCCGCCGACGATGGCGGCCACGTCGGTGTAGGGCAGGCCGGCCAGGTAGTGGTACGCGACGGCCTGCTTCTGTTTGGCGGGCAGCCGGGCGACGGCCCCTGCGAGATCGCTGTCGAGGCCGTCACCCGCACTATCCGCGGCGGGCGCCACCGCGTCATCCCGCGGCTGGGCGACCGGTATGGCGCGCCGCGCCGCCGCCCGGGTGACGTCGATCGCTTTGCGGTGGGCGATCGTGACCAGCCACGCCTCGACGTTCGCGTCCGCCGGCAGGTCCGGGTAGGCCCTCATCGCGGCGAGAAATGTCTCCGACCATGCGTCGTCGGCGTCCGCCGGGCCGAGCACGGCCCGGCAGACGCGCAGCACGGTGAGGCCGTGCTTGGTGACGACCGCCTCGAACGGCTGCTTTCCCGTCATGCCCTGTAAACGTCCTGCATCCGGCTTTTGTGAGGTCGCGGTGCCAGTCAATTGTCGGCCGGCCACCCCGGGCCGTACCGCACCGGATTTCGTCCGGCCTGCCTGGCCTGTCTACCGGCCGACCGTGGCAGGCTGGCCGGGGCCTGCCACGGCACGCCCCGTGATGTGCTCAGGCCACGGTGACCAGCCCGAGTTGCTGGAGCACGGTAACGCCGTCGTCGAGGCCGATTTCCTCGGTGATGAGCCCGTTCTCGACCTTCAGGACGGTGATCCCGGTGAACCGCATCGTCTTGCGCGTGGCGGGCGGCAGCGACCCGACCGGCATGTCGTCGAACGCCGCACCGGTGTGCGTGCCGCCGCCTTCCCACCGGCCGACCACGTAGTCCCCCTCGGCGATCAGGCCGGCGGTGCCCCAGAAGTTCAGGTCCGGGAAGGCCGCGCGGAACTTCTCGGCGAAGGTCCGGACCTCATCGCGGCCGCGGCACGGCGCGTGCAGCGAGTACTCGAAGCGGATATCCGGCGCGGCGAGTTCGTCGACCACGGCCGGATTGAAGTCCTTGCCCCAAAACTCGGTGAACCAGCGCCCGACGATGGCCTTGTTCTCCTCCAGTGACATGGATCGCGCCTTTCCTGCTAGCGGGTTGTCCGCGCCCCTTCCGGGCGCTCACCGCGAAGACGCGCGCCACGACTGACACGTGAGGTAACGCGCGGTGGACCGCGGTCAAGGGGGCCAACCGCTCATCCCCCGGCCTTCGGCCCCAGGGTGGCCACCGTGCCAGACAGTTCGTGGCCGCAGGTGGCGCCGGGCTGACGGTGAGAATCCGTGCCATCCCGCTGGGAACCATGACACGACCGCGGATCGCTGAGACGCCGGATCCGGGCTCAATCAGTCTCTGCCCGGTGCCAGTGCGTCGCCTAGGCTCTGCAATGTTGCTGAGTTCGGCATTGCCGGGAGGAGCTCACATGGCAACAAACCCCGCGGATGCGAGCTCTGGTGTTATGGGCGGACCCGAGCCAGACGAGTAGCGCACCGGCTCCCACGCGTACATGCATCGGGGGCGCGGCACGTCCGCGGTCAGGTGGGGGAGTGGTCGTGCGTGGCCCTGTCGTCGGCGACGATCGTCAGGCCGGGTGGCGCCTCAAGTGCGGGCAAGGTCAGGCGGGCGGCGGCATCGACGTGGATGCGCGGCGGGTCCGGAGGGGCGGTTGGGTAGTAGGTGCCGGGCCCCCAGAGTCGGCCGTAGCGGATCACCACGCCGCCTGCTTGCAGCACCGCCCGCTCGTGGGCGGCAGTGACGGCGCGCCGGTGCTCGCTGGGCAGCTCCCAGGAGATGCTTTGCGCAATGACCCGTGCTGCCCCGGCGGCGGCCGCCGCGGCGAGCAGGTTTCGGGTGCCTTCGCTGCGCATCCGGTCGTTGCGGTTGCTGTAGTGGGCAAGGTCGGCGACATCGTCGGGCAGGTCGGTGAGCTGGTGGAAAATAACCTCGGGCCCGAAGGCGGCCAGCGCCTGGGTGAGGGCGCCCAGGTTGAACACGTCGCATACCACGGGCAGTGCACCACGCTCGCGTAGCAGGGTGGCCTTCCCCGGTGACCGGGTCATTCCGGCTATCAGGTGCCCGCCGGTGGCAAGCAGTGGGATCAGGCGGATGCCGATGAGGCCGCTGGCCCCGGCGATGAAGATCCGCACAGCCTGACAGCCTAGCCGGGGCGCACCCGCCCGCCGAGCCTGTTCGCGACCGGGTCAGGAGGCGGGCGGGCAGGCCGCCAAGGCGGCCCGGAGGTCACTGCCGGCCACGCCGAGATGATGTCGCCACTGGCCGCCGATCTGTTGAGCCAGATCCGCCGCGTGAGTCGCGAACCCTGGGAGGTGCCGTTCCTGGGCATGGGCCTGCTCGCTGGCGGCTTGAAGCCGTTCGGTCGCGAACGCGCGGACCGTGTCCAGCAGACGCCACGTGCCCGGTCTGCCGCGCTGGGGGACAACCAGGTTCTTGTCCACCCGAGTGATGCCGCTCGCCGGCGCCACGCCCCCCCGCCAACAAGCCCAAGCTGTCCTCCAGGCCGGCCGGGATCCCCGCTGGCGCCCGCCGCGGTGAAGGTGCCATAGCCGGTTAGGCCGCCGGTTGCCCGGCGGAGAGAAGGTCTTGCAGCTCGCTGACGGCTTCTTTGACCTTGCGGGCAAACAAGAACATCTCATCGCCGGCCGGGCCAGGCGCGCTCAGGTGAAGATTCAGCCGGTCGGGAAACAGCATGTAAGCGATGCCGATGCACCGGCTGCTGGTCGGGCCGAAACCGGTATAGAGGATGTTGGGCGACGATGGTGCGGAGCTGGTGCTCAGGCAGTCTTCTCGCATCTTGAGCCAGCCGGGGGACCCGTACAGGGCGGGGGGTTTGGGCACACCGAGTGCCTTGCCGCGGCGGGATTGAATCAGCTGCAGCTCCCACAGGTGTTGCTCGGGTGCGCGCCCTGCCTGGCACTGGTTCTTGCGCGTCACATGCTGTTCGGCGGCGGCGCGAAAGGCTGTCCGGCGGGCCGCCTGGCTGGCGTGCGGGTCGTCCATCGCGGCCACGAAGCGGACTGCCTCGGGGGTGACGACGCGCATTGCTTCCGTGCGCCCGTGCTGGTGGTGGTCGGTGGCGATCGACTCGTACGTGGCGCCGATGAGTCCCCTGGCCCGCTTGTGGGCGAGCTGATATGCCATCTGCACGAACGCGTCGGGCGACACCCGCAGCCGTTTGGCCCGGTTCGCGCCGAAATCGTCGAAGGACAGCACGCAGGTGGCGGTGTTGGCGGCCTGGGCGGCGAATGAATCGCCGGCCGCTCGCACGTCGGCCCGCAAACGTGCATCGAGCGCGAATTCGATGCGCTCGATTGCCGGAATGCCCTGCGGCCTGGCCCCGGACTGGCGGGAATGCTCTGCCGCTGTCCGGCCCAGGAGTGTATCGGCGAAGTTAACGATGGTGTTCCCGTCGAGGCCCGAGTGCTCCACGTTGATGCCGGCTGTGCCGTCTGGGAAGCTGATGAAGGACAGGGCTTTGTCGAACCACCGGTTGCGGCTGTCGCCGTGCAGCAGCTGCTGGCAAGCCTCTACCGGGCTCTTTGGCGCGGCGTCCTCCAGGCACAGGCAAAACAGGGCCGTCTCTACGACGTCCAGCAGTCTTGCGTTGCTGCGATGGCGGTCGAGCAGGGCCTGCCGGGAAACAGCCCACTCGGCGCGTGGCTTGGTGGTGAGATGCCCCACCGCGGCACCCGGCGCCGCCTCGGTGGCGCCAGCTGTCATCACCGCGTGCAGCCCGGCGGTGAGGTCATCCAGGGTGTGCGGATGGCCGTGCGGCCCGATCACGTCCATCTGGAAGAGGTTGCCGCGGAAGAAGACGACGATGTGGCGTTCCTGCGATGGGCCGGGCCAGCCTTCGCTGTAGGGCGCGCGGATCGTGTCGCGCGCCAGCCCGGGAATCCGGGTGGCCGAAAACAGGGACTTGTGCAGCTCCATGGACAGCGCCCGCCCTCGCCGGACGGCCGGTGGGATGCGCTCGGCCTCTAGCAGCAGCTTGTAGTTGACCGCCGCCGCCAGCAGCCCCGCGGCCCGCTCAACCCGCTGTTGGCCCGAATGGTTGAAGAGGGCAAAGAAGTTGGCGTTGAGCGCAATCCGGTCGCGGCGGCCCAGGTAGCGATCCCGCCAGAACGTATCGAGCCAGCTGTGCACTCCGCCGCTGGCGTCGTATTGCTCAAGCGTTGCTTGGAGTTTGCGGGCGGGCCCGCCCGGTCGCAGGAATGACGCAACAGCGGTCCCGGTGGCCGCGAGCTCGGCCCGGGTCAGCAACGGCGCGCACCACTCCAGGAATCCCTCACAGCTCTCCTCCAGCGTGGGCAACGGCAGCCGCGGCAGGCTGTCCTCGTTGCCGAAGGTGCGCGTGCTCACCGGGAGTGATGAAGTATGCGCTCAAGACCTCCAGGCGCTCCAGAGAAAAAGTTCGGCGACCGACGCCGGGTAAACGCCGTGGACGTTCTTTTGGGTGGCGGTGAGCCCGGAGTAGAAGTAAGGGAATATGATGGGCGTCTCGTCGAGGAGCAGCATTTCGATCTGTTTCGCCAGCCGCCGCCGGGTGGCCAGGTCTACCGCTGCGATGAACTGTTTGGAGAGCTTGTCGTAAGTCGGGTTGTTGAAGCGGGCCGCATTCCAGGCTCCCTGGCCGGTCTTGGCGTTGACGGATTGGAGTGGTGCCTGCAGGTACAGGTTGGGCACGCCTCTGGCTCCGTAGGCGACGTAGCTCATCTCGCCGTCCAGCCAGTCTGAGTTGCCGATGGTGGCCTTTCCGAAATACTTGGCCTGGGTCTCGACGTGCAGGTCGATGGTCACACCGATCTGGGCGGCCGCGGTCTTCAGGATCTGGGCGAAGGCCGGGATCTCCTGGAACTGCTCGGTGAGCAGGGGGGTGCGGAAGCCGCTGGGAACTCCGCCCTTTTTCAGCAGTTCTTTCGCGAGGGCGAGGTTCTGGTGCCGCTGGGGGACCGACGGCGGGCCCACCGTCGTTTTGAAGACCGGCGCGAAGGGGCTGTCGTTGCCGACATCTGCGTAGCCCTTGAAAAGTGCCTGGACGATTGCCGGGCGGTCGAGGGTGAGGGCGATCGCCTGGCGGACGTACTTGTTCTTGAACGCGTGCATGTCGGTGCGCATCGACAGCTGGCGGTGGGTGCTTTGCCGCAAGGCGATGACGTTGTAGCCGCCGGTCAGCAATTGCGGGTTGGCGTGGGCGGAGAAGCCGCCGTTGCAGTCGATGTCGCCCCCCTCGAGCGCCGCCGTCATCGGCGCTTCGTCCGGGTAGAAGGTGAACTCCAATTTCTCCGGAAGCGCTGGCTTGCCCCAGTAGTGGGCGTTGCGGGTGAACGTCGCACCCTGATTCGCGGTGTAGCCGGTGTTGACGAAGCGCCCGGTGCCGACCATGTTCTTTTGGAAGTCGGCATAGTTGAAGCCGTTGGGGACGATGACCATGTTGTAGTTGTCCGGTGAGACGGCGTCGATGAAGCTCGCATTGGGCGATTCAAGATGGAACGCGACCGTGTCTTCGGAGACCTTGACGACACCGTCGGGCACCAGCGTTCCGCCGAACACCGAAAGGGCGATTCCGCCGTTTTTCGGGTCGGACTGGGTCTTGAAACTGTAGACGACATCGTCGGCCGTCATTGGCTTGCCGTTATTGAACTTGACGCCGTTCCTGAGCTTGAAGGTCCACACGGTCGCGTCGGCGTTCGAGCTCCAGGAGGTGGCGAGCCACGGATGGTAGTTGAAGTGCTGGTCGGTGAAGGCGAGCCACTCGCCGACCTGGCCAAGCAGCTGCGTGGCCCCCGGGTCGGCGATCGTGAGCGGGTTGACGGCGGCGGCCGGGGTGAGGATGCCCGCCTGGATCGTGGCACCCGGCTTGCCGGTGCCGGTCGCAGGACCCGAGACCAGCCCGGAGGAACGGGTCGGTGTGGCCGTGCCTGTGCTGCCGCTCGAGCACGCTTCCAGGATGGCACCCAGAACAGGGAGGGAAAGGCCGATCATCGTGCCCCGACGCAGGAACTCCCTTCGCGGGAGGTGGCCGGCCACGAACTCGTCGATGACGTGTTCCGCGATCGCGCCTCTTTCTCTCCGCAGGGGGTCGAGGCGGCGGTGGTTGGTCATCGTGCGTGGATGTTCGGTTTCCATGGCGCTCCCTCCACTCGTGTCGTTCCGGCTTCCGGAGGCCCTCAGGGTGATCATTACGCAGGACGGCCATTAGCGCAACAGGAGGTGCGTATACAGCAACGATGTCCGAGCCGGGGAGCCGGCGCGGGTTCCCGGTAGTGCTGATGGAGCAACTGTGCTTGCGGTTGGTGCCACGGGGGGTGAGGATCGGGGTATGGGCGAGGACGGTTCGACGAGCCTGGCGCGGGCGATCGCGGTGTTGATGGTGTTGGGGTCGGGGGAGTGCGCGGGCGGGGAGGGGCTGGGGGTGGTGCAGATCGCGCGGCTGGTGGGGAAGGAGAAGACGCAGGTGTCGCGGACGCTGAAGGCGCTGGCGGAGGCGGGGCTGGTGATCCGGGATGCGGAGTCGCTGCGGTACCGGCTGGGGTGGCGGTTGTTCACGTTGGCGGCGACGGCGGCCGATCAGCAGTTGCTGGCGCTGACGCCGCATGTGCTGCGGGGGCTGGTGGCGCGGGTGCGGGAGTGCGCGCACCTGTCGGTGCTGGATGGCTGCGGCCTGTTGACGTTGTTGTCGGAGAGCCCGCCGTGGGCGATTCAGGCGGTGCCGTGGGTGGGCCGGATCGCGCCGTTGCATTGCACGTCGGCGGGGCGGGCGTTGTTGTTTGATCACACCGACGCCGAGGTGCGGGCGTTGCTGGCGGGGGCGGATTTGGCGGGGGGCGGGCCGAACGCGCCGCATGCGGTGGAGGAGGTGCTGGCCCGGTTGCACGCCGCGCGGCGGCGGGGGTTTGCGGTGGTGAGTGAGGAGTTCGAGACGGGGCATGTGGCGGCGGCGGCGCCGGTGCGGGATTTCCGGGGGCGGGTGGTGGCGGCGGTGAATGTGTCGGCGCCGAAGTTCCGGCTGGGCCGGTCGCTGGCGGCGGCGGCGGGGGAGGTGAAGGCGGCCGCGGACCGGTTGTCGGCGGCGCTGGCGGCCCCCGGGCCGGCCGGGCCGGCCGGGCCGGCCGGGCCGGGCCCGGGCCTGGCCGCGGGGCCGGCGGGCGCGGGGCGCGGTGGCCGGGGGCGGGGGTGATCACCCGGGCGGTGCCGTTTTTCTCCGCCGGGCTGCGCCTGGATGCCGACCTGCACCTGCCCGGCGATGGCGGCGCCGGGCAGGTGCGGTACCCGGTGGTGATCGCGTGCTCGGGGTATCAGGGGCAAAAGGTCATCCACCCGGCCCGGTTCGCCCGGGCGCTGACCCC
>Ga0126379_10001933_pt1 | contig 12925 bp, 25 predicted proteins | sample PanSoiMetPlot_24_FD_92640 | JGI IMG/M metagenome (GOLD analysis project Ga0126379, IMG submission 92640) | Tropical forest soil microbial communities from Panama - MetaG Plot_24 | ecosystem: Environmental > Terrestrial > Soil > Tropical forest > Bulk soil | place: Panama | collected 2016-02-17
ACTGGTGGGAGCTGGTGATCGCGTTCCTGAGCTGCGATCTGGTGTCGGGCCTGATCGTCGCGTGGTTCACCCTGCGCTTTGCCCGCAAGGGCACCACCCGCGCATGACCACGCCCAGCGCGCCACAGCAGCTACCACCACGCTCCCACGACCCCCCGGGTGTGGTTGTGTGGCCCCAACCACCCAGGCCCTTACAAGCGCGCACAGCGCGTTGATCCCAGGAGGCCCACCTTGGACCGTGTCTCGCACCTGGCCGAACAGCTCGCCCCCGCCCGCGAGGCCGTGGTCGACCACCCCGTCTACGCCCGGCTGACCAGCCTGCCCGCCGTCCGCACGTTCATGGAGCACCACGTGTTCGCGGTGCTGGACTTTATGACGCTGCTGAAGTCGCTCCAGCGCGATCTGACCTGCGTCAGCCTGCCGTGGACGCCGAGGGGCGACCCGCGCACCCGCCGCCTGATCAACGACATCGTGACGGGCGAGGAGTGCGACCAGCTCGAGAACGGCGTGGTGCTGTCTCACTTTGAGCTCTACCTGCTCGGCATGGAGCAGGCCGGAGCGGACACCGGCCCGGCCCGCTCGGTCGTGCGGTCGCTGGCCAAGGGCGCGAGCCCGGTCAGCGCGGTCGGCCGGGCCGGTGCACCCGAGGCCGCAGCCCGGTTCTTCCGCGTCACCTGGAACGTGTCGACCACCGACCCGCTGTGGTGCCGGGCCGCCGTGTTCGCGTTCAGCCGGGAGGAGGTCATCCCGGCCATGTTCGCGCAGGCCGTCGACCAGCTCGACGCGCCCGAGCTGGCCACCTTCCGCGAGTACCTGCGCCGCCACATCGAGCTGGACGCCGACGAGCACGGCCCCGCCGCGCTGGCCATGGTCGAGCAGCTGTGCGGGGAGGCCGGTGCCCGGTGGATCGCTGCCCGGTCGGCCGCGCTGGGCGCGCTGGACGAGCGGCGGCTGCTGTGGGATGCCGTGGCCGAGGCCATCACGCCGGCCGCTGTCGGGGCCGTCCGCTAGGGTGGCCTCGGGTCAGCCGATGGCCGCGTGCTGCCGCCCCTACCCCCCCCGGGGGCGGCAGCCGCCCAGGTGACCGTGATCGCGTGGTGCTGTCCGCGCCCGAGCCCGGTGTGAGAGGGTTCGGAGCGGGCCGGTGGGGAGACCGGCCCGCATCCCGCTACGAAAGGACAGCCTTATGACGCACGTATCCCGAGGCGGGTTCCCCCGCCTGGCGGCCGGGCTGGTCGCCGTGGCCACGGCCGGGCTCGTGGGGGCCAGCGCCCTGACCGCGAGCGCCGGGGTCACCCCGTCGCCCGAACCCACCCCGTCGACGTTCCACGTGAAGCACCCCCGGCTCGCGCCCGAGCAATTCGACTTCACCGTCACCAACCTGGACCCGACCGGGGACGTGGAGGCGTTCGGCCCGGTGGCCATGCACCTGGGCACCGACAACAGCGACACCCCGACCGTCGACACGTTCAGCGACGGCCTGGGCGACACCGTGCACGTCGACCACGCCCGGCTGCCGCTGCCCGTGGTGGACCTGCGGACCTGCTCGCTGGTCTTCACCCAGCTCGACGCGCCGTGGCAGTTCGACGGCGGCACCGGCCGGTGGGCCGGGGCGACCGGCTCGGGCGTCTTCGACCTCGTGGGGCTGGTCAGCTTCCGCGAGATCGTCAAGAAGCGGTGGGACTGGGACCGGCCGCGGGTCCGCTGCCCGCTCCAGTTCGTGACCCCGGGGTTCGCCCGCTGGTCGATCGAGCACAACGGATCCGGGCTCCCGGTGCCTGTCATCTTCGAGTTCGGCGTGCAGGCCGCTGGCAACGCCGCCGTCCGCGAGGTCCGCAGGCCCGAGCCGTGCCCGACCGAGACGATCAACCACTTCGCCCCGGTGGGCAGCCCGACGCCGCTGAGCACCTGCGAGGCGTAGCCGACAAGCCAGAGCCCGCCCGGGGTTGGTGCCGTGACCCGGGCGGGCTCTGTCATGGCCCGGGGTGTCCTGCGCCCCCGCACGGTGCGGGACTCCCCGGGGGTCTGAGGGCTAGCCGGTATCACCCCCCGAGGGGTGCCGCTTCCGGCTGAGCAGCTCGGCCCGCTGGTGGGGGTCCATCCTGGCCAGCTCGGCCAGCATGTCAGCCCGGCCCCGCTGGTAGTCGCTGACCGCCTCCACGGTGTGCGGGTCGACCCCGAGCAGGTCGGCGGCTTCCTCCCGCAGCCGGGCCGCGTGGCGCTCGTGCCCCTCGGCCCGCCGCATGGCGTCCTCGGCCTGCCGCCGCCTGCGGAACTCGGGCGCTGTCTCGCCCGGCAGCCGGTGGACGTAGTAGTCGGCGCTCAGCGTGCCCTCCCGGGCCAGCTCCAGCGACGACACGATGGCCACCGTCTCGGTCCTGAAGCGCGCCCGCTCGGCCTCGGCCAGCAGCTGCTCCCGGGCCTCGGCCACCGTGCAGCCCCACTGCTCGGCCCGGTTCCGGGCCAGCTTGGTCAGCTCCGGGTCATCGTCGGGGATCACGGTTCACCCCTGGCTTCCCGGGCCATCCGTACCGCCTCGGCGGCCTCGGCCCGGGTTGCGGCGTCCAGCCTGGGCGCCGTGCCCTCGGCCTTGATGCCCAGCGTGATCGGCCCCGGCTCGACCGGGTGCCCGACCGCCTCGGCCATCTTCCGGGCCGCCGTGTCGGCCAGCTCGGTGGCCAGGTCCGCGATCAGGGCGGGCGTCACCCAGTCCCCGGACAGCTCGACCGACAGGGCGATCTTGACCATCGGCGCGCTCACCCGGCCTCACCCCTCGGCCGGGCTGCTGCCGCTGCCAGGTGCGCGGCCAGGGCCTCGGCCAGCAGCGGGATCCGGTCATCCACGATGACCAGCTCCTGATGGGGCCGCCCCTCGTCGGGCACCCACATCACGACGTAGATCCCGTCCATCTCGTGACCCCGGATCGTCTGGGTCCGCAGCTCGTAGTGGCCCCGGGGCGGGCGCGACCCGCGTGGCTGTGGCACGGCGCTCAGCTCCATGACGGGTCCGCCACTACCGAGGACGGCCGCTTCAGGGCGGGGACGTCGAGCAGGTGCTCGACCATCCGGTCCAGGGCCTCGACCACCGCCCCCGCAGGCCGGACATTCCCGCCCGTCCCGCCGAGGGCCTCCTCGACCATCGGCCCCCAACCCTCGCCCCGCCCGTCCGGGTAGGCGATCAGCCGCTCGGCCGGGGTCGGCGGGCTGGTCCTGCGCATGGTCGCGCTGTAGGTGATCTGCTCCCGGTCGACCGCGTACATCATGCGGATCTCGACCCGCGCCGGGTGCAGGTAGAGCTTGTGGTCACCCGCCATCACCTGCGTCGCACGGGCCTGCGCCGAGTTATCCCATGGCCCCTCGACCATCCAGCCCTCGTGGCGGAAGGCCATGCCGTACAGCTCGCCCTCGTGCTCGATGTCGAACCGGAACCGCTTGCCTTCCATCAGGCCGGCCAGCAGCTCCAGCACGGCCGGGGGCCGGTCCAGCTCCCACAAGCTGAGCGGCACCGCGACCGGGACCAGGCTCGGCCTGCCGTGGTGGACGTGCAGCCGGTACAGCGCCGGGGGCTCGTCCCACCCGGCCCGCCCCTCGACCTCGGCGGCCAGCTTGCGGGATATGGCGTAGTGCTGTCGGCTCACTGTGCGGCCTCCACCAGCTCGGCCGCCCTGTCCAGCTCGGCCAGCTCGTCGGGGTCGGTGATTTCCTCGCGCTGAATGTCGGTGCTCTTGCACGAGTGGCACCTGTAGCGGTACCTGCGCCCGGCATAGGGCCGGGCGTGCTTGACCGGGTGGAGCTGGTCGTGCAGCTCCACGATCACGTCGATGTTGTACGTCTCCAGCTCGGCCGCTGCCTGCTCGGCCAGCTCGGGCCGCTGGTATGCGTGATACAGGCGCAGGTAGCGGCCGAGGGTGCCGACGCTCAGGTCCAGCGCGTCGGCCAGGTCGGCGCGGGTGTAGCGGTCGCTGGTGCTGTCGATCATCTGACCGAACCGCCACGCCGCCCGCACGCTGTCGCGGCCCGCCTTGACCAGCGCGCCGTATCCCTCTCTCAGCAGCCGGGCCGTCTCGCCGTCGACCATGCGGCCGGTGATTGGTGCCATGATTTCCGTCTCTCCTCTTGGTTGGGTCGTTGCCGATGTGCTCACGCCGTCCGGGCCTCGGCCTCGTCGGCGTCCTCCTCCTCGCCCCCGATGGGGCGCCTGAGCTTATCCAGCTCGTTCAGGTCGATCTCGATTCTGCGCGGACCCACCCGGCTGGCGGGCAGCCGACGCTGGCTCACCCACCGCCGTATGGTCCGCTGCGACATTCCCGAGTAGGTCGCGGCTTCCGCGACCGAGGCCCAGCGAGGCCCAGGCCGCCCCGACTGGCTATTGGTCATTGGGCACCCGCCGACCGCCCGCGTACTCGACCAGGAACCTGTCGCCCAGGTACACCGCGCACCGCTCGGCCCCGTTCAGCGATAGGGCCTGCGCCCGGTTGACGGCCTGGATCGCGCCGAAGCCCTCGTCGTCGCGGGGGAACGTCTCGACCGGGTGGGGCTCGCCGGGCACCATGAGGCAGTAACGGACCTCGACCGGGATGTCGGCCTCGTCGCATAGCTGGTCGAGGGCCTCGTCCCTGGCCGCGACGTAGGGCGCGATCGGGTCGGTGGTCACGCGATCACCCCCGCCTGGCGGGCGAACTCCAGCACCGCGGGCGTCACGTCGCCCAGCTCGGTCCCTTGGCGGCTGGTGAAGATCACCGGGCCGAGCAGCTCGTCGCCCGGCCGGAACCTGAACCCGAGGGCGCGGGCGAGCAGGTCGCCCTTGGTGTTGGGGGCCAGCCCGAGCCGCTGGCCGTCCTCGTTGACCAGGGCGAGCCACACCCCGTCCCCGATCGTGGTGAAGTACCCGCCGAGCGTGTCGTTGATGAACTTCAGCTGCGCGTGGCCCATCCCGACGTCGCTGGAGGGCATCCTCGGCGTGGTGGCCGTGCCGTCAGGCTCGACGACCAGCACGAGGGGGCCGGTCAGCCCGTCTGTGGTGTCTGTGGATTGGTCTGTGGACATCTCGTTCTCCCTGGTAGGGGGCCACTTGTGGCCATTACATGCCACAAATTACCAGGGGGGGCCATGGTGTGCCATAAGGTCACGCAAACACGTGCCCCGGGCGTGTCGTGCAGATCACACTACTTGCCCGGATTAAATCACCCGATCCCAAGGGGGCAGGGGAATAAAGCCGGGCACGGGGCGGTTGTACTTGGTACAAGTACAGAGCACCACCCGGAAGGAACCACCCACATGACCGCCCTGATCGCCGCCACCAGCGGAGCCACCATAGCCACCGTGATCGGCCTGGCCGTGAGCTGGATACGCAAGCCCGCCCCGGCCATCGACCACGTGGCCATCGAGTGCGGGATCGAGGGCTGAGCGATGACCGAGCAGACCTACGCAGACGTGCCCGCCTATGCCCGGCTGAGCCGGAAGAAGAAGGGCGGGCAGGTCGAGTCGATCCCCCTCCAGAACAAGACCCTGGACCGGCTGGCCGGATACCGGGGCGACTCGATCGGCCCCCGGTACGACGACGGGGGCAAGAGCGCATGGGACCAGAGCGTGACCCGGCCCGGGTGGGAGGCATTCCTGGCCGAGCTGGACACCGGCGCCCACAAGGCCGCCTACAGCTACCACGCCGACAGGCTCAGCCGGAACGGCATGGACACCGAGCGGCTGCTGGTCATCGGGGAGCGGTGGGCCATCGTGCTGATCACCCCCGAGGGGATCTACGACCTTGGCAACGCCGACCAGCGGGCCATGTTTAGGATGCTGGCCAGCATGACGATCAACCAGAGCGACGCCACCAGCAGGCGAGCCCGCAACCACAAGGCCGAGGCCCGCCGTCAGGGCAACCTGCGGATCGTGTACGGCGGCAGCCCGCCGCTGGGGTTCCGGCAGGGCGACGACGACTGGCAGGTCGACCCCGCGAGCGCAGCCTGGCTGACCGAGCTGGCCGAGGCCGTGCTGAACGACCCCGAGCACCGCGTCGAGACCGCCGTGGCCAGCGCCCCGGCCATCACCGACAGCCGGGGCCGGCCGGTGACCGTGAAGATCGCCAGGGCCGCACTCCAGCGCCCCGCGTCAGCCGGGCTGGTCTGCACCACCGAGGGCGAGATCGTCACCCGGGCACCGCAGGGCGGGCCGCTGGACGAGGCCACGTTCGCCAAGCTGGCCGTCATGTTCGGAGCCCGCAAGCGGGGCCGCCCGGTCGACACCGGCCGGTACTGGGCAGGCCCGGCCCTGCGGTGCGACCGGTGCGGCAACCTGCTGACCGGCGACACGGTGACCTACCGGGGCACCCGGACCCCGTACTACGCCTGCAAGAACCCGCACAAGAGCCTGGGCGTGGCCAAGCCGTGCCGGGGGGTCAGCGTGCCAGCGGCCGACGTGCACGACCTGATCGAGGACGCCGTGATGGCATGGGCCGAGACCCCGGCAGCGCGGGCCGCGGCAGCCCGCGCCCCCGAGACCGCCGAGCGGCGGGCCGAGCTGGAGGCCACGATCGAGGACCTGGCCATGCAGCTGGCCGACCTGGACGCCAAGCGGCTGAGGATGCCCGCCAGCGTGCGGGGTCGGTACGCCGACCTGGCCGCCGAGGCCGAGCGCATGATCGGGGAGGCCGACGCCGAGCTGACCGAGCTGGCCAAGGTCGACGCCCAGGGCGGCGTGCCCGTGGTGATCGACTGGGCCGAGCTGACCCCGGCCGAGCGTTACCGGGTGATGTGCGAGGCCGTGCAGACCCCGATCCGGGTGAAGCCGGGCAACGGCGGGGCCGCCGCCCTGAGCGCAGCCGACCGGATCGACCTGGTGCCCGCGTGGGCGGTGGCGGCATGACGACCCCCGAGGGCAACCAGGCCCGCCGCTGGATCACCCCCGAGGGCGTGCGCATCGAGCTGGCCCACGGCACCCACTCCAGCCCCCGCAACCGGGACGGGTGGTCGCTGACCACCCGCCACCCGGCCAGCGGGGTGATCATGGCCCGGGTGCATTTCGGCCGGTCGGTGCCCGAGGCCGAGCTGACCCGCGCCCTGGACGCTGTCCGGGCCGTGCCGTGGATCGGCCCGTGGCCCAAGGCTCCCAGGGACGCTGTAAGCCGCTGACCAGCGCCCCCACCCAACCACACCCGCCCGCCCCCGCCAGCAGCCCCACGAGGACTGTGGAGCCGGGAGGCGGGTGTTTTGGCTGTAGGGGTTGACAGCAACTCCAGAGGCCGGCTATTCCTGGTGAGGCGTCCCGCCACCGGGGCGCAGCGATGCAGACACCGAGGCCCTACCCGGAGGGCCACTGACACAAATATCCGGAGAACCCCGAGCGCCCGCCAGGGGCGCGATGACGTGGACTTCCCTGGTCAGCCCGCATCGCTGATCATGGCTGACGACCAGGGAGCCCCATTGTGCCGCTCTACGATCATGCGAAACTGCGTGCCTGGCGCGAGGCCGCCGGGGAGACGCTGACCCAGGCCGCCGCTGCCGTGGGCATGTCTTACCCGTGGCTGCTGAAGATGGAGAACGGCCAGGTTCAGCGGGTCACGCTCGACACCCTCGACAAGCTCGCCCGGCACTACGGCCACGAGCTGGCCGAGCTGGTCCCCGCCGCGCCCGCCGAGGCCGCATCGTGAAGCCCGGCGACCGGGCCGCCGCGGCGGCCAGATTCCGCGCACGCCTCGACCAGCTACCCGCGCCCACGGAAACGCACGTGCAGCGGATCGCTAATCTGTTCGCCGCAATTCGCCTCCGCATCACCCGCGACCACGCCCGTAATTTGCCCCCCGCAAGTGAACCGGACCCCCCGCTATCACAGCCGGATCACGACGGGAGTAACGTCTCGGGATCATCGCACGTCAGCGGGGTGACCGGCAGATGACGATAAAACGACGCGCCTATGGCACCGGGCACGCCTATTACGTCGACGGGGAGAAAGTCCCCGGCGTGACCACCGTTCTCAAAGTGCTGCCGCTAAACCTCGCCGGGTGGGCCGCCCGCACCACTGCCGCCTATGCGCTCGATAACTGGGCCGAGCTGTCGGAGGTCCGCCCCTCGGAGCGGCTCTCGCTGATGACCAACGCCCGGCTGAAGGTCCGCGACGCCGCCGCCAGGCGGGGGACCGAGGTCCACCGGCTCGGCGAGGCCCTGGTCGACGGGCAGCCGGTCAAGGTGCCCGAAGAGCTGCGCGGCCACGTCGAGGCGTACCGCGACTGGCTCGACCGGATCCAGCCCGCCGTGCTGGCCACCGAGCTGGTCGTCGCCTCCCGGCAGCACCGCTACTGCGGCTCCGTCGACCTGGTAGCCGACCTGCCCGAGCTGCTCGTCGACCTCCAGGTGCTCCCGCCCGCCCGGTGGCTGCTGGAGCTCAAAACAACCGCGTCCGGTGTGTGGCCCGAGTCCGCGCTCCAGGCGACGGCCTACCGGCACGCCGACATGTACGTGCACCCCGAGCACCCCGACGACGAGCAGCCGATGGAGCTGCTCGGCATCGAGCGCGCCGGGGTCGTCTGGATCAAGTCCGACGCCTGCGAGCTTCGCCCGGTCGACACCCGCGACGAGCTCTGGGAGTTCTTTCTCCACGCCCGGTGGATGTTCGACCGGATGGAGAAATCCGAGGGCGGCGACTACCGCCTGCCGTCCGCGTGGCTGGGAGCCCCGGCCACCACGGGCGAGCTGATCCCCAACCTCTGAACCCGCTAAGGCGGGCGCGAACGGCCTGAGCGCGCCCGCCCGACCCTGACCCCCAATTCACAGCCCTGAATGGAGGATCAAGAAGTGACACCCACCATAGCGGCCAGGACCCCGTGATGGGCCGAACCAACGACCACTACGACGCAGCCGTGTCGCTGCGCGCCTGGGCGGCCGAGGCCGAGGCCGCCGCGGGCATCGCCAAAGCACTGGCCGGCACGCCGTTCGTGCCCGAGCAGCTCCGGCGCTACACCAACCCCGACGCCCCGGCCAACAAGCGGATTCTCGACTACGACGGCACGGTGGCCACCGTGACCGCCGTGCTGCTGGCCGGGCAGGAACTCGGGTTCGGCCCGATGGCGTCCCTGCGGTCGATCACGATCATCAAGGGATCGGTCGCGCTGTACGCCCTGGCCGCCCGCGCCCTGCTGCTCCAGAAGGGCCACGAGATCGTGGTCAAGGAGTCGACCAGCCAGCGCGCCGTGGTGATCGGGCGCCGCATCGGCGGGGAGTGGCAGACCGCCACCTGGGATCTCGACCGCGCCCGCACGGCCCGGCTGTTCCCCGGCACCGAGTTCTCCAACTGGCGAACCCAGACCAAGGCCATGCTCGTGGCCCGCGCCACCGCTGAAGTCTCCCGGTGGGTCGCGGCCGACGCCATGCTCGGGCTGCCGGTGATGGCCGAGGAGCTGGAGGAGAACGCGGACGGCGTGGTGCCCGAACTCGAGGTCGGGTCGGCCGCCACCACCGCGCCCCCGCCCGAGCCCGCGCCCAAGACCACCAAGCGGAAGACCTCGACCGCACGGGTCGCGCTGCCCGCGGCCGGGATGCCGCCCGCCCCCGAGCCCCCGCCCGAACCCGTCGCCCAGGAGGTCACCAGGATCCAGCCCCGGCTGACGCCCAAGGCCCGCACCCGCATCCTGGCCTCGCTGCGCGACATCGGCGTGGCCGAGCGGGAGGAGAGCCTCGCCCTGCTCGGCGCGTGGGTCGGCCACCCGGTCGCCTCGTCCAACGACCTGACGCCCGACGAGGCCGCCACCGTGATCGACCGGCTCGACGCGCTGCTCCACATCACCAAGACCGACGCCCGCGAGGACGAGCCGCCCGAGGAGCCGCCCGATGCGGAACCTGACTGACGACGAGCTGGCCGGCATCGAGCAGCGGGCCGAGCTGGCATTCCGCTACGGCGACCACACCGCGCTGCGCGCCGAGGACGTGGCCGACCTGATCAAAGAGGTCCGCTGGCTCCAGCAGCAGAATCTCCACCTGGTCGCGCTCTACCGGCAGACCCAGGCCCGGCTGATCGAGCACGTCGCCGCCTACTCGGGCGGCACGATCCCCGCCGACGACCTGGAGTTCCCGTGAAGCACCGCAGGTCGCGGGCTGCCCGCGGGGACCTCCCGCCAGGCGGGCGGTCATCGTTCGCCCGGCTCGTCCGCTCCGAGCTGCTCGCCGCGGCCGACCTGATCGAACCCCGCCACGGGCTGCCCGAGCTGCGCGCCCGCATCATCGCCACCGGACCAGGAGCCCCCGCCATGCCGTACGACCCCGAGATGACGTTCCACCGCTGCCCGCCGACCGGGTGCCGCGAGCAGGTCCCCGACAAGTACCTGATGTGCGCGCCCCACTGGGCGATGGTCCCGGCCCCGTTCCAGCGGGCCGTCTACGCCGCGCTGCGCGACTACGGGCTCGGCAGCGCCCAGCTCCGCGCCGCCCACCGCGCCGCGATCGACGCCGTGAACAACCAGATGGAGGAGACCGATGCCTGACGTCAAGAGCCTGGCCATGCTGCCCAAGGGCGAGGCCAACGGGCTGGCCGCCATCGCGGACCTGCTCGTGAAAGAGCCCAACGCGCTGCGCGCCGCGCTGATCGTCTTCGACTGCAAGCGCGGCACCGAGGACTACGACGTGCACGACACCGTGATCACGGTGCGGGTGCGCCGGGTCGAGCTGCTGCTGCCCCAAGACCTCGACGCCGCCGAGGCCATGATCCGCCGCGCCCTGGAGTTCCGCTCCGGGCAGACCGTGCTCGACCTGGAGCTAGAGGACGAGATCCGAAAGGCGTTCGAGGCCATGCAGCAGCCCGACAACCCCGTCGACCCCGAGGAGGGCGACGGCACCACCAAGGGAGGCAAGAAGTGACCGCCACACCCGAGACCGACGCCGACCTGTCGCCGCTGGCGATGGCGCGTCGGCTGGTCGACAGCATCCCGGCCCTGGCCCGCTACATCGAGCACGACGAGCTAGGCGCGTACATCGACCACGCGGGCGACCGGGCGTTCTCGGCCGCCCAGCTCGCCGCGCACCTGGCCATCGTCTCGCTGGCCGAGGACGTGCACACGATCACGCAGGTGCTGACGGGGGCCGACCAGCGGCTCGGCCGGGAGGAGCCGTGACCGGGTGGCAGCTCGTCACGGTGTGGGGCCTGCTCGCGCTCGCCACGTTCGGCCTCCCGGCGTACTTCGTTGGCTGGTGGAATGGTCGCCGCTGCCTGCGCATCGCCCTGGATGCCACCGAGCTGCGCCCCGTCGTGGTGCACGAGGTTCGCATCGTCTCACCGGACACCGCCGCCACGATGCCGCTGTCCCGGTGCGTTGAGCCGCCGTGGCTGTGGTCGGAGCAGCAGGCCGGGCTCGCCGCCCACGAGCGCGAGGTCCGCGCCATGATCCAGGCCGCGGCCGAGCACCTGCCCGGATGGGCGCGGTGACCGGCAACCTGGACGAGCTGCCCGGCCTGCTGGCCGAGCTGCGCGAGCTGGTCCGCGAGGCCCACGGCGCGGCCAAGGACCTGCGCGCCGCGATCAAGGAGGCCCGCCAGCTGACCGCCGACGCCGCCCGCGACGGCGAGCAGGCAGCCCGGCAGGCAGCCATCGCCGAAATGAAGGTCTTTGAGGCGCACGTCCAGGCCGAGATGGACCGCTCGGCCCGCGACCTCAACCGGGCCGTCGCCGCCGCCCGCGACCACCTGGTCAAGGCGCTGACGCCCAAGATCGCCGCGGTCGAGGTCAGCCCCGACAACGCCGCGATCACCCGGGTAGCCGTCACCTTCGACGCGAACCTGTTCGACGCCGGGCCGCTGAACGGGCAGCCCGCGCCGTGATCGACACCGTGCAGCTGACGCCCGCCGACGCCACCCTCGGCCGGGTGATCGGGCTGGCCCGCCTCGGCCAGGCCATCGCCCTGAACCGGCCCAATACCTACGGCGAGACGCCCAGCATCGCGCAGCACGTCGACGGCACCCGCGCCGAGCTGGCCTTCGCCCGCATGGTCGGGGCCGACCTGTCGGAGTGGGCCGACTACACGAGCGGGGACCTGCGCGGCCTCGGCCCCGACGTGGCCGGGTGGGAGGTCCGCGCCACCCGCTGCCAGCACGGCCACCTGATCATCCACCCGCGAGACGACCCCGGCAGCCCGTTCGTGCTGGTGCTGGTCGACGGCCGGACGTACCGGGCGGCCGGGTGGATCTTCGGGATCGAGGCCCGCCGTGACAAGTGGTGGCGGTCGCTCCAGCCCGGCCGCCCGGCGTGGTGCGTGCCGCAATCGGCGCTGCGGAGGTTCCGGTGAGCCAGGCCAAGGGCAAGCGCGCCGCGGGGTGGGTCGCGGCCTACCTGCGCGCGTGGTTCCCCTCGGCCGAGAAGCCCGGCTCCAGCTCGCTGCCCGGCCGCGACATCCTCGGCACCCCGGGCCTAGCCGTCGAGGTCAAGACCGGCGTTGAATGGCGGCACCGATGGGTCGACCAGGCAGCCGGGTACGCCGCGCCCGGCGAGCTGGCCGTGATCTTCTACCTGCCGCCCGGCTGCGGTGAGCGGTCGGTCGGGGACGCGCTGGCCGTGCTGCCGGTGCGCGCCCTGATGCCGCTGCTCGTCGCTGCCGGGTACGCGCCCGCGCCCGAGGAGGTCAGCTGATGGCTTGGTTCCGCGTCGATGACTCGTTCCAGGGCCACCCCAAAGCGGTCGGCATATCGAACGACAGCCTGGCCACCTGGACCCGGGGCGGCCAGTGGTGCGCGTGGCAGCTCACTGACGGCGTGTTCGCTCGGGCTCAGATCGCCGGGTTCGCGGCCGACGCCGTTGACCCCGATGCGGTCGAGCGCGACCTGGTGCACCGCCGCCTGTGGGAGGCAGGCCCCGAGCCCGGCACGCTTCAGTTCCACGACTGGGAGGACTGGCAGCCGACCCGCGAGCAGGTGATCACCCGCCGCAAGGCCGACGCCAAGCGCAAGGCCG
>Ga0126379_10001934_pt1 | contig 12925 bp, 22 predicted proteins | sample PanSoiMetPlot_24_FD_92640 | JGI IMG/M metagenome (GOLD analysis project Ga0126379, IMG submission 92640) | Tropical forest soil microbial communities from Panama - MetaG Plot_24 | ecosystem: Environmental > Terrestrial > Soil > Tropical forest > Bulk soil | place: Panama | collected 2016-02-17
ATCATCGACCCCCTGAACGGCCCTTGCCAGATCGCTTTGGTTCGCGCGACAGCTTCGTGCCGGCCAATCTCATCCATGTTCATGCTGACGACACGGGTCGTACCGCCGTCTTTGAGGACGCAGTAACAGAACACGCCGATGACCGGCCCGCGCTGCTGGTCGGTGGCGAACTCGGACGGCCCACGGGCGAACTCTGGCGGTTCGTGCGCGTGCCGTCCGGGCTGGTAATGGTCGTGCTGGCGTACGAGTTCGGCGATCACCGACTCGACCAGCCCCGTCCGGTAGATCAGTTCAATCTCACCCGTGTACTCGACGATTCCGAGTACTTCGGCGCGAGCTGACGGCGCCGAGTTCTCTGACACGCCGAGGGGCACGAGCGCATACCCGTCACCGGGGACGAGTCCGAGTCGCGCGCAGTCGGCGAGCGCAGCCATGAACGACACCGGGTTGCGCAGCGCGGCGAGGGTCAGTTCGTCGTTGCGTGCGAGCAGACCCGACACGATCGCGCTGAACTGCGCGGCGTTCATGTGTGACGGCAGGATCGCGTCGAGCGCGGGCGAGTTCTCGCGCACCTGGTCGTTGAGTTGTTCACGTTGCGCGAGCCACTGCTCGCGACCGGACTGACCGCGGTCGGCTCGGTCTCGGATCGTGCGTCGTTCGTTCATTGCGCTCCCTGCTTCCCTGTTCAGTGCTGGTCGTGGTCGGTGTCGTCTGGGCACACGTCGCCGTGATCCGGATGCGCCGAATCTGACAGCGACAAAAATTGCATCTCTGCTGCTGCCGCAGTCAGCAGATATCCGGCCGTCGCGGGGCCGACGCTCGTGCGCACCGCTGGCCGCATGTTCATGCCGTCGCCGACGTCGGTCGCGAGCACGACAACAAAGCCGTGTATCTGCTCGGGGTCAACACCGAAGTCGGTTGCTAGGATCCGGCGCAACTCGTCGGGGTCGGTCACTGCGTGGTTGGCCTCGTATCGGCTCATCGTCTTACCTCGTTTTCGGTTGCTTGATCAGTAGTTTGTCTACGGGTGTCTTGCGTGTGAACCGTGCCGCGATGCGCGGGTGCTTGGCCCGCAGCCCGTCGGCGGCGATGTGCGACTGGTCGTACAGCGACCGGGTCGCGATCACGTCACCGTCACGCGTGACAGCACGCGTCGCCGGGCCCATCCGGTCACGCAACTCGTTCTCAACCCAGCCAAGCCGGCGCTTGGCCAGTTTGACGGCAGCGTGCGCAGCTCGAGCGCGCAACGCGAGCGATTTCGGCACGACAGCATCGACGTGCTCGACGTCACGGTAAAGCCGTTTGAGCGCTGCTGTCGTCTCCGGGCGCCAGTCGATCGGCGGCGGTGTGCCGTTGAGCAGCATGTCGATAAACCGTTCGGACGTTTCGACGATCGCAGCGATCTCGGCGTCGTCACGTTTGACCGTGTACACGCGCGGTTCGCCACGCGTGCCGGTCGGCAGCACCGGCAGATAACCCTCGTCGGCGTCGGCGACAGCGATCTCAGTCATCACCTGAGCCAAGTACGGGCCCGGTATCTCACCGTCGGGCGGTTCGCCCCACACCGGCCGGCCGTCCGGGTCGAGCATCGAGAACGAGTACGTCGTTTTGGCCTGCACGGGTCTCGGTGCCGAACTTTGACCGTAGGCGAGCGCGTCGAACGTCGCACCGATGTGCGGGTGCGCACTGGACACGTACAGCCCGCCGGGGGTGAGCGTCAGATCGGGGTTCGCTTCGGCGAACATGTCGAGCACGAGCGATTCAAAGTGCCGGCCGATGCGCATCTCTATCGCGTCGGGTTTGTCGTCTCGGCTGATCTTCCGGAGGTAGGTCGCGAACGGGGTTGAGTACGCGTCGTCGAGTCCGAGTATCGAACCCATGTCTGACGCTGTGACGAGCTCAGCTCGCCGGTCGGCCCACTGGTCGGGGTGTTCGCGCACGTCGTCGGCGCTCATGAGCAGTCGCACAAGATCTCACCAACCTCGCTTCATATTGATGATGTGTCGTTGAGACGACATTACCTGAGACCACCGACAAAACGCCACCCGCCAGCGCCGATCACAGCACGTATTTACGGCATGCGACAAACCCGGCGTCGCGGGGGTACGATCCGATCATGCGCGACACATCGACGCAGACGTAAACGGGCGGGCGCGGCACGAGGGACCGCCACCCGCCCTACCCCGGACACGATGAGGAGATCGAGCCGTGGATGCACCGAACACTACCGAAGCGCCGTTCGACCGGACCGTGCGCCGGTTGCTGCGGCTGATGTTCGTGCTCGTGACAGCGATGACACTCGCGTGTTTCGCGCAGTCGTACCGGCAGTTGTTCGACTGGGCGACCAGGCACCGGGTACCGATGTGGCAGGCGTGGGCGTGGCCGGCGATGATCGACGCCCCCGTGATCATCGGCGAGATACTGCTGTTCGTGTCGATCGTCCGGCACTGGCACGGGCGCACACGTGTGCTCGCGTATGCCGTCGCTGGAGTTGGGTTCGCCGTGTCGCTGGCAGCTCAGATCGGCTATCTGCCTGCTATCGCGTCGCTGACCGACCGCGGCACGGCTGCCGTCGCGCCGGTTGGCGCTGCGGTCGGGCTGATGATCGGCCTGATCGCTGTCAAGCAGGTGTCGGCGCGGCACGAGCAGCGTGAACCGAAGCGTGACGCTGCGACGATTCACGCCGAGATCGCAGCGACCAAAGCCGAACGGATCCGGCGCACTGACGAGATCGCGCAGCAGCGACGCAAGCACACCAGCCGACCCGCCGCACTGACAGCCGACTCGCCCGAAGCAGACCGCGCCCGCACCGCGATCAAGGTCGCCCGCGCGACCGGCGACCCCGACCCGTCGGCGTACGCGCTTGGCATGGCTTATCTCGGCGGTGATCCGGCCAAAGGCAAACGCGGCAACGAACGTCTCGCCGCGCAACTACTCAGCGAGTCGTCGTGATCGGCGCGGCAGCGTTTTGGCAAGCGCTCGCAGCCGGCGCGACGGTCGAGGCCGGCGTGATCATCGCGACGATCGGCAAACCGAGACACATACGGGCGGCGCTCGCCCTCGGATCCGGTTTCGCGACCGTCGTGCTCATCGGTTGGATGCCGATCATCTGGCTCGGCGTCCTGCTCGGACTCGGACGCTGGCCGGCATGATCGGCGCCGCAGCGTGGCTGCTGATCTTCGCTGCCGCAGCGTTCGGCGCGCTCATCGGATACGCCGGGCTCGTGTTCGCGCTGCTGCTGCTCGGCGTACTCATCTTCGCCGGCATCATCGCGTGGTACGTCATGTCACCGGCTCGCACACGAGCACACGTCAAGTACCGGCGACGGATCGCGAACCGTCCCCGGCCGGCGTCCGAATGGGACAAACCCGACGAGCTGCCGCCGCTGATCGAACCGCGCCCCCGCGCCGACATCGTCGCCCGGCCCGGGCGGCGCATGGTCGCGCTACTCGACCCCGACGAGCAGACGGTCAGCCGATGAGCGACGACCCGTTCGGCATCGACGACACGTCGCGCACTGATGTGATCAAAGACGAGATCATCGTGCGCGAGCACGGCATCTGCTGCCGATGCGGCAACCGGGCGGCGACCGACGCGCATCACCGGAAGCTGCGCAGCCAAGGCGGGCTGAACACGTGGGACAACCAAGTCGGCATCTGCCGGACCTGTCACAACTCGATTCACGCGAACCCGGCGCTGTCGTATGAATGGGGCTGGCTCGTCTACTCGTGGGACACGCCCAGCACCGTGCCGATCACCTATCACGCACGCGGCCGGGTGCTGCTCGGCACCGACGCGACGATCATCGAGGTCACGACATGACCGACACAACAACCCCCGCACCGGCCCACCGGCCGCACCGGCTGCTGATCGGACTGCTCGCCGTGCTCGTCATCGGCGCCGGGCTCGTGCACGCGTTCGGCGCATCCGTCGGCGTGACGATCATCGTGATCGCCGTGCTCGCCGCGGCCGGCCTGGTCGTGCTCCGGTACTTGCCACACCTGCGGCACCACTTCAACGCAAACCGGCGCCCAAGACGGGCCAAACGGTCGCGCAGCTCGAGAACGCGCACGGTACGCTCGTCACGCTCGGGTCGCCGTCTCAGCGGGCGCTCTGGCTTGCCACGGTCAAGCGGACGCAGCACACCCCGCCGTCGCACCGGCTCGGGCGCTCGTCGCAGTCGCCCCGGGGGCGGGGCCGGTGCGACGACCCGCCGCCGGACCCGGCGCACCCCTGGCTCGCCGAACTCAACGCGGCGAGCACGACGGGCCGGCGGCGGGACAGCTCGCCGGTCGCGTGGCGCTGCTGCCGTCGCTCGCCGCCGAGGCCGGCCCGCCGGAACGAGCGCCCGTCGCCGGCCGTTTGGCCGCGGGGGGCCGAATCGCCGCCGCGGCGGCGCTCCCACCAAACCGACGACACGCACTCGACGCCGGCCAACTGGCCGGCCGGGTGCGCCGACTGTTACTCGCCGGCAGCCGCGACGCCGTCTGCTGCGTCCCGGCACGTGGATCCGGCCCCGTAAGACGCGCCCGGCTGGCGGGCGACCGGGGGGAACTCGGCGACCCCCAACGGCGAACGGTCAGCGCAGACGCTTTCGGCCCTCCTGGCGTCCGCGCAACCGCCGGCCGGGCGCCCCGGCGACGACGTCGCGGCCACGCCGGGGGCCGATCAGCCGGATCACGCGCAACCGGCAAGGTCTCGCCCGCCGTGGCCCGTTCGGCGCGATGGCACGCAAACTGACCATGATCAAACTGCGGCGTGCCAAAGCGCTGGCGAACCCGATCGGGCGCACTCCCGGTCAGCGGCGACTGCTCAACCCGGTCTCATGGTTCGGCCGGGGCCGGCACTATCTGCGCCGTCGCGCGTCACGCCCGTCGTTCGCGCAGCAACTTCGGCAACGGCTACGCCGGCGCAAACCGAAAGCACAACCGGGCCCGGTGATCGTCCCGCCGAAACCGCCACCGTTCAACGCGCGCCCCCGGCCACGGCAGCCGGTGCCGAACACGCTCAACGGCAACGGGCACCAGCCGCACCGGCCGGTGCCACAAGCGCAGTTCGTTCCACCGTCCACACGAGGAGGACACAAAATGGCACATCCGGTGACCGAAGCGATCGGCGACGTCGCGCAAGAGCGACTGACCCCCTACGAACCCGAGGGCCCGCTCGAATGGCTGTCGTTCATGCAAGGCATCCCTGAGATGCTTGGCACGTTCACCGAAGCGCTCAACAACCTCGGCGGCAAACTCGCCGGCGACTACCCCTCACCCGACGGCGTGCCCGACATGTGGGACGACATGGTCGCGACACTGCGCAGCGTCATCGACCACGGCGAACAGATGGCGCAACGGTTCGAGCAAGACCCGCGCGTGCAACGGGCACTGAACCCGCAGCCGAACGAGCAAGTGCTCGACGTTCAAAACGACTAAGGAGGCACCGATGCGGGGGGTCCGGGTCAACTGGGTGCGCTCGGCAGAGACGTGCGGGCTGTTCGCGCTCGCCGTGCTCGCAACAGCAACTCTCACCGGCTCGACCCCCCTGCTGCCGGTGCTGCTCGTCGCAGCAGTGCTCACCGTCACAATCTCAGTCGGCGTCGCCGTGCAAACCGGATCCGGCGCGCTGACTCAACTCGCCGCTGGCGCTGGCATCACGGCAAGCGCATGGCTCGCGTACGTGCATCACGCCGGCATCTGGCATGCTGCGGCGCTGATCATGTGGGCGCTCGGCGCGCTCGTGTACACCGTCGCCGGCGCCATCGCATACGCGAAACACCTGGTCGTGCTCGACAAAGCCGAAGCTGAACACGAACGCGCACGCAACACGGCTGAGCTGCGACGGTGGACCGACATGCTCGCCGGCGTCGGCATCGAGGGCGTGACGGCGACCCGTGTCGTCAAGACGCGCGTCGGTCACACGATCACGTACACGCTGCCGAAAGATGGCACGGTCAAAATACAGACGTTGCGTGACGTCGCCGAACGGCTCGACATCTCCCGCGAGCTGCAACCCGGTTCGACAGAGTTCGGCGTCGGCCGGCACGCCGGCGAAGTCGTCATGCAATCACGCGAACGTGACGTGCTCAAAGACGCCGTGCCGTATCCGATGGACCTGTCGCCGCTGACGATCAATGAACCGTTTGACATCGGCTGGTCTGAGGACGGCTCGCTGTGCCTGATCTTGTTCCGCGAAGTCCGGCTGATCATCATCGGCGAAACCGGCGCCGGTAAGACGAACCTGCTGAACGTGCTGATCGCTCAACTGTCTCGCTGCGTCGATGTGATCATTTTCGGCATCGACATCGGCAAGTCCGGCCGGCTGCTCGCACCGTGGCTTCGGCCGTGGATTAACAAGCAGACCAACCGGCCGGTGATCGACTGGCCGGCGACCGACCGCGCCGAAGCAGAACGCGTGCTCGCGTCGCTGATCAACTTGGTCAAGGCGCGCAGCCGTGCGTTCGCCGGTAAGAACGCGAAGATCGAGCCGACCGCAGGACAGCCGACGTACGTCGTCGTCATCGACGAGGCTGCCGACCTGTTCACGACGGATGAGACACGCGAATACCGGGACAAGTACGCCGAGGGGCAGCCGACGCCGCGCGTGCTCTCTTGGCTCGCGACGCAGATCGTCAACAAGGGCCGCAGCGAAGCAGTTGACGCGATCATCGGCACGCAACGCAGCGTCGCGTCGCACGTGCCGTCGAACATCAAGTCGCAGTGCGCGTATCGCATCGGTCTCGGCACAACGACGATCGGCGAAGCAGCGAACCTGATGCCCGACTCGCCGATCGCGCAAAAGATCATGGCGATCATGCGTCACGCCGGCACCGGGGTTGTGTGGCGCAAAGACAAACGCCCGCACGCTGACAAGTTCTATCAGCTCGAAGATCCGGAGATCATCGCCCGGATCGCTGAGCACGTCGGCGATCACATACGCCCCGAACCAAACGAGTTCGACCGTGCAGCGCTCGGCTCGGACTACGCGTCACGCTGGCAACGTCTCGCGCCGCTGCTCGCCGAATGGTCTGATATGGCTGACGCGTCGCAGCAAGGCATGTTCGAGCAGATCGTCGCACAACTGCCGGACCCCGAAGCTGGCATGCGCACGTGGCAGAAACGGGCACGCGAGATCGTCGGCAAACACGGTCGCGTCGGCGTCCGGCCGGGCGTCGTGCTGCGGCAGCTCGACGCCGAGAACATCACCGTCGATCGCGCGACGCTGCAACGCTGGCTACGCACCCAAGCGAACGACGGTTTTATGGAGAACACACGTCACGGCATGTGGCGGATCAAACTGCACGACGGCGGGCAAGCAACGGGGACGGACGGACGATGAGACTTGAGATCACGCTGCCAGTACTGCCGGGCCCGGCCGACAGGTACACGCCGACCGCAGCTCGAGCGCTGCTGCGCAAGCCGATGACATTAGTCGTTGATGGCCGGTGTGTGCTCGCGATCGTCGTGTTCGCCGAGGTCGTCGATGACGGATCCGGGCTAGTTGTGACTTTGGATTACGACCCGCCAGATCAGCGCCGGAACCGGCGCCGGTCACAAGTCACAACCGCCCGGAGCAGGCAAAACGGGCCGGTTGTGACGTCACAAGTCACACCCAAGTCACAGCCGAGATCACAACCGGGATCACAACCACTACCGGAGGGGATATGACCGAGATCGCGCACGACGGTGACGACTGGCGAACGCAGACGCTCGTTGATCTGTCACCGCTCGGCGAGCACGTGCTTGACGAGCCGACGCTCATACTCGGACCGCCAGCGCCGCGCGATCTGGCGCTGGTGTGCGTGTCGATGGTGCGTGAGCTGATCGGCGTGCAAGCGCTACGCCCGGCGACGAACGGCGAACTGATCGGCGACCAGGCGCCGGGTACGGTGCCGTTGACCGACGATCAGCTTGTACGCCGTGCCGCGGTGCTGCTGCTCGACTATCCGGGGCGCGGTTACATCGGCACGCCGATCCGCTGCCCGCAGTGTCACGCCGTCGAGCGGAGCATGAGCGTCGCACCGGAACTCGCCGGTTACGAATCGCTCGGCATGTGCATCGACTGTTCGGCGTGTGTCGGACGGCTCACGATCGAAGCGCCGAAAGCGAAAGCGCTACCCGCCGCGGCGAAGCGCCCGCGACGGCGCACGACGGCTGTTGCGAAACGAGACGAGTCGTGAGCGCCGAACCGATGAGTGAACCGTCGTGGGCGCGGGCGTCGCGGGTTAAGACGCAGCAAGCGTCGCGACGTAACGCCGTGCTCGCGTCGCAAGCGCTCGATCTGCTACGCGGCCAAGAGTTGCCCGCAGACTGGGCGCGTGTCGCTGCGGCGGTCGCTGAGGGTGGGCGTACGTGGCAGCAGATCGGCGATGCTGTCGGTATGACCAAGTTCGAGGCGGCGTCGAAGTTCCGGCGCCTGCTGCGACGAGCTGACTTGCGATGAGCGGCCGGGTCAGTGTTGACGCCGAAGCGTTGCGCGAGTTCATCGACTCGGCACGCGCCGACAGCGAAGCGTTCATCGCAGATCATTGCGCGTCGCTGGAAGAGGACGCAGCAGTGCGCGACACGTTCAACGGTCTCGTCGCACGGCTCGACGTCAAACCGGACGGCTCACCGACGTTGCGCTCGTGCGGGAACTTCGCCCATCACCGGGCGCACACAATCTCGGAGGCTGTCAGATGCCCCGGACGGTAGCGCACGCGCTCGCCCCGTTCTACTATCACGCGCGCGCATGGTTCGATCTGCCGTCCGATGAGCTCGACCGGCTGCTCGTCGCGCACTCTCGAGCTGAGATCACCAGCCCCGGCGTGCTGACGATCACGACGCCGGGCCCGGACGATAACAGCGGCGCTTATGCGGTGTACCGGGCGCCGAAGCATCTGCGTCAACGGTCGGTCGCAGCGTGGGTGCGCGAGTTCAACCGGAGAGCTGCACGATGAGAGCCTGCTCGGGTAGCCCGCCGACCGCCGATCCCCACGAGGAATCGCTGTCATGAAACTCGACACGTCCACGCCGCGGGGCCGGTGGCTGCTGTCGGCGCTCGCGCAGATCGCCGGCCAGATCGACGACGACGCTGAGATCGGCAGCATGCTCATCGGCACCCGCTCAACGGCCGGCGAGGAGATCCATTACTACGTCGTCCGCTGGCAACCGGGTGTGCAGCGCGTGATGATGCTGCCGGACTCGCCCGAAGCTGCGCAGGCACGCGAACTGCTCGAAGTGTCGTCGATCCGGTTGACCGCACCGGACACGCCGGAAAGCGAGAGTTGATGTTCGGCGCTCAAATTCCGCCAGCAACTTGGCAACTTCGCCGATCGGCCAACTTTCGCCGGCGTTTGCGCACGTCACAGCGTCGTGATCGGCGATCGTCTCGATCTGCGGCACCGCTCAACATGCTCTCGCAGATTCGCGTTTCCGCGTCGAGCATTCTGCCAGCTCGCGCGGACAGCCCGGTTCTGACGTGCGCAAACACGGCTCATTCCGCCAAATTCCGGGGCTGTTCGACGAACTTCGCCCCGCGGCCAACTTTCGCGACGCCGTGATGTACAGCATGCCGGAACTACCAGATTGGCGACGGCGACACACCGACATACACTTTGAGTCAGAGAGGATTGGTGAGAACATGACCGACCAGCCACGCACGATAACTCTTGAGCTGCCCGACGGCGCCGAACGGCGCATAGCACGCTGCTGCGACCGGCCCCGCCCGGTTGCGATGGGCGTCTCGCACTCGAACAACACTCGCCTATGGTCTACCGTCGTCAAGTGCGCTGTTTGCGCGACCGAACTCGTCGTGCTGCGATGGAGACTCCCGGCCGCGCTCGACACGATCGGCGGGCAGCAGCCGATCAGCGACGGCGACCGCGGCAGCCGATTCAGCATCCCGTTGGACAATGGCTGATCTGCCGGCGGGCATCACGTACCGGCAACTCGACTACTGGGCACGCGTCGGCCTGCTTCGGCCAGAGAACAACGCTCGTGGCAGCGGTCGCCCCCGAAACTGGCCAGAAACCGAACTCGCTGTAGCGGTGATCATTGGCGAACTGCGCGCGCTCGGCGTCGAGTTGCACGTCGCCGCGCGTCTCGCCCGCGATCTCGCCGAGTCGGGCTCATGCTCACTATCGCCGAAATACACGCTCATCAGACATGACGACGATTGGCCCAGGAGAGACGGACATGCCAAAGCGTAGAGGGCAGTCGAACTATTACACCGGCCGGGGCGGCGGGCGCGACGCTGATCTGCTGCGCATGCTCAACGCACGACTCACGATGAGCAGCGCGCGTGTCGCCGAACTACCCGGCCGGATCATGCGTGGCGCTCGCGTGCCGCAACACGGCGACCAGGTGATCGCGCAAGCCGAACGACGCCCGCACCGCGTCACGCCCCGCATGTCGTTCAATCGGCGACTCGTCAACTACACCCACGGGCAAACGATGCCGACGGGCAAACAAGCGCGTCGTCTCGCGCATAAGGCGCGGATCGCTGGCCGCACGCTCGACGGGCGTCGGCTGACTGCACGAGAGCGTGCGCTCACGCAGATCTCGATCTGACTCACGATCTGTGATCCGCGACTCTGCTGCGATGCTTGACGTGCGACACAACACACGCTGAACTGAGTTTGCCTTGACGACACAGGGCTAGTAGAGGCCCGCCCCTGTGCCGCCGAACGGAAGGCACCGGCTGTGCAGCTCGTCGCGCTCGCAGCGCGCGTCACCGACTCGTTAGTACAGCGCTGGGCAGCAGCGAGTCGTTACGATGTGCAAGTGACGGGCGGGGTCACGAACGCGAGCAACGACCTACTAAGGGCACTAGCGCGAGCGCGTCGCCTCATCGCGCAACACGACGCCGAAGCGCCAGCCATGATTAACGGCACATCAGTACCAGAATCACGCCCACCGTGGAACGTTCGCGTCGCCAACACGGTTTACGGCGTCAGCGAAGCTGCACGCCGGCTCGAAGCTGAGCTGCGGCAGCAAGTCGCCGGATCCGTCATCGAACGCGGCGGGTCGTACGCCAACACCGACGACGCTATCGCCGCGCTCGACGCGCTCACAGCAGCCATCCCCTCAAAACAGGCGCAAGACGTCATGCGGTTTCTGTCAGGCTCAACGACACAACTGCTGAGACTGTCAGCGATCGACGAGGCCGTGATCTGGCGACCGATCCGCGCGACAACGGTTTGCGGACGCTGCGGCACGGTACTCAATGACGGCATCTGCCCGGCGTGCGACTGGCGGGCCCGCCCGCCAGTCTGCCCGTACTGCGAAACGATGCACCTGCGACGCGCCGACCGTGCATACGTCGTCATGTGCTGGTACCCCGGCTGTGAGGACTCCGATGGCAACTCCCCGCCGTTCGCCCGTCTCGACATCTCATCCATCACCGGCCGCGCTATCCTCGCTTGGTCAGACGGGCTGGTCGAGGGGGGCTGACATCATGCGAATGTTGCGCCGGCGAGTCGCCGACCTTACTCAACCGCGGCAAGGTCTGCTCGTCGATCCGGCCGGTCAGATACTCGTGCTCAACTACGAGAGCACGCTGACCGCTGCTGAGGCTGACCGGATCAAAGCGCACATGCGCGCCGAGTATCCCGGCCTGGTCGTGCTGATCACCTGCGCTGACAACATCAGCGTGCAGCCTAAGACGGCCGGGTGTGGCTGAGATCGTTGACCCCGCGACGTGGACGATCGACGAGGCGATCGACTGGCTCGACCCGCCGGTACCGCGCCGCTGGCTCGCCGACATGATCACGGCTAACCGGATCCGGTCAGTTGGCACACGCCCCCGGCCGATGGGCCGGCCAGCGCTCGCCTACGACGCGCGCGAACTCATGCGACTGCACTCCCAAAACATCGAGTGGATAGTGCAGCTCAAGAGTCAACGCCGACCCGCCGAAACATCAAGCGCCGGTTGACTGCCGTACATCACCGGGTAAAGTCAGCGCTGACGAACTGTGCCCGGAATCTGTCTCAGTCGGACGTGGCAGCTCACGGCAGCACATCGTCGGGCCGGTCAAGTCCCCCGTTGCGCCGGTCTCTGCTGCGAGGGGCGCGCGCAGCCCCCGGCCCACGCCCCTCGCAGCACAACACGAGGAGAACGGGCGATGCGAGTTCTGAATGTCGAATACGACGATCGCGGCGTCATCGTGACATGGGCCGCTGACGCAGGGGCTTCGCTGCTCGACGCCGGCGACATGCCGCCGATGTCGTTCGCGTTCACCCCGGATCCGCTCGACGGGCCGCTGTTCGAGCCGAAGGTCGGCGACCGTGAGTTCAGCCGGTGACCGAACACGATCCTGAGCACGCCCGGCGCCGATTCCCCCCATACGACATGACCGCGACCGAAGTGCTCGGCATCTGGTCACGCTGGTGCGCAGCTCGAGCGTTCGACTACTGGTGCCGCATCTGGCACCTGTACCCGCAGCCGATGATCACGATCTGCGGCGCTGACACAGACGACGCAGGCATGCTGCTGCTGTGTCACGAACTGGCCGACCACCAACCCCCGCACCGTGACCGGGCATACGGCAAAACATGGGCAGCATGATCATCTGCGAGCGGCACGGCAGATAAGTTCACCAAAACCCGAACTTGCACCAGCGGTGCCAAACTTCGGCCAGCGCACCCAAACTTCAAGATCCGGGCAACATTCTCACGCAAACCCGCACGTCACAGCCTCGACGATGCAAGGTTTCCTCGCTCGCAGCAGCGCTCAACATGCCCACGCAGAAAACGGGAATCTGCGAGAGGACTTCGAGCAGTGCAACGCAGACGACCCAACCCGCCAGGTTGGACTACCGCGGTCGGGCTCGGATACGACCACCAGCAAGCACGAGCACAAGCGTTGCGTGAGCTGCGCGACGGTATCGACTGCTGCCCTTACTGCCGACGGCCGATGTACCGGCGTGGCCGGCTCGATCTCGACGACTACCCGC
>Ga0126379_10001935_pt1 | contig 12922 bp, 12 predicted proteins | sample PanSoiMetPlot_24_FD_92640 | JGI IMG/M metagenome (GOLD analysis project Ga0126379, IMG submission 92640) | Tropical forest soil microbial communities from Panama - MetaG Plot_24 | ecosystem: Environmental > Terrestrial > Soil > Tropical forest > Bulk soil | place: Panama | collected 2016-02-17
CAACCTGCCCAGGTTAATGCAGTGATCATCGTATTTCATCTCATCACCCTACTGCTGCCGGGGATGATTGGGCAACGGCTGTCGCAGGAGGAAGCGAAGAGCTTGTTGGCGAAGTTGGAATGAAGCCTTCGCATGAAAGTCGAACAAAGCTGGAAACGTTTTCTACCCGACATGTCAGGTTTCTGACATTCGTGAGACGTTTCTAGAACGAAGTGTTACGCAGCGCACTTACGCTGCCCCACACGGTTGGCTGGAGGGATTTATAAATTCAGGTCGTAGCTCAAAGTTCCGATCAGCAGCCACAGCAGTACAGCTACGATGATAAGTTCGATCCACTCCGTAGTGGTGTGAGGGAACCATCCCACCACTTTGTCGAGGCTACTCATGGCCAGCCTCCGGCATCAAACATGTTATCTGGAGTGAACCCTACTCCAAACTTTCGATCAGCATTTACACAGATTTCGGACCAGGCGATTGCTTCTGAGTGGCGATGCCATTCAATAAGTTCGCCAGGCAGTTCATCTCAAAGGCCCCTCGACTAAGCTCCCGAGCGGATTTTGCCTCGCGGGCTGGTCAATTGAAAACGAATGTGTAGTCGACAAACTCCGTGGGAGCGAGCCCTCTTGTGTTCGTCATCATTTGGGACGGATCAACGCCCTGACCTACCGAAGCGGCGACAGGCGTACTGGGTGAGGCCACCCACACTCCAAGGCCGATTGCGACCATAGCGGCGGCAATCGCACACAGACTGATCGTGCGCATCCAAAATCCTCCTCGTGCTTGAGGGAGTTCAAGCCGCTTGTGCGGTATGCCAGACCTTGGCCCCCGACCTATGTGAAGGCCATCACACAAGCCCAGAAAAAAAGCCCCGCGCGGAGCGGGGACTTAGTGTGATGGAGTGAGATTAGCGGGCCGGATGTTCAGACGATCTTCTGCCGCCGTCGCCACCAGCCGAGAAGACCACCACCAGCAAAGATCAGACCGGGCAAGCCAGCACCGGCGATTGGGCCGGGTACGGCAGCCGATGTGCCATGGTAATGGTTCACGCCGTTAGGGGTGTTAAACACGAAGCTGCCATCGGCGTTCTCTGGCACATTGTTATCAAAGCTTACGGTTGTAGTAAGAGGGCCGACATTCGCCGAAAGATTATTGCTATCGAATGAGTAAAAGATCATTGTATCTGCGCACGCTGTCAAGCCGGAGGGAGGACAGGATTGCGAAGGCGAGGCCGAATTAAAAGAATCGCAGCGCGTCACTAATTGTTGTTCCATTTGGGTCTGTGACACTGACAGTGCCGCTAAACACTTTGGTCGGCGTGGTAAAAGCAAGCACCGCACTTTCGGGCGCTCGGCCTCACCGTTCCACCGACGCTCATCGCCCGCACCGACGAGGTGATCGAGTAGGCGCGTTTTGCTGCACTGCATATGGTCGCTATTGGCACAAAGCGGACAATGCGAGCCATCCGCTTTTGTCCGCTTTCAGAGGCCAAGCGGACGTGAGCATGCCTCCTAGCATCCGGCCGCGACGCATAGATTGCTACTTAGATTACCTGCCTTTTTTTATTTTCTTCCAAAAGATCGAGCTTCTTCGCCAGCCATTTTGCAGTGGGCGCCTGTATCAAGATGGTCATGAGAACGGCGATGAAGGTGACCGATGCAATCATCTGCGCACCGGGCGCCTTCATCCCGAGCAACAGGCCGGCAAGCGCGGCCGGAATGACGCCCGTCTCGCGCGTCCAGCACATGAATAGCATCTCGCTGAAGCTCCACCGCGCGCGACGGTCCGGCAATGTACACAAGAAAACCGTCGCCGGGCGGGCGACCAACATGAAGATGGCCACCACAATAATGCCACCCACGAGGTAGTGACCCATGAGCGTGAAATCGACTTGAGCACCAAGCAATATGAAGATGAACAGGCGCATGATGAAGGACGTTGTCGATACATATTCTTCGAGTCTTTGTGCCTCGCCCGCTCCCATTTTGAACCCGAACGAGCTCTGGTTTCCGAGCACGATGCCAAAGACGAAAACCGCGGTGAACCCGCTCGCCTGCAACCCATCGGCCGCGAAATAGGCGCCGATGACGGCCATCACCGTCACTATCGGCGCATATTCTTTAAGGAATGCCCACCGTTCGTGCGCGATGAGCAGCGCGGCCAGGTATCCGAGGGCGGCGCCGGCAACGATACCCACGATCAATTGCTTGAGCAGATCGAGCAAAGATGCCGCCAAGGAGAATTGGCCGGCCCCCATTGCTACTGTCAGCACAGCGAAGGTGACGATCGCGCCAGTGGCGTCATTAAATGCCGATTCACTCACCACCGTTTGCGCCACGCGGTCACGAATGTGAACCTGCTGAAAGATCGGGACCAATGTCGCAGGGTCTGTCGAGGCGAGCGTCGCACCCAGGAGCAACGCCGCGATCAATGGCACGCCGAGAACGTAGTACGCCGCAATGCTGGTGAGGGCGGCGGTGGTGACCACGCCCACCGTGGCGATCACCACGATCGTAATCCAAACCTGCTTTAGGACTTTGAAGCGCAGCGACGCGCCGCCGTCGAAGAGGATGTAACTCGCCCCGAAGAGAAGGATGATTTGGTTTAGGGCCGAGTCCGCCTTGATATCTATTAATCCCAAAACTTGCGGGCCAATCAGCATCCCGACGATTGGAAAGACCGCGACATCGGGAATGTTTATCTTCTGAGCCAGCAAGCCGGTGATGGTGCCGATGGCGAGAATAAGGCCACCCGAGAGCAATGTGTGTTTCGCAATCTCGATCGACGCCGGTACGTCCAATTCGTTTTCTCCTATCGGTCTCCAGCGCGAATTTCGGCGATAAAATAGCGTCCGCGGAGGCTGCTGCGCAGCTTATCCCGCGCCGCGGGTGCAGCCGAGAAAGAAACGATCGCCTTCGGGCCGCCTTCGTCGTGCGGCGAGACGGCCCGAAGCCAAAGCGCGGCCCGGCAGACGCCGTCAGGCCCGCGTGCGCATGCGCATCATGAAGCTGTCGTAGGACAGCTCCGCCACCTGCAGCCATTGGTACGAGTCGCTGCGGAAAGCCGTGAGGCTGTCCAGCATCTTCTTGAAATGCGGATTGCTCTGCGCCAGCTCGGCATAGATCTCGTTCGCCGCGTTGTAGCACGCCTCCATGACCGGCTGCGGGAACGGGCGCAGTTGCGCGCCCTGGGCGACGAGGCGCTTGAGCGCCTGCGGATTTAGCACGTCGTATTTGGTGGTCATCCAGGCGCCGGCTTCGCGTGCGCAGGCTTGTATCATCGCCTGATAAATCTTCGGCAGCTCGTTCCATTTCGTGAGATTGATCAGAAGATGTGGCTGCGCTCCGCCCTCCCACCAACCCGGGTAGTAGTAATATCTCGCGACCTTGACGAACCCGAGCTTCTCGTCGTCGTAGGGGCCGACCCATTCGGCGGCGTCGATCGTGCCCTTCTCGAGCGCCGGAAAGATATCGCCGCCCGCAAGTTGCTGAGGCACTACGCCGAGCTTCGCCAGGATGCGCCCGGCAAAACCGCCGACGCGGAACTTCAAGCCCTTCATGTCATCGAGCGTCTTTATCTCCTTGCGGAACCAGCCGCCCATTTGGCACGTCGTATTGCCGGTCGGCATACCCCAGCAGTTATACGTCTTGAAAAAGTCGTTCATGAGCTCCATGCCGCCGCCTTGAAACTCCCACGCCTCTTGCTGACGCGTGTTGAGCCCGAAGGGCAGAGCCGTACCGAAGGTGAAGGCGGCATCCTTGCCGAAATAGTAATAGCTCGCGGTATGACCCATTTCGACCGTGCCGTTCTGCACGGCATCGAGCACCTGCAGCCCCGGCACGATCTCGCCTGCGGCGAACACCTGGATCTGAAACTTGTTTTCGCTGAGCTCGGCGATGCGCTTGGACATGTACTCGGGCGCGCCATAGAGCGTGTCGAGCGACTTCGGCCAGCTCGCCGTCAGTCGCCATTTCAGCTCGGGCATCGATTGGGCAATGGCCGGCGCGGCGAGCGCGGATCCCGCCATACCGAGGCCCGCCGCCTTGAGAAATTGGCGTCGCTTCATGTGGTCCTCCCTCTCAGTGCTTGGGTCTTGCTTGTTTGATCCGGCGGGCATGGCGCCCGCGGCGAAGACTTCGAGTTATAGCCGAGCAAAAAAGAGACGTACACGGTCATCTCGCCAGCCATCCCGCCCTGTTTCGAAGTTGCAGGTGGTTCGGTATGTGAGTGGTCAACGACTTGGTGAGCGATCTCTCGCCGGTGTGCTAGGCTTGTCACAAGCCAACATCGCATGCCGGCGAACGACAACCAGCCACAGTTGCCGTTCCCGATCGCGCGTGACCGGCGACAGCTGGGAGGGGCGTGCCCTACCCCGCCTTCCGCCTCTGCGCTTGCGCTGCTTGCGGAACGCGCATGTCGGCACCGGTCACACGCCTGACCTCGGTGATGGAGTCGTATGGCAAGTTGATCGCAGCATGGGCCTTGCGGATCGACTCCTCATCCGGCCCGGACATGAAGCAGAAGGCCTTGCCGTCCTTCAAATTCACATGTGCGGCATGACCAAAAACGCCAAACTGCGCGGCCGCCTCTTCGAGCGCGGCGAATTGGTCGAAGAATTGTTGCTCGGTGAGCTCCTGCTGCGGGAAGCTGCCTTTGTTCTTGTCGTGGGTGTCGATGAAGTACTTCATGTTGGTGCTCCTGTTGGGTTGAGCGGCGCTGCGGAAAATGTCGTGTATCTGCACGACTTAACGTATGATTTCTGGCCTTTCACCTTGTGCTTCCTTCCTGTTAGTCCCCGGTTGCTAAAACTTTAAGCGGCGCGGATGAGGTCATCCAAATCCTTGCGGATGACATCCCACCGCCGGCCGCCAAGCTTTGTCCGAAGTGCCCGCTGCGCCTTCTCCCAAAGCGGCATTGCGTCCCGCAGGCGCGATCGCCCCTTCTTTGTAATCTCCAAGGTGCGACTGCGCCGCCATCCTTCGCGTCCGATCGTAATCAATCCTTCCGCTTCGAGCGGACGTAAATTGCGAGTCAAAGTGCTGCGGTCCATACCCATCAAATTGGCGAGCGCGGTGATGGACAAGGCGTTGTCGACTGCGGCGGCGACCAGGACAGAAAGCTGCGTGGCTCGAAGGCCTACTGGACGCAATGCTTCATCGTACGCACGAGTCACGGCGCGCGCTGCAGTTCGCACCCTATGGCAGGCGCAGGTGGCAAGAATTTCCCGCTCGTTGGTCATGATTTTGCAGTAATGTCGTGCATATACACGTCTGTCAATGAAAATTCGCTCGGGTCACGAGAAGGTGACCGCCGCACCCTTCATCGCAGTCCTTGCTTCGCAACGCGAAGCCCACCGAGTTGCCGGTGGAGCAGCCGACCAGGTTCGAGCTATCGATCGATCTCGGGACTGGCCAGACGCTTAGTATCATCGTGTCGGCTAGCGTCCGACAACTCGCGTTGATCGAATAACCCTTGGCTCGCTGCGGTGCATAGGTCCGCTTTACCGGCGCTCTCACCGATGACGCGGGCTCTTTCGGCTGTCGTCCCCACGCGGGGCGACGGGAGAGAGCGGGACGTCGCGACGTCTGCGCCGCGGCTTAAGTGCGGGATCGATTGCGCACGAGATAATTATCGTAGGTCAGCTCGGCGACCTGCCACCACAGATATTCGTCGTTACGGAAGGCGAGCAGTGCTTCCCAGACCTTCTTGAAGTCGGCATTGGTTTTCGACACTTCCGCGTAGACGTCGACGGCCGCGCGGAGAGAGGCATCCATCACCGGCGGCGGGAAGGGCCGGAGCTGCGCGCCGCCCGCCACCAGCCGCTTCAGCGCCGCCGGATTGGCGGCGTCGTATTTTGCCTGCATCCACTCGTTAGCCATGGAGGATGCGGTCCGCACCAGTGACTTGTAGCCCGGCGGAAGCGCATTCCACTTATCGAGGTTGATGAAATTGTGCAGCATCGGCCCGCCTTCCCACCACCCGGGATAGTAGTAGTACTGCGCCACCTTGTAGAAGCCGAGCTTCTCGTCGTCATAGGGACCGACCCACTCGCACGCGTCGAGCGTGCCCTTCTCCAGCGCCGGATAGATATCACCGCCGGCGATCTGCTGTGGCACCACGCCGAGCTTGGAAATGACGCGGCCGGCAAATCCTCCGATGCGCATTTTAAGGCCGTTAAGATCTGAGAGTTCCTTGATCTCCTTGCGAAACCAGCCCCCCATCTGCGCGCCGGTATTGCCAGCCGGAATGCCGTAGATGTTAAACTTCTTATAGAGGTCGTTCATGAGCTCCATGCCGCTGCCGAAATACATCCACGCGGTTTGCATGCGGCTATTGAGGCCGAACGGCACCGCGGTGCCGAACGTGAAGGTGGGGTCCTTGCCGAAATAGTAATAGGAGGCGGTGTGGCACATCTCGACCGTGCCGCTCTGCACCGCATCCGCAGCCTGGAGTCCCGGCACAATCTCGCCTGCGGCAAAGACCTGGATTTGGAATTTGTTGTCGCTCGCCTCGGCGACAGCCTTGGCGAAGGCCTCCGCCGCGCCATAGAGGGTGTCGAGCGATTTCGGAAAACTCGAGGTGAGACGCCACCTGAGTTCCGGCATGGATTGCGCGATCGCAGGCTTGGCGATTGCGCTCGCCGCGGCCGCAAGCCCCGCAGCGCGCAGGAAGTGACGGCGCTTCATGGTTCCCTCCGGCGGAGTTGTTGAGGTACCGCGGCCCCAGAGAGGGGCCGCAGTATCGCGGCTAATCGTGCTTCATGCCCGGGTCCGCGTGCGGATCATGAATCCATCGTAGGTATATTCCGCGACTTGCCACCACAGATACTCGTCATTGCGGAACGCCTGCATCGAATCCAGGACCTTCTTGTAGTCGGGGTTGGACGCCGATGTCTCGGCGTTGACCTCGTTCGACGCCTTCAAGCACGCCTCCATGATCTCTTGCGGGAACGGGCGCAGCTGCGTGCCCGCCGCAATAAGACGTTTGATCGCCGCGGGGTTGCGCGCGTCATATCTGGCGGTTTCTTCGATATTGGCCAAACCGGCGGCCGCGGCGACGATGGCCTGATAGGCCTTTGGCAGCTCGTTCCATTTCGCCAAGTTGATCATGAAGTGGTTCGCGGTGCCGCCTTCCCACCAGCCGGGATAATAGTAGTAGGGCGCGACTTTGGAGAAGCCGAGTTTCTCGTCATCGTACGGGCCCACCCATTCGGCCGCGTCGATCGTGCCTTTTTCGAGCGCCGGATAGATGTCGCCGCCGGCAATCTGCTGCGGCACCACGCCGAGCTTCTGCAGCGTCTTGCCGGCCCACCCACCGATGCGGAACTTGAGCCCTGACAGATCTCCAACGGTCTTGATCTCTTTGCGAAACCATCCGCCCATCTGCGCGCCGGTATTGCCGCCGACAAGGCAGTAGACGTTGGCTTTCTTGGCGAACTCGTTCATGAGCTTCATGCCATCGCCCTCGTAGAACCAGGCATTCTGCTGGCGGGTGTTGAGGCCGAATGGAACGGCACAAAACAATGCCCAAGTAGGATCCTTACCGATGAAGTAATAGGAGGCCGTGTGGCCCATTTCGACGGTGCCGTTTTGAACGGCATCGAGGACCTGCAACGCAGGCACGATCTCGCCCGCAGCGAAGACTTGAATTTGAAACTTATTATCGGTGGCCTCGGAGACGTGCTTGGCGAACGTCTCGCAAGCGCCATAGAGCGTATCGAGCGACTTCGGCCAGCTTGCCGTCAGCCGCCATCTCACCTCCGGCGTCGATTGGGCAATGGCAGGCGCAGCGAGCGCCGAGGCGGCCATGCCGGCTGCGCCAACTTTGAGAAATTCACGACGTTTCATGGACAGTTTCCTCCTGATTCAAGGGCCAGGGCCGAGAGGCGGCCCGTCGTGCGTGGGGCTTGCACCGAGACCCGCATGTTTTCGGCTAGATATGGTCCCGCTCGGCGCGCGCGCAAGGAAAAAACCCGCGACACACCGGCTCACCTATGGCGCGGGGATGACCAGCGAGCCTGCGGCTGGGACCCTTTCGGCGGTCGGCTCTTGCACGCAGGAATCGAAGTCGGGTACGCATCGAACGTCCACACGCTATCCGTGCGCGTCCTTGTCGACGACGCTTAGTCGCTTCCGGCGCATAAGCGTGACGTGGTGGGATGAAAAGCTTTTCATCCCGGCAACGCTCCTCGACCCCTCGGATGAGGAACCGTCGTTCTCGAATATTATGGCCGATCATCGCAAAGTCGGCCCTACCTGAGGTGCCCCGCATGAGCAACGTACCTTTAGCTGGGGTGCAAGCTTGCGTGTTCGATGCGTACGGCACCCTGTTCGATTTTGCCTCAGCGGCTAGAGGCTGCCGCGACGTGCTGGGCGAGAGCATCGACAAGCTCACCGCACTGTGGCGGGACAAGCAACTGCAATACACCTGGCTGCGGGCGATCCAAGGCCGGCACGCGGACTTCTGGCAGGTCACCGGAGATGCACTCGATTTCGCCTTGGAAACGTTGGCGATCGAAAAGCCCGGTCTGCGCGATCGGCTGATGAACCTCTACCTGACGCTCGATGCATTCCCGGAAGTTCCGGATGTCCTCGCACGCTTGAAAAAGGCGGGGTTGCGGACCGCGATCCTGTCGAACGGCTCGCCCGCGATGCTCGATGCGGCCGTCAAGGCCGCCGGGCTGAGCGGGTTGCTCGACGCGGTGCTCTCCGTCGAGGCGGTCGGCGTCTACAAGCCGCATCCGAAGGTCTACCAACTTGCCGTCGACCGCCTCGGGATCCCTGCCGCTGCCACCGCCTTCCAATCATCGAACGCGCGGGACGCGTATGCGGCGTCCGCGTTCGGTATGCAGGTCGTATGGTGCAATCGCTATGGGCAGCGGGAGGAGCGATTGCCCGGCAAGCCGGACCGGATGGTGAAATCGCTGGCCGAACTGCCGGCCCTGATCGGTGTCGCGTAAATCTGAATGGGCAGCCTTGAGCCTATGCTTCGATGACGATCTTCGGGGCTGCGCGTCCAGTGCTGCCGCCCTTGAGTTGCTCGCGCACCTTGGCGGCGATGTCGCGATAGATCTGGGCATGGGGGCTCTCGGGCTCGGTCGCGACCACGGGAAGACCTGCATCCGACTTCTCGCGGATTGCCATATGCAGCGGGACTTCGCCGAGAAACGGCACGCCCAGGCGCTGCGCCTCCTGCCGCGCGCCGCCATGGCCGAAAATATCCGCGCGCGTGCCGCAACTAGGGCAGAGAAAATAGCTCATGTTTTCGACGATCCCGAGCACCGGCACGTTGACGCGCTGGAACATGGACACGCCCCGCCTGGCGTCGATCAGCGCGAGGTCCTGTGGAGTGGACACAATAACCGCGCCTTTGAGCGGCACCTGCTGCGCCATGGTGAGTTGGGCGTCGCCGGTGCCGGGCGGCATATCGACCACCATGACGTCGAGTTTTCCCCACTCGACCTCGCGCAACATCTGCGTGAGCGCCGAAATCACCATCGGGCCGCGCCAAATCATCGGCGTATCCTCATCGATGAGGAACCCGATCGACATGACGGTGAGGCCATAGCGCATGATCGGTTTGAGCCGCGTCCCGCCAATGGTCTGCGGGCGCTCGCGAATTGCAAGGAGCTTCGGCAGTGAGGGACCGTAAATATCGGCATCGAGGATGCCGACCTTGAGGCCGAGCGCGCTCAAGCCGAGCGCGAGATTGACCGCAGTGGTTGATTTTCCGACTCCGCCCTTGCCCGAGGCAACCGCGATGACCGCCTCCACGCCGGGCACGCCTTGCATCGACTCGCCACGCGGCGTTGCGCGCGCGGAAGAAGGTCGCGCATGCTGCGGCGGGCGAGCGGATGCAGCGCCGGCTTTGCGCTCGGCCGTCAATGCGACGAGGGCAGATCGCACGCCGGGCAACGCCCGCACGACCTCTTCGGCACGCTGACGCACCGGTTCCCACATTTTGACGTCGGCGGCATCCACGGTGATGGAAAAGAACACCTTGCCGTCGCCTGCGACCACGTCCGACAGCGTGCCGGTTCTGACGAGCGGAGTTCCCCCCGGGCTCACGACGCTTTCGAGAGCCGCAAGCACTTGTTCCTTGTTCACCGCCATCGCACGTTCTCCGGCAACACCATAGAAGGGGCGCCGCTCTCGTCAACGCGATCATGGTTGACGCCGGCGCCGCGCCGTCGCAATCACTCTCGGATATAGGTATTCGCGTGCTGGCACGGCAGTGCTCGACGGAGGACAGAATGGCGAAGGTGGCTTTTCTAGGTCTCGGCGTCATGGGGTATCCCATGGCGGGGCATCTCAAGAACAAAGGCGGCCATGATGTCACCGTGTACAACCGCACGGCTGCCAAAGCGCAGAAATGGGTGGGGCAGTACGGTGGGCGCAGCGCAGCGACCCCGAAAGCCGCGGCCGAGGGCCAGGACTTCGTGATGTGCTGTGTCGGCAACGATAACGATCTGCGCGAGGTGACGCTAGGGTCGAACGGCGCCTTCCATGGCGTGAAAAAAGGGGCCGTGTTCGTCGACCACACCACCGCTTCGGCTGAAATCGCGTGCGAACTTGAGGCGCAGGCGAAAGAGCAGGGATTCGGCTTCATCGACGCGCCCGTCTCGGGCGGCCAGGCCGGTGCCGAAAACGGGGTGCTCACCGTCATGTGCGGCGGCGATGCAGAGCCCTATGCCCGCGCGGAGAAGGTGATCGGTTCTTACGCGCGCATGTGCAGGCTCATCGGCCCCGCTGGCGCGGGCCAACTCACGAAGATGGTGAACCAGATCTGTATCGCCGGATTGGTGCAGGGCCTATCTGAAGGAATCCATTTTGCGAAAAAGGCGGGACTCGACATTGAGGCTGTGATCGCCACCATCTCGAAAGGGGCGGCCCAGTCGTGGCAGATGGAGAACCGATACAAGACGATGGTGGCAGGCAAGTTCGACTTCGGCTTTGCGGTTGATTGGATGCGCAAGGATCTTTCCATTTGTCTCGGCGAAGCGCGCAAGAACGGCGCCAGCCTGCCGGTGAGCGCGCTCGTGGACCAGTTCTATGCTGAGGTGCAGAAAATGGGTGGCCGGCGCTGGGATACGTCGAGCCTCATTGCCCGGCTGGAGCGGTGAGCGGCAGAACATGCGCCCTCGGCCAGCGCCGGCCTATCTCATATCTCGATAACCGCGCCGTCTTCGGCGGCGAGCAAGCCGGCGGCTTTGACCTCCTCGAGGTGCGCGAGCATGACCGGATTCATGTGGGTCAGCATGATGCGACGCGCGCGCAGATCCGCTACCCGCTTCTTGAGCACATCCCAGCTAATGTGGCCGGGCAATTCGCCGGAATACGCGAAGCACTCGATGATCAACAGATCGGCGCCGTCCGCGACGGAGACCAGCGCTTCCACCCATTCGGTGTCACCGGAATAGGCGAAGCGCTTCTCGCCGTCATAGACCACGATGGCTGTTGAGGGTGCGCCGGAGTAATGCAACACCTCGGTCGTGATGACGGAGTGTCCCAGCACTTGCGTGGGACGGCCGACCTCGATCTCGATCACACTCCAGGAAAATCGCCACCTATTACTCGTCGATTTCGGAAAGAATACTTCGAGGAGCTGATCGAGGCGTGCTCGCGTGCCGGGGGGACCGGCAATCAACAGCGGCCGCTCGCGGCGCGCAAGGAACTGAGCGTCCAGCAGGAGGAAGGGAAGTGCGCCGAAATGATCCCCATGCAAATGCGACAGCAAGATGCCGTCGATACGGTCGGGATCGAGACCATGCGCCTTGAGCGCGACCAGCGACGAGGCGCCGAAGTCGACTAGCAGCGTTCCCTTTGCGGTTTCGAGAAAGAAGCAGGTATTGAACCGGCCGCCAGAGCCGAAGGCATCACCCGATCCGACGATGGTCAGCCGCATGGTCAGGCCGATGCACTAGGCCGGGCAGCGATATCGGCGTGCCAGCGCTTAACATTCTTGAGCTCATCGGGTACCGCAAGCTTTGCCGGCTTCATGAAATCAATGGCGACAAGACCGGTAATGTCAGCAACCGTGAAGGCGTCGCCTGCAACGAACGGCCGGTCCTTCAACTCTTCATTCAGGAAGGCGATGCATTCTTGAATGCGCGGCTTGTTGGCCTCGGCCCACGCGGGCACCTGCGGCACTTCCATCTCTTTCATTGCCGGATGCGAATTGCGAAACACGTGCGACACCGGAAAGAACAAGTGCAGTTCCAGGCGCCGATTCCACATCTCGATTCGTGCAAGCTCCAAGGCGCCGCGGCCGAACAGTGGGGGATCGGGCTTAAGCGCCTCGAAATATCGGCAGATCGCAATCGATTCGGTGATCACCGTGCCGTCATCGAGCACTAATGCGGGGACCCGCTTGAGCGGATTGATCGCCGCATATGCCGCCGACATCTGCGCCATGGCGCCGAGATCGACTTGCTCGGCGGGCAACGTAATGCCCTTCTCGGCCAGAAAGATCCGTGTGCGACGCGGATTGGGCGCCCGACCCCCATCGTAAAGCTTCATCTCGGCGCCGCTCCGCTAGCCTAAATGATGCGCGCGGTCAGTTGTATATGCCATCGTCCACACCCCATCACGGCAATCGGGCTCTGGTCAAGCCATCGCTGCTCACGCGAAGACCTTCCGCGAAGCCGGCGCTTCAGGAGAAAACCTGTCCGTGCGACGGGCCGCCGGCGCCCTCGCGAGGAGGAGCGGACCTTGACAAGCCGACGACGCCCGCGTGTGGTTCAGTGAAAGCAATAGGGTCTAGCGTCGGCTGAAGGACAGCATCGTGCGCCGCCTGCTCTGGATCCTGCTCGCCGTTCTGACAGTGGCGCTGCTCGTGCTCGTCTTGCAGCGGAATGAAGCGGCGCTCGCAGAACTGTCTCGGTTCGACACCTCTTCGTTCGAAACAAAAGTCATGGCCGTGGCGC
>Ga0126379_10001938_pt1 | contig 12912 bp, 10 predicted proteins | sample PanSoiMetPlot_24_FD_92640 | JGI IMG/M metagenome (GOLD analysis project Ga0126379, IMG submission 92640) | Tropical forest soil microbial communities from Panama - MetaG Plot_24 | ecosystem: Environmental > Terrestrial > Soil > Tropical forest > Bulk soil | place: Panama | collected 2016-02-17
GACCCCCCGTTTCACTAATTTCTGCTGCAGGATGTCATTGACGGCCTTCAACTTGTACTCGTCGGCCGAGTGCAGCACGATAGCGTCTTTCTCCTGCTCGATATTGGATTTCGAGTCCTTCAGGTCAAAGCGCGTGTGCACCTCTTTCAACGCCTGCTGGATGGCGTTGGACACCTCCTGCATGTCGACCTTGCTGACGACGTCGAAACTATTATCGGGCATGGATTTCTAATCTTTCTGAAACAAAGGAATCTTAACCTGAGGTTAACAGAAGTTTCGGCTTTAGCGGGAAGGAACTTTGCTTTCAGTGATTTCAGCGATTTTGAAAAAATTGTAGAAATTGCGGGCGGTTCGCTCTCCAACCTCTTCCATGGAGAGCCCGCGCAACTCTCCGATTTTGCGGGCCGTTTCTTTTACATATGCCGGTTCATTTCGTTTTCCGCGGTAAGGAATTGGGGCCAGGTAGGGGCAATCAGTCTCGATGAACATGCGATCGAGCGGTACCTCCAGCGCGGCATCGCGGATCTGCTGGGCCTTGGGAAACGTTACATTGCCGGCAAATGAGATCATGAAGCCCATGTCCAAAGCGCGCTTCGCTTGCGGCCAATTCCCGGTGAAGCAGTGCAGGACGCCGCCGATCCCGTTGGGCGCCCAGTGTGCGCTAATAAGTTGCAGGCAGTCTTGCCAAGCGTTGTCGCTGTGATCGGAGGCCCGGCAGTGAATCACGATGGGCAGTTTGGCGGCAGCAGCCAGTTCCATTTGGCGAATGAAGACGTGCTTTTGGACGTCGCGCGGAGAGTAGTCGTAGTAGTAGTCCAGGCCAATCTCTCCCCAGGCAATGACCTTAGGATTTTTCACCAGTTTTTCCATCTCGGCAAAAGCGTGGTCCGAAGCGAGCCGCGCCTCGTGGGGATGAATACCGATCGTTGCATACAGGAACGGATACTGCTCGGCCAGCCGAATTCCGGCATCGAGTTCGGGAGGGCCGTCGCCATTGCCGATGGCAACCATCGCTACAACTCCGGCCTCGCGCGCGCGTGCGATCACCTGCTGGCGATCGGAGTCGAACTGCTTACCATCGAGATGGGCGTGAGAATCGACGAACATATAAGAACGGGGGTCGGGCGTCAGGCTTCAGGCCTCAGCACGTCAGTTCAAAGGCCAAGCGTTGCTTCATGGCGGACAGCTTCCCGAGACCGCAGCGGATCGCGTGCAGTTCCTGACACATGGCCCAACGCCTGACGCCTGCTTACTTGAGTCTTGCCCCAACTGGTACATCTTCCAGAAAACTCGCCAGCACCGGTTTCCCGCCCTCTAAAGAGGCGGCAACGATCATGCCGTTCGACTCCAGCCCTCGCAGCTTCCGCGGAACAAGATTCGCCACAATCACAACTTTTCGGCCCACCAGCGTTTCGGGGGTATAGGCCTCTGCAATACCCGCAACAACTTGCCGCACCTCCGTTCCAATATCAATTTCCAGGCGCAGCAGCCTGTCGGATTTGGGCACCCGCTCGGCAACCTTCACCACCCCTACCCGCAGCTCCACCTTGGCGAAGTCATCGATCGTGATCTTCCCGTCATTGGCCGGTACAGCTGTCGCGGGTGTTACGGACGTCGCCGGACTGGCAGGCACTTTCACTTCCTCTGCCCCCGGCCGTTGCTGATCTTCCATCTTCTGCATCCTTTCAATCGCGCTTTTGTCGGCGCGCGGAAAAACGGGACTTACCTCGCCCAGTTTCGTGCCCAGCGGCAGTTGTCCCCATGAGAGCTTGTTTAGATCGACTTTCTTGATGTCTCCCAGTCCCAGCTGCTGCCAGATTTTGGCGGTGGCTTCCGGGATCACCGGATGCGCGAGCACCGTGGCAATTCGAAGCGCCTCAGCCGAGGTGTACAGAACCGTGGCCAGTCGTGCCCGGCTCTCGTCATCCTGCCTCTCGCCGAGTGACCAGGGTTCGTTCTCGACGATGTATTTGTCGACCGTAGCGATCAGATTCCAAGCAGACTCCAGCGCCCGCGAGAATTGAAACTGATCGAAAAATGCGGCGAACTCGCGAATTGCCCTGCGGGCTGTCTCCGCCACCGCATCGTCTGCCAGACTCTTCGCGACGGCATGCGAGGGGTACGGTACTTCGCCTTTGAAATACCGGTTGATCATGGTCAGGGTCCGACTGGCGAGGTTCCCAATGCCGTTGGCCAGATCGGAGTTATAGCGCTGCACAAGCGCATCGAACGAAAACGATCCGTCCTGCCCAAATACAACCTCGCGAAGGAGGAAGTAACGCAAGGCATCGGCTCCGAGGACGTCGAGAATCGTTTCGGTCCGCACGATGTTACCCCGCGACTTCGACATCTTGCTCTCTTCAAACAGCAGCCAGCCATGCGCGACAATCGCTTTAGGCAGCTCCAAACCTGCCGCCATCAGGAATGCCGGCCAGTACACGCAGTGGAAACGGACGATTTCTTTGCCGATCATGTGTACATCGGCAGGCCAGTATTTCTTGAAAGCCTCCTGCGCCCCGGCATGAGCCGAGCCATATCCGATCGCGGTGATGTAGTTGGCCAGCGCGTCGAACCAAACGTAGATCACATGCTTCGGGTCGCCGGGAACGGGAACGCCCCACGAGAATGTGGATCGGCTGATTGACTGGTCTCGCAGGCCCGATTTCACGAACGAGATCACTTCGTTGCGACGTGTCTCTGGACGGATGAAATCCGGATTCGCGTACAGCTCGAGCAATTTATGCTGAAATGCCGAGAGTTTGAAGAAGTAATTTTCTTCCTGGACGGTCTCGGTCATTCGCCCGCAGATCGGGCAGGGATCCCCGGGCTGCGCACCATCGACATAGAGTTCATCCGACACGCAATACTGCCCGGTGTACGTTCCCTTGTAGATATAGCCATTGTCGCGAATGCGGCGGAACAGTTCCTGCAGGCGTTTCTTGTGGCGCTCTTCCGTCGTGCGGATGAAATCGTCATTGGAAATCCCCATCCGCTTCCACAGAGCGCGGAATTCTCCGGAGATCTCGTCGGCATATTGCTGTGGCGACTTGCCGGCTGCCTCCGCCGCGCGCTCAATCTTTTGTCCGTGTTCGTCTGTGCCCGTCAGGAAGAAGGTGTCATCGCCCAGAAGCCGGTGTCGGCGCGCGATCGTATCGCAGGCAATCGTCGTGTACGTGTGCCCGATATGCGGACGGGCGTTCACGTAGTAAATCGGGGTCGTGATGTAGAACTTCCTCGTCATAATTTGTGGCCGAGACACTCCCAGTATTACTCTGTGTGCCCTCCGTGCCCTCTGAGTTTAATGCGTTTTGTCCTTCGAGTAGGCCCGCGTCGCTTCCTGCAGTACGGTCTTCAAGGGCACGTGCTGCTCGGCGGCGATCCGGCGGCAGTCTTCGTATTCGGGCGCATAATTCATAACGGTCCCGTTCATGCTGGCGATTTTGATGCGAACCTCACCCCACGGGGTGCGCACGTTCTCCCATCGCCGTGCGAGTACTTGGCGGGATTCTTCGCGCCGGCGCACGCCCAAAGTGGTGGTCTCGGAAAACAGTATCTGCGTTAGTCTTTCTGCATCCTCCGGCTTGCAAAGCACCGTCAGCAACGTTCCGGGCCGGTTCTTTTTCATCTGTACGGGCGCGCCAAAGACGTCCAGGGCGCCTTGCTCCCGCAACTGATCCATCACGTAGCCGAACACCTGCGGATTCAGATCATCGAGATTCGCCTCGAGGACACAGATCGTCTGCGATTTTGGTACGCTCGCCATTGTTGTTAGCGCCTGCCCGACAACCAGACGCAGAACGTTTGGGCGCCCTGCGAAATCTCGCGATCCGGCACCATAAGCGGACTTTTCGACCTTCATGTGGGGGAATGCCCCGAAGCGCTTGGCCAATGTGCGAACGATCGCCGCTCCGGTCGGGGTAACGAGTTCGGCCTGGACCCCCGACGAATACACCGGTGCATGCTCTAACAATTCAATTGTCGCGGGCGCGGGTACAGGAAACGTTCCATGTGCGCACTGGACGGTTCCACCGCCTACATTCAGAGGCGAACAGACGATCTCGTCCACACCCAATGCCTCGGAACCTACGGCCGCGCAAACGATATCAACGATGGCGTCCACGGCGCCTACCTCGTGGAAATGGATGGAATCAATGGGCACGTTGTGAATCTTGGCTTCCGCCGCGCCCAGAGCTTCAAATATCCGAACGGCGGTTGTCTTTGCCGACTCTGAAATCGACGCTTTTGTGATGATCGTGCGAATCTCCGCGAGCCCTCGATGCGCATGCGAGTGCTCATGCCGGTGTTCGCCGGAGTCACCGTGCTGGTGAGAATGGTGTTGCGCATGGGAACGCGCATGCTCAGTATCTTTCTTCGCCCAGTACTCTTCCCGGGGCATATCCTTCTCGCCATCCACCCACACATCAACCTTGGTCGCCGAGATACCGCTGCGCATTACCTTCGAAACTTCGATCTTCGCGCCGACGCCTAATGCCGCGACTGTCTTCTCCAGCACCTCAGGAGACACCCCGGCATCCACCAGGGCGCCCAGGAACATGTCTCCACTGATACCGGAAAAGCAATCGAGATACGCGATGCGCATAGGACCAACTCGAATTCGCACTAGTTGCCGGTCAGTAGTATTTGGCCAACGACCAACCAGGAACGACCGAGTTTTCATGATAGGGAACGCCTGCATCTGTGGTCAAACGTCGGCCGTGCGGCGACTCTGTTAAAATCACTGCTTCTTCAACAGTTTAGAGGGCTTCCTTGTATCGTTATCTCGAACGGCGCCTCGCGCAAAGGGTGCTCGAGTGCTTGCAAAAGCGTTATCCGGATGTTGCGCTTCCTGCGGTGGTGATGGAGCAGCCTCCACAGGTGGAGCTCGGGGATTTCGCCATTCCGCTGTTCCCGTTTGCCAAGCCACTGCGCTCGGCACCGCTGAAGATTGCGGAAACGATTCGCGCGGAGATAAGCCCGATCGAAGGCATTGCCGAGATGCAGGTCGCTCCTCCGGGATATCTGAATATCAGAATCGACCGCGGCTGGCTGGCGACTGCCCTCGCCGCTGATCAAAAGGCACCCTCTGATGTGCCACCCGGCAAGATCCTGGTTGAGCATTCGAGCATTAACCCGAACAAGGCAGCGCACATTGGACATTTGCGCAATGCGATTCTAGGAGATACGTTCGTCCGGTTACTGCGGTTCGCGGGAAGGGAAGTCGACGTTCAGAATTACATCGACAATACCGGTGTTCAGGTAGCGGATGTTGTGGTCGGGTTCACTCACCTGGAGAAGAAGACTCGTGCTGATATTGAGGTACTCATCCGACAGCCGCGCTTCGACTACTACTGCTGGGATCTTTATGCCCGTGTCTCCCAGTGGTACGAAGTAGACAGGCAGAACCTGCAAGCGCGATTACAGACACTTCATGCCATTGAGGACGCGAGAAGCGAAACGGCCGCCATTGCTGATTTGATCTCGATCGCCGTTCTGCGGCGGCATCTCGAGACGATGGATCGGCTCGACATCGAGTATGACTTCCTTCCACGCGAGAGCGAGATTCTGCACCTGCACTTCTGGAATGCTGCCTTCGAGAAGCTGAAATCTGCCGGAGTCTTGACCTTTGAGACTGAAGGCAAGAACAAAGGCTGCTGGGTCATGCGGCGGGCCGGGACTTCAGAAGCAAATTTCCCCACCGAGGACACCCTTCGACTTCGCTCAGGGCAGGCAGAGGACACAGAGGAAGACAGGATCACGGAGGAAGATCAAAAGGTCATCGTCCGCTCTAACGGTACGGTCGGCTATGTCGGCAAAGACATCGCTTACCACATGTGGAAGTTCGGGCTGCTCGGGCTCGACTTTGGATACCGCAAGTTCTATCGGTACCCCAACGAGCACGATGTATGGATATCCACGACCGATGGTGAGAAACAGCATCCTCACTTCGGCGACGTGGTTGAAAACTACAACGTCATCGACGTAAGACAGTCGGAAGCGCAAAACACCGTTAAGGAAGCGCTGCGCGATCTGGGGCACGGAGAAGCTGCCGACCATTTCACGCACTTCTCCTACGGAATGGTCGTGCTGACTCCGCGCTGCGCAGAGGAACTCGGCTACAGCCTGAGCGAAGAAGACCAGACGCGCCCGTTCATCGGGGTGAGCGGGCGCAAGGGTTTTGGCGTGAAGGCCGACGACCTGCTGGATCAGCTCATCGCGTCAGCGAAGAAGGAAGTTGATTCGCGGCATCCACAACTCGCAGCGTCGGAGCGGCTCGGCATTGCGACGCAAATTGCCATCGGCGCACTTCGTTATTTCATGCTGAAGTACACAAAGCAGTCCGTAATCGCGTTTGACTTTAAAGACGCGCTCAGCTTCGAGGGAGAAACCGGACCATATGGGCAATATGCTGTTGTTCGCGCCGCCAGCATTTTCCGCAAGGCTGGAGTCGATGCGGATGCTTCGGCGAAAGGCAGTCTCTCGTCGGCCGACGCAGCGTGGTACCTGCGCAGCGAGGGCGGAAACGAAATCTGGGAACTCTGGCTGGCGGCTTCGAAGACCTCTTACATCATCGGTCAGTGCATCGCTACGACGGAGCCGTCTTACCTGGCGAAACACGTGTTTCAGTTGGCTCAGCTGTTCAATACTTTCTACCACCGTTTTCCCATACTGGCGGAGCCGGACGAGAAGCGGAAGCATTTCCTGCTGACGACGGTCGCCGTGGTTCGTCGCGAACTGATCCGTGCGCTCGCCGTGATGGGCATTACTGTGCCGCCGGTCATGTAAAATGCTGCCAGCATGCGGCGTGATGCATCCCTGTGTTCGTGACCAACACCGCCCCTGACAAATCTCCCGCGCGTCCGTTTGGCCGGCGTATTGTGCTGGCGCTGTTGATCATCATTCTGACGCTAGCCGCGACGGGATTTCTCTATGAGAACATCTCGGAGGCGCGGGACCGCCGTTTCAACGCGATGGGAGGAAGGCTGGTCGGGCTCGGCGCACGCAAGATGCACATCAACTGCACCGGAGAGGGCGGCCCGGCCGTAATTCTTGACTCTGGTCTGGGCGACACCTACGTCTCGTGGCATAAGGTGCAACCAGAGATCGCGAAATTCACCCGAGTTTGCTCCTACGATAGAGCCGGCCTCGGCTACAGTGATCCGAGCCCGCGGTCACGCACCAGCCGCGTCATCGCGCAGGAACTCCACGAACTCTTGCAGGCCGCAGGCGTCGCGACGCCTTATGTCATTGTTGGGCATTCCATGGGCGGATACGATGTCCGTCTTTACACCAGTATCTATCCGCGAGAAGTTGTGGGAATGGTTTTGGTCGATGCATCTCACCCCGACCAGGAAAACCGGTTCCCCGCAGAATTGAAGAACTTGGAAGGAAGCTGGCAGCGGGAGACAGAATTCATCGCTTACACCACGCCATTCGGAGTTCCACGCTTAATGGGCCTCTGCGAAGAAGGTGCAATCGATCGTGCCACCGACTGTAATGGGCGTACGGCCAAGGAACGCCTGGCCGAGATCCGTGCGTTTCCGGAAAGCGCCGCACAAGCTGCGGCAACAGGTCCTTTCGGAGACCTGCCTTTGGTCGTACTCTCGCATGATCCGGACAAACCGTCGAATGATCTTCCGCCTGATCTAGCCAAGCCGGTCAGTGAACTTTGGGAGAAGATGCAGGAGGATCTCGCGCATCTCTCGACCCGCGGCACGCAGACGGTCGCAAAGAACAGCGGGCACTACATTCAAATCGATCGTCCCGATGGGGTCATCGATGCGGTACGGAATGTCGTGGACCAGGCCCGACAAGGTCACTCCCAACCATAAACGAAAGCGGGCCCTGTGTGAGCCCGCCTCCGCTTTGGAGATCAGATCGTCGCGGTGATCGTCTCTGTGGTTGTGGCGCCGTTGGCCGGAATAGCAATTGTCTTGAGCGATTGCTCGCTGGTTCTGGTTGCAAGGGGAATCGTGGTGGAGGGTACACCGGCGATGATCTGATAGGACAGGCTCACCTTGTCGGTGGTCGAACTTGACAGATTCCACGAGTACGGAATGGTCACCGTGCATGTTGCAGTTGATCCCGAGCGCGTGGCCGTAACCGATGCGGTCTCGGCGATGAAGTTCAGGGTCGAGACATCCTCCGTTGAGGCTGATGCCTCACATAAGATTTTCGCCGTACTCGCGAGAGTCGACGAAACGGTGATTGTGAAGTTGAATACGAATTTGCCTCCGAACGCAGCCGGTGGCGGGACGTCGGCCTCCTGAAGGTCCGGATGCGGCATCGAGTGAAAGATCCCCGTATGAGGATCCAGGTAACCGCGGATTCCATTGACCGCCGGAATACTCTGGCTCCAGAGATTGATATTCAACCCCAAGAAACACGCAACGACACCAAGCAGAACGCATGTTCTGTGGCCCATAAAACACCTCCTAGATTTCTTGTTGATTTACAGCGGGCCCAGGCTTTCTGGCGTGGGGGGAGAGTGATGCCAGGAGAGCAACAAAGTGGCCAGACATTATGTCTCTGTCGGGCTTCGGGGTCAAGCCACGAATGAGTGAGGCCACCAATACGTGAGCCCTACCAGAGGTTCCTTCGCGAGAACGCGCGAAATTTTCGCTCCAGCGAAACCTGCTAACCTTTTTGTTTCACGATGATTCGCCTTGACCTGCAGTCGGCAAGGCCGGAGCCGATGATGGAAATTCCTGCCCGCTTTTTTCATGTTTGCTCGCTTCTTTTGACCGTCGTTGTGATTTGCCGCATGGCCGTTTCTCAGGACTCCGTGCCCACAAAACAATCCGCGACTCCGCAGCGACGTCCAGTCATTGGATTGGCCCTCAGTGGTGGGGGTGCGCTGGGTCTCACGGAAATCGGAGTCATCCGATGGATAGAAGAAAATCATATCCCGGTCGATCGCATTGCTGGCACCAGCATGGGAAGCATCATCGGTTCAATGTATGCGACAGGCATGTCTCCGGAAGAGATTCAGAAATTCGCGGAGAAGGTCAACTGGGACCAGGCATTTCTCCCCGAGCCCGGATATACCGATATCTCCTATCGCCGAAAACAAGACCGCCGCGACTTCCTGGTAGCTGCACCGCTTGGCCTTAAGCACGGGTTAAGAGGGCCCAATGGGCTCAATTCCGGTCAAGCAGCAGGACTGTTGCTGGATCGCATTGCCTATCCCAACTCCGGAGTGACGGATTTCGACGATCTTTCAATTCCTTTTCGATGCGTCGCAACCGATATGCAGAGCGGGGAAGCGGTCGTGCTGCACAGCGGTTATGTGGCCGATGCGGTCCGTGCCTCGATGGCGATTCCCGGCGTTTTTACTCCCGTCGAACTCAACGGTCGGATTCTGGCCGATGGCGGCATGGTGCAGAACATCCCCGTCGAGACGGCACGAGAAATGGGTGCCGAAACCGTTATCGCGATCGAACTCCACTATCCTCCGGGAGACGTAGGGCAGCTGTCCACGCTTGTGGGGGTGCTGTCGCGCGCGATTGATGTGATGATCATGCAGAATGAGCATCATTCCCTTGCCTTAGCGCAGGCCAAAGTCCGAATCGACATGAGTGGTTTCGCCATCACCGACTACAATCGGTTGGATGAACTCGTAGAGCTTGGATACAAGGCTGCCGCCAGCCAGTCAGCGGAGCTGCTGCAGTACGCGATCACCAATCCTGCCGAGTGGCAGAAGTATCTCGATACGCGAATTGCCAGGAAGCGTTCTGCTCCTGGGAAAGTTCAGAAGATTGTCGTCACCGGTGCCGATTCCGATACAGACGGCAGAATCCAGCAGCAACTGGCGAAAAATGTCGGGAAGCCGCTCGATGTTCCAAAGCTCGAGGAGAGACTCACACGCATTGCTGGAGAAGGCCGCTTCGACCGGCTGGGATACGAGGGATTTACCCAAAACGGCGTGCCCTCACTCCGCGTGACCGCCCATGAAAAAACCTATGGCCCGCCATTCGTTGACTTGGCGGTGAACGTGGAAGGCTCAGGTGTAGCAGCCTTCGATTTTTCCGCGGGTACGCGGATCACATTTATGGATTTGTTCCATCGCGGCGGAGAGTGGAGATCGGACCTTCTTTTTGGCTCAAGCAATCTAGGAGCCACCGAATACTACCAGCCGATGGGCCACTCGCGCTTTTTTGTAGCGCCGTACCTGTTTGCTTCCAAGTATTCGCGAAATGCGTTCAACGGCCTCACGCGCATTGCCGTGTTCGGCGATGAGCGTGCGGGTGGCGGCTTTGATATTGGCTTCAACTCCGGGCGGCGGAGCGAATTCCGTATCGGATACGAACTCTACGACGGGAAGTTGGCACCCCTGATCGGAGCTGCCGGACTGCCCATTGTGCACGGCAGCACCGGACAGCTCCGCGCTCGTTATGTTTGGGACGGACAGGATAGTCCGTCGGTTCCCAGTCGCGGGAGTCGGATTGTGGGGACGCTCTCTCGTGTACTGCAAAGCCCGGGCCTGCCTCAATCGGTTACGCAGCTCGACGTGCAGAGTTCCACTTTCATCCCCCTAAGCAATAAAACTTCTTTGTTTACGGACGTCTCCGGCGGTAGCACGTTTGGTGGATCGGCCGGTCCGTTTCAACTCTTCACGCTCGGCGGACCATTCCGGTTAGGAGCTTATCTTCCCGATCAATTCCTGGGGAATCATTATGCCTACACTTCCTTTGGGTTTCGGCGTGAGCTCTATCGCTTGCCGCAACTTGTCGGAAAGAGGATCTATTGGGGCGGTTGGTATGAGGCCGGATCAAGTTTCGGAACGGTAACGGATGATCCCGGCCCCGTCGTCGTTCGCGGCTCATTCAACCTTGGCGTAATCGCTGATACGATCGTCGGTCCCATCGCGCTGGCCGGCAGTGTCAGTCCCACCGGTCAGAGCCGGGTGAATTTCTCGATTGGAAGATTGTTTTAGAGCTGCGAGCCACGAGTCCCGGTCGTTGAGATTCATCGCAACTCGAAGCTCATAACTCGGAGCTCATTCCAACGTCGCCATATCAATCACAAAACGATATCGTACATCGCTTTTCAGGACGCGTTCGTAGGCCTCATTCACTTTCTGAATGGACACGACTTCAATGTCACAGGCGATCTGGTGCTTCGCGCAGAAATCCAGTATTTGCCTGAGTCTCTGCAATCCCACCGATTTGCGAACCTGCCAGGCTGCGGTGGCCGCTCGTGAGTGAAAAGGTTGCGATCGGGATGTCTTTCTCGGGAAGTCCCACGATCACCATGGTGCCGTCAACGTTCAACAAATTCAGGTACTCCTTCCAATCCGTCAACGCTGAGACCGTGTTGATGATCAAGTTAAACTGCTTTCCGGGCTTGGTGAAGGTTTCAGGATCGGACGTGGCCAAGAAGTTGTCGGCTCCAAGCCGTTTTCCGTCCGCCTGTTTTTTTCAGCGATTGGCTGAAAACGGTCACCGCGGCTCCCAGCGCGTGCGATGCGCTAGTTTCACTATCATGTGGCCCAGTCCACCCAAGCCTACGATGGCCACCTTCTTTAAGGGGCCGGCTCCCCAGTGTCGTAAAGGCGAATACAGCGTAATACCTGCACCGAGCCATGGTGCGCATGCATCCAGCGGCAGATTCTCCGGCATGCGCGGCACGTAATTTTCATCCACGACAATTCGCTCGCAATAGCCGCCGTAGGTCGGATTTCCTACCTTGTCATGTGCGTTGTAGGTCCAAATCGTACCCACCGTGCAGTACTGTTCGAGTCCTTGGCGGCACTCTAGGCAATTTCGGCACGAGTCCACGAAACAACCCACTCCGACCTTGTCGCCTGCCTTGTATCGGCTGACCTTGTTCCCGATGGCCGATACGATGCCGGCTATCTCGTGCCCGGGAACCATGGGGAAGATCGCGTCCTCCTGGTACTCGCTCCACTCGTCGCGAGTCTGATGAATGTCGGAATGGCAGATACCGCAATATTTGATGTCGATGACGACGTCGTGCTCCCGCGGCTCTCGGCGTTCGAACTCCCACGCTCCGAGTGGGGCTTTGGCCTTTGTTGCTGCATATCCCTTGCACTTGCTCATGATTGCTCTCTTTCGGAAGATTTGGATTGCTATGGTTGGATTGCTAGGGATAGTAGATGTGATCGAGTCACCAAGGGGTTCGTATGGACTTCCCGGCTTTCGGGTTCGCACCGCGAGCCATTCACTCACGCAGCGCAGATTGATATACTGCGCGTTTCTGTTTAATTCAAGAAGTTTGTCCGGAGGCATCCTGGTGCGCCTGCCCCTGCGTTATTGTCCCATTTTCCTGGTTCTCGCGATCTCGCTCTCGGCCCAGCAAAACCCCAACCAACCTCCGGCGAAGCCACTGTTCAAACTGCAGGAAGTCATGATTCCGGTACGCGACGGGGTCCACCTGCAGACGGTGATTCTTACTCCCGTGGATCAGCAAGGCCAGTTGCCGATTTTGTTCCGGCGTACGCCGTATGGTGTTCCCGATAAACCACCTGAGCAACTGCCCGCGTTCATGAAAGAACTCGCGGGAGATGGCTACATCTTCGTCATCCAGAATCTGCGCGGCCGTTTCCAATCTGAGGGGGTATTTAGTCTTTCGTCATGGGTCGACCTGAACGATCCCCAGGCTACGAATGAAACCACAGACGCATACGACTCGATCGAGTGGCTGGTGAAGAACGTTCCCAATAATAACGGCAAAGTCGGAATGTACGGAGTTTCCTACGATGGCCTTACCACCGCTCTCACCCTGCTTCACCCCCATCCGGCGCTCAAGGCGATTAGCGAGCAAGCCTCGCCGGTCGATCAATGGATGAACGATGATGATCATCGGTACGGTGCGCTACGCGAGAGCTACGATTTCGAATATGCAGTGATGGAGCAAGCTGACAAGAACGAAAACCGGCACTTCGATTTCGAA
>Ga0126379_10001940_pt1 | contig 12908 bp, 12 predicted proteins | sample PanSoiMetPlot_24_FD_92640 | JGI IMG/M metagenome (GOLD analysis project Ga0126379, IMG submission 92640) | Tropical forest soil microbial communities from Panama - MetaG Plot_24 | ecosystem: Environmental > Terrestrial > Soil > Tropical forest > Bulk soil | place: Panama | collected 2016-02-17
AGGACCAGGACGAGTCGTCTCATGGCGCCGGATCACTCCTCCAGGTACGTGGCCACTGGACATCTTTGCTGGTCTTGCCCCGACGCTCATGCGGGTGCGTCGTGGAAGGCGAAGCCGAACAGCTCCGCCGCGCGGAGCACGCGCTCTCCCCGCGGGCCGCGCACCGCGACCTCCCCGTCGAGCGCGGCGAGCACGGCGGGATATTCCGCCGACGGATCCGCGTGCGCGAGGCTCCCGCCGATGGTGCCCCGCGTGCGAATCGGCAGGTGCCCCACGAGCGCGGTGGCCTCCGCGAGCAGGGGCAGCCGCTCTCGCACGATCGGCGAGAACTCGATGGTCCGCTGGCGGGTCATCGCGCCGAGGCGCACGCGGGCGTCGTCCTCGCGGATGTAGGCGAGCGCGGAAATCCGGTTCAGGTCGATCAGCGCCGCCGGTCGGCTCAGCCGGAAGTTGAGCAGCGGCATCAGGCTCTGGCCGCCCGCCAGCACCTTCGCCTCGCCCGCGTAGCGCCCGAGCAGCTCCAGGGCCTCGTCCACGCTCGCCGGTGCGTGGTAGTCGAAGACCGGCGGCTTCACGGCGCGCCGGCCCCTCGCGCGCGCTCGATCATCTCCCACAGTCGCGTCGGTGTCATCGGCAGCTCGGCGATGCGCACGCCGAGCGGAGCGAGCGCGTCGCTCACGGCGTTGGCGATCACCGCGGGCACCGTCATCGAGCTGGACTCACCGAGCCCCTTGGACCCGAGCGGGGTGAGCGGGGACGGCGAGACGACGTGCGCGACGTCGATCACCGGCGCCTCGGAGGCCGTCGGCACGAGATAGTCCATCAGCGATCCCGTCAGGAGCTGGCCATCCTCGTCGTAGCGGAGCTCCTCGTAGAGCGCGCCGCCCAGGCCGTGCAGCGCGCCGCCATAGATCTGCCCCAGGGCGATCAGCGGATTGATGATCGTCCCCGCGTCGTGGACGCTCGCGTAGCGCAGGATCGTGATCAGGCCGGTGTCCGGGTCCACCTCCACCGCCATCACCTCCGCGATGAACCCGTAGGTGTTGGACGAGTTCACGCAGTCGTTGTCATCGACCGCCCGCGCCTCGGGGAAGCCGAAGACGGCGCTCGCCGCGAGTCCCGGCTCCATCCCGTCGGGAAGCGACTCGGTGTTCCAGTGCGCGCGGCCCGCCAGGTCCTTGACGGAGTAGGAGGGTCCCGCGCCGATCCGCGGCCGCACGGCGCCGTCCCGGAACTCGAGCTCGGCGGCCGGCCGGTCCATGAGATGCGCCGCGTACTCGACCAGCTTCGCCCTGAGCTTGCGCGCCGCCAGCGCCACCGCGCTGGTGCCCACGGAGCCGAAGCGGCTCGAGTAGGTGCCGGACGAGATCGACCAGAACCGCGTGAACGTGTCCATCTCGTCGACGACGGTCACGTCCTCGGGCCGGAGCCCCAGCTCGTCGGCCACGATCTGCGCGACGACGGTCTGATGCCCCTGCCCCTGCGGCGTCGTGCCGAGAACCGCGATTACGCGCCCCAGCGGATCGACGCGGATCGTCGCGGCATCGACGGCGCCCGACTTCGGGAGGTACTCGGGCTTCGCGCGGAACTGCGGGTCGAGCGCGATCGCGACATAGCCCATGTTCGAGACCGACGGATCGACGGCGAGCGCCACGCCCACGCCGAAGCATCGGCCCGCCGCGCGCGCGTCCACCTGCTCGCGCCGCAGCTCGGCGTAGCGCGCCACCTCGAGCGCCTTGTCGAGCGCAGCGGGATAGTCGCCGCTGTCGTAGAGCCCGCCCGTCGGCGTCCGGTACGGGAACTGATCGCGCCGGATCAGGTTGCGCCGGCGCACCTCGACGGGATCGAGCCCCAGCCGCTCCGCGAGGCGGTCCATCATGCCTTCGGTCTCGAAGTAGAGGTGGCCGCACGCGTAGCCGCGGTTGGGACCGGTCAGGCTCTTGTTGGTGAGGACGACGGAGGCGTCGACCTCGAGGTGCTGGAAGCGATACGGGCCGACGAAGTTGCCGACGGGCCGGAAGCTGCATCCCGGCTCGGGGCTCCTGATGTACCCGCCGACGTTGTCGAGCCAGCGGTAGCGCATCCCGAGGACGGTGCCGTCCTGCTTCGCCGCCAGCTCGCGATAGGCCACGCGATCGGTGCCGCTCGACGAGGCGAGGAGGTGTTCGCGCCGGTCCTCGATCCACTTCACCGGCACGCCGGTGAGTCGTGTTGCGAGCGCCATCAGCGCCATGTACGGATACATGCTCGACTTGATGCCGAAGCTGCCGCCGATGTCCGGCGGGACGATCACGCGCAGCTTGTTCTCGGGCACGCCCAGCACACGCGCCATGAGCGGATGCATGATGAACGGCCCCATGAAGTTCGCCCACACCGTATACGTGCCGTCGACGGGATCCCAGCGCGCCACGACGCCGTAGGTCTCGATGGGCGTCGAGGCGTACTTCGGATACCGGAAGCGCTCGCGGATGACGACGTCGGCCTCGGCGAAGGCGCGGTCGGGATCGCCGTAGACGAGCCTCCGGTGCCCGGCCAGGTTCGAGCCCACCGCCTCGTGGAGCACCGGCGCGTCCGGCTCGAGCGCGCGCTCGACGTCCACGACCGCCGGCAGCGGCTCGTAGCGGACCGTCACGGCCTCGGCCGCGTCCTCGGCGAGATAGCGGGAGCGCGCCACGACCACCGCGACGGGCTCGCCGACGAAGCGGGCGCGGTCGGTGGCGGTGCAGTAGTAGTGCACCGGCGCGGTGACCCCGACGGAGAACGGCTTCGCCAGCCGCGCGACATCCTCGCCGGTCACGACGCCCACCACGCCGGGCATGCCGAGCGCGGTCTCCACGTCGTAACCCAGGATCTTCGCGTGGGCGTGCGGCGATCGGACGATCGCCGCGTGGTGCACGTTGGGACACGGCGCGTGGTCGTCGATGAAGCTCCCGCGCCCGGCCAGCAGGCGCGCGTCCTCCACGCGCTTCACCGGCTGCCCGATCCAGCTCTGCGCGACGGCGGATGCCGGCGCGGACACGCGATCGCTCACTCGCTCTCCTTCCCTGCGCGGACCGATGGTAGTCAGCCGTCCGCAACGCGTCAAGGCGCGCGCGGCACCCGTCGCCGCCCTCGGCGGCATCACGTCGCGCCTCGCGCCGCACCGGTCGCCGTCATCGGGATCCCGCCGCGCTTCGCGCCGCACTCGCCGCCGCCGTCGGGATCGCGCCGCGCTTCGAGCCGGCGCTCGACGGCGCGGCTTGGCACCGTGTTCGCACTGCTCGTTCGAGAGGCGCGCATGAAACCGAACGACATCACCGACGGAGGACGAGCATGGCGACAGCAAGACAGCGTCAGGCAGCCCGGCGGAACGTCAAGAAAGCGGCGGCGCCCGCAGAGCGCGCTGGTGGTCGCCGCAACGGGGTTGCTGCTGGCGCGATGGTTCGGGCACCCGGCCCGGGACGGGGTGGCGTCGATCGCGATCGGCGCAATCCTCATGACGGTGAGCTTCCTGCTAGCGCGCGAGACGCTCGGTCTGCTGACCGGCGAGAGCGCCGATCCGGGAACCATCCGCAGCATCCGGGCCATCGCCGAGGCGGATCCGTCTGTGGCGCGCGTCGGCCAGGCGCTGACGGCACACTTCGGGCCCGACGACGTCGTCCTCAACCTCGAGCTCTTCTTCCGCCCCGATCGATCGATGGCCGAGGTGGCCGCCGCCATCGACCGTCTCGAGCGCAGGATTCGCGAGCGCCATCCGGAGATGACGTACGCCTTCATCGGCGCGGAGGCGCTGAGCCCGACGATCGGGGGGCAAGCGAGCGCGCGGTGGCGCCGGCCACGCCGTCCGCCGGGCCGCGCTGACGGCCGATCGCATTAGGACTCGCGGACGCGCGACCTCGCGCTCTCCGCCGCGGCGTCCACGCGATGCGACGCGCCCGGCCGGTAGACGGGCCGCCGCGGATCCGACAGGTCGAGCGCCTCCGACGGGATGCGCCTCGGCTCGGGCAACCGGATGCCGAGCGCGGTCTCGAAGAGCCTCTTCACGCCGGCGCCGCGTCAGCGCTTGCCCGCCTGGGCGCGACGGGCCGAGCGCTCTCCCGCCCCGGTGCGCTTCGGCGCCTTGGCGAGCTCTCGCCGCCCCGGCGCCGCTTCGGGCTCCTCCGGGGGCCGCCGGCGCCCACCCTCGCCGCGCTTGCCCAGGCTCTGCTTGAGCGCCTCCATCAGATCGACGACCTCTCCGCCCCGGGCGCGGGGCGCCGCCACCGCTATCTGGCGACCCTGCGCCTTCTTCTCCACGGCCTCGAGCACGCGGCGGCGGTACGCGTCGTCGTACTGCTCCGGCTTGAAGTCGTCGTGGGACAGCTCGTCGATGAGGCGCAGCGCGAGCTTCAGCTCGGCGTCGGTCGTCCTGGCCGAACCTCCCTTGTCGACCTCGCCGAAGTCGCGCAGCTCGTCGGCGAAGTACATCGCGTGGAGCAGGAGCCCGCCATCCGCCGGCCGCACGAGGACCAGGTTCTCCTTCCCGCGCATGACGAAGGTCGCCAGGGCCACGCGGCCGGACTGCGCCAGCGCATCGGCGAGCAGCCGATACGCCTTCTCGCCGCCCCGGTCCGGCCCCAGGAGGTACGACTTCTCGAAGTACACCGGGTCGACCTTCGCCAGCGGGACGAACTCAGCGATGTCGATGGTGCTCGACGCCTCACCCTCCAGCGCCTTCAGCTCCTCGTCGGTGAAGCGCACGTACTCGTCCTTCGCGACCTCGTATCCCTTCACGAGATCGCCCCGCTGCACCACCTCGTTGCAGACGGGACAGTAGTTCTGGTACCGGATGCGGTTGCCGCACTTCACGTGAAGCAGGTTGAACGACGGGCCCTGCGGCGAGGCCGCCGTGTACATCCGGATCGGAATCGAGACCAGCCCGAACGAGATGCTCGCGGATCCCAGCGAATGTGGCGGCATGGCGCGGCCCTCCGCTTCTCGAAATTCGCAAGGGCCATGCCAGACGATCGCGCCCGCGTGGGGCCCGGAGAGGCCACCTGTGGCGTCCGAGCGCTCTCAGATCCTGGAGATTTTTCGCCGGGCCGTCATTCGGTCGGTAGGGCTTACCGCGTCGGCCCTCCCCGCATCTCGCGGTACGCTCGGAAGACCCGGGGGCGAGCCCTCAGCGCCCTGTGTACTTCGGGGGGCGCTTTTCGAGGAACGAGGTGACGCCCTCCGCGTAGTCCTGGGTCGAGCGCAGCCACGCGTACGCTTTGCGCTCGAGCTCGAGCGCGGTGTCGAGCGGCGCCTCGGCCCCGCGGTTCAGCACCATCTTCAGCGTGCGGAGCGCGAGCGGCGCCTTGTCCGCCAGCTCGCCCGCCAGCGCGTCGACGGCCTCGTCCAGCTTGTCGTTCGCCACCGCCTGCGTGATCAGGCCCCACGCCTCGGCGCGCTCCGCCGGGATGCGCTGCCCGGTCATCATGAACAACTTGGCTCGCGTCATGCCGATGAGCCGGAGCGCGCGCTGGGTGCCGCCGCTGCCGGGGATCATGCCGAGGCGCACCTCGGGAAACGCGAACTCCGAGCGCAGCGTGGCGATGCGGAAGTCGCACGCCACGGCCAGCTCGAGACCGGCGCCCATCGTGTAGCCGTCGATGGCCGCGATGACCGGTTTGCGGCAGCGCTCCGCCGAGGTGAGCGTGTCGCCCCACAGCTCGAGATCGGCGGGGGCCAGCGTCAGGAACTCGGCGACGTCTCCGCCCGCGCTGAAGGCCTTGCCCCCGGCGCCGCGCACCACGACGACGCGGACGCCGTCGTCGGCCTCGAGCTCGCGAAAGATGGCCGGGAACTCGTTGCGCATGGCCACGGTCATCGTGTTCATCTTCGGCTGCCGGTCGATCCAGATGGTGGCCACCGGCCCCCGCCGGTCCAGTCGCAGGAACTCGCTCACCGGGACACCTCCGCGCAGCGGCCCTCCCGGAAGAGGCGCTGATGGATTTTGGCCGGGCACGACGAGTTCCGCGTGCGTCTGCCCCGGCGGCAAGGCGGTCAAGGCGACGCGGCGAGGGTCTCGTTCTTGAAGCGGCCCAGTGCCCTCGCGTGTTCGTCCGGCGTCTTGAGCCCGAGGTTCATCGTATTGACGCACAGGTGGCTGATCCCACGCATCGCGCGCCACGCGCGAAGCTCGCTCGCCCACTCGGCCGGCGCGATCTGCGAGAGCGACATGCGGCCCTCGATGCCGAACTGGCCGGGGTCGCGCCCGGCCTCGGCGACCAGCGCGCGCAGGCGGTCCACCGCGGCCTGTCCCTCCGCGCCCGGGCGCAGGTGCGGCATCCAGCCGTCGGCGAGGCGCGCCGCCCGCCGGATGACGACGTCGCTCTCGCCACCCATCCAGACCGGAATGTTGCGCCGGGGCGGCAGCGGATTGATGCCCGCGTCCGGAACGTGATGCCACTCGCCGTGGAACGTGACCAGCTCCTTCGACCAGAGCGCCCGCATCACGGCGATCTGCTCCTCGATGCGCCGGCCGCGGTTCTTGAAGTTCTCGCCGAGCGCCTCGAACTCGACGGGATTCCAGCCCACGCCGACGCCGAGGCGCAGCCGGCCCGCGGAGAGCACGTCGACCGCGGCCGCCTGCTTCGCCACCAGGGCGGTCTGTCGCTGCGGCAGGATCACGATGCCGGAGGCCAGGCCAAGTCGGTCCGTCACACCCGCCAGGAAGCCGAACAGCACGAACGGCTCGTGAAACGGGTGCCGGTAGGTGTAGGGGCCCTTCCACCCGCCCGGGCGGTCCGGATTCGCTCCCAGCACGTGGTCGAAGGCGAGGAGATGGGTGTAGCCCATGCCCTCCACCGCCTGCGCGTAGTCGCGGATCGCGACCGGATCGTTCCCGATCTCCACCTGCGGAAACACCACGCCGATGTCCATCGCGACTCCTCGCGATCAGCGCGATCGCGCCACGCCCGGAGCGTCGGTCACCCGCGCCTCAGTTGATCCACTCGCGCATGAAGCGCGCGTAGCACTCGCGCTCGCCCGGCATCTTGGTCCAGCCGGCCAGGAGGCGCGCGGAGGCGAGGAGCAGACGATCGCGCAGGTGCGTCCGGTTGTGCGCGTATTCCTCGAAGCTCGAGTGCGTGATCTTCTGGTTGTGGGGATCGTCCTGGAACTTGCACGCGGTCAGGGCCACCGCGCTCTGGTAGGCCGACCGGTCCGCGCCGGATTCGAGGTAGCTCTTCGCGATGGCCGTCGTGCGCCCGATGTCGAACGCCAGGATCGCCTCGTCGAGGTCGCGCAAGAGCGCCTCCGGACGCCGCCCGGCCGCGTCGAATCGGGCGCACTCCTCCTCGATCACGGACGTGAAGAGCTTGTTCGCGCGCGCGCAGTCGTTCACGAAGTTCGCCATCAGGTAGAGGACCCGCGGCCGGTAGGGGCTCGCGCTCTGGCGCAGCCAGTAGTTCGCCACGTTGCAGTAGTCGAACGGGTGTTGCCCGTCGGTGAACTGGCGCGGCACCGTGGTGCGCAGGATGAGCTCGGCGGCGCCCACCTGGATGGCATCGCCCAGGCTCGTGATCGACCGGCCGTTCTTGAGGTGGGCGGTCACCTGGTTCCACACGGTCTCGCCGTCCGCCTCGACGAGCAGGCAGACCATCTCCTCCACCTCGGCGGGAGTGAGCGGCGTGACGTTGGTCTGACAGAGCTGCTTGCCCGCCTCGGGGAACTCGGCGGCGACGGTCACGCAGGCCGCGTCGTAGAGCGAGTAGTACAGCGGGCCGATCGCCATGTCCGGCACGCCGATGTAGTACACGCCGTGGGCGCGCTCCCACCCGACCGCCTCGGCCAGGTCGACGACGGCGCGAGCGCGCAGGGCCTTGTGGCCGGTGTTGCGCGCCTTGCGCCCGGCGACGGTGTCCTGGAGGTCGATCAGGCCGAGGAACAGGAGCTGGTCGCGAAGCCGCGGCCGCATCTCATCGTCGGCGGCCAGGCCCAGGAAGAGCCCGTACGAGCGACGCGCGTCGCCGCTCACCGTCGCCACGACGTGCTGCTGGAGTTTCTCCTCGACGGTGCCCTCGGGCGTGATCGGCTCCTGCTCCTGGTTCCACACCGCCGGCCCGTAGTCGGGGGGCGGCACGTTCATTCCCTTCATGGTCGCGTAGCGGCCGGGATACCGCCCGAGCAGCTGGTTCCAGATGTCGAGGCCGGCGGGGATGTACCACACGCTCTGCAGGAGCGGAAGCAGCCGATATCGCTCGGGCAGGAACGGCGCGAGGTGCACGGACGTGCGCAGCCCCAGGATCGTGTGGTCGTTGTTGACCAGCGTGATCTGGCCGTCCCGCACGTTGATGTGGCTCGGGACTTGGACGAAGGGCGCCTCCGCCGCGGTCACCAGGCTGAGCGCGTCTCCGACCGAGCGGCCCTGTTGCCTCACCATCCGGTGGAAGAGGTCCGTCGTGCGCGGCTGGTCGCGCTCGAGGATGGCATCGGTCAGGAGGTCGAAGGTCTTGTCCTGGCGAACCTCTCGTCCGGTCAGTAGCATCGCCTGTCTCTCCTCGACGCGTGAGGCCTGTGAGAACCGCGGTGATCGCGCCCAACAATCCCGTTGCCGCAGCAATCGTGCCTCTGCCCCCCGCGTCCCGTCAAGCGGGCGAGCGGCGCCGGAACGCGGGAGCGCCGCGCCGTGCCGTCCGCTTTGACAGCGCCTCGCGGGCCGACGTATCGTTTCCCCGCCGAGCGGCGTGACCCGGCGTCTTCCCTCTTCCCTCGCAAAAGGAGGCTCCCATGGCGGTGCTCGTGATCGGCGGTGCGGGCTTCATCGGCCCACGACTCATCAAGCGGCTGGTCGCGCGGGGCGAGACCGTCACCAGCATGGACGTGAATCCCGTGGCGGCGCAGTTCGCCGATCACGTGCGCGGCGCCACCATGATCCGCGGCGACGTCACGCGCTTCGACGACGTGATGCGGGCGGTCGTGGAGGTGAAGCCGGAGCGGCTCATCAACCTGGCGTACGGCCTCGGCGCCGGCGAGGGCAATCCGCACCAGGTGATGCTGCTCGACGTGCTCGGCATGGACAACTGCTTCGAGGCCGCCCGCCTGGCGGGCGTGCGGCGCGTGGTGTACGCCAGCTCGATCGCCGTGAGCGGACAGCAGAGCCACTTCGGCGACCGCCCCGCGACCGAGGACGACCCGACCCACGGCACGAGCCAGTACGCCGTCCACAAGATCTTCAACGAGTTCCAGGCGCGGAAGTACATCAAGAACTACGGGCTGTCGATCACCGGCGTGCGCCCCTCGAACGTCACCGGCCCCGACAAGGTGCGCGGGTCCACCGACCACGTGACGCTGATGACCGAGGCTGCCCGCAGCCGGCCCGTGCACCTGCCGAAGAAGGGCTTCATGCGCCTCCTGATCCACGTCGACGACATCGCCGAGGTGTTCCTCCGCGTGCTCCTGGCCGAGGCCCCGCGCCACGATCTCTACAACTCGGGCGGCATCCCTGTGAGCCTGGGCGAGCTGGCGGACGTCGTGCGCGAGTTCCTTCCCGACGCGAAGATCACGTTCGACAAGGACGGCGGCCGCGAGGACTCCGGCAACTACCTGGTGGACAACAGCCGCCTCGTGAAGGAGTTCGGCATCGAGTACCGGCCGCTGCGCGCGCTCGTCCAGGACATCCTGAACGACGTGCGACAGCAGGAGGGCCTCCCTCTCGTCGGAGCGCCCTAGCGCCGAGCCCTCGTATGAGCAACGCGTCCACCGACTCCGGCGCGTGTGCACTTCGCTTGCGCACGGCCCTCGACCTCTGCGAGATGGGCGAGGCCATGCGCCGTGCGCAGCTGCGGCGCGAGCACCCCGGGGCCACCGACGATGAGATCGAAGATCTGGTCATTTCCTGGCTCGAAACGCGCCCCGGCGCCGAGCACGGCGACGCATGGGGGCGCCCAATCTCCTGGCCGCTGTCCAGTTCTTGAGCCGCGCCGAAGCCGCGCTGCGACGCATCGTCTCGGACCTCGGGAATCTCGGCCGTCGGTTCACGTTGGTCGGCGGTCTGGCGGTGTCGGTCCGAACCGAGCCGCGAGTCACGCGGGACGCCGATCTCGCCGTGCTCCTCGCCCGCGCCGATGCCGGCGCGCTGGACGAGGCCCGCGAGACGCTCATGCTGATCACGAAGCGTGGCTATCAGCGCGGGCGTGACCTCCCGCAAGCGCTGGAGGCCGCTGTGGAAGAGTTCCGCGCCTGAGGCGACCGCTGCCGTCCGCGCCATCGCCGGTGGGGCACACACGGAGGGACACATGGCCCGATTGACCGAGTCCGACGTCGTCAAGCTGATCGATTCGCTCAGCAACTGGGGACGGTGGGGCGCCGACGACGAGCTGGGGACGATCAACCACATCACGCCCGCCGTCCGCCGGCGCGCCGCGGCGCTGGTTCGGGACGGCGTGCCGGTGACGTGCGCGCGCCGCATCGTCACCAACGACATCGCAGTCGACACGACGATCCAGCCGGCGGCCCGCGGAAGCGAGGTGCCCGCCGGCGCGGGCGTGATGCCGGAAGACCTCGAGGCGGCCGAGCGGGCCCAGCAGGTAAGGGTCGAGCCGGGCGACGTGGTGCTGATCCGCACCGGCTACTATGCGCGCCGGCTGCGCGAGCCGCGACATCCCACCCGCGACGGCTCGCCGGCCGCGGACGTGGCCTGCCTGCCGTGGCTCCACGAGCGGTCGATCGCGATGCTCGGCAGCGACACGCACAACGACGTGAGCCCGCTGCCCTACCCGCGCCTCGGCAACGCGCTCCACGTCGTGGCGCTGGTCGGGATGGGGCTCTGGCTCATCGACAACGCAAACCTCGAGGACCTGGCGCGCGCGTGCGCCGAGCGTCGCCGGTGGGAGTTCCTGTTGACGATCGCGCCGCTCCGGCTCCAGCACACGACGGGTTCGCCGGTGAACCCGATCGCGGTGTTCTGAGGCTCCGGCGATGGCGACGCCGATGACATCGCCGATGGAACGCCGGCTCGACGCCGGGGAGTTCCTCGCGCCGGACCCCTACGACTTCTCGCTGGTGCTGGGCGGCCCGCTGTTCCAGCTCATCAGGCGCGCGCACCTGTCCGGCGACGCGCTCGAGCTCCTGCGCCGGCGCATTCTGGTCCTCGCCCTCGTCGCGTGGCTGCCCCTGCTGATCCTGTCCGCCGCGGGCGGGGTCGCGTGGGGCCAGTCGGCCGGCTTGCCCTTCCTGAAGGACATCGAGGTGCACGTGCGATTCCTCGTGGCGCTGCCCCTTCTGATCATCGCCGAGCTGGTCGTTCACCAGCGGTTGCGCCCAGTGCCCCGGCTCTTCCTGGAGCGCGGGCTGATGAAGGAGACATCGCGGGCGAGATTCGACGTGGCCGTCGCCTCGGCGCTGCGACTGCGCAACTCCATCCTCGCGGAGACACTGCTCCTGGTGGGTGTCTATGCCATCGGCATTCTGGTCTGGCGGAAGTACGTCGCCCTCGACGTGCCCACCTGGTACCTGATACCCTCGGCCGAGGGTCGGCGGCTGTCAGCGGCCGGCTGGTGGTACGTCTTCGTCAGTCTCCCGCTGTTCCAGTTCATCTTGTTCCGCTGGTACCTCCGCCTGATCATCTGGATGCGCTTCCTCTGGCACGTGACGCGATGCGAGCTCGACCTGGTGCCCACCCATCCCGACCGGTCGGGCGGCCTCGCGTTCCTGTCCCAGACCGTGTTCGCGTTCGCACCGCTCCTGCTCGCTCACGGAGCGTTGCTCTCCGGCGTCATCGCCGGCCGCATCTTCTTCGGGGGAGCCACGCTCCCGCAGTTCAAGGTGGAGTTGGTCGTCCTCGTCGCTGCCATGTTCCTGTTCGTGCTGGGGCCGCTCGTGCTGTTCATGCCGCAGATGGCCGCAGCGCGGCGACGCGGCCTGCGCGTGTACGGCGATCTCGCGCAGCGCTACGTGAGGGAATTCGACCGGAAGTGGATCGGCGGCGCCGCCGCGTCCGACGAGCCGCTGATCGGCAGCGCCGACATCCAATCGCTGGCGGACCTCGCCAACAGCTTCGAGGTGGTTCGGGGCATGCGGCTGGTGCCGTTCACCAGGGACGCGATCGTCCAGGTCGCGGTCCTGACACTCTTGCCGGTGGGGCCACTGGTGCTCACGATGGTCCCGCTGGAGGAACTCCTGAAGCGGCTCATCAAGATCGTGCTCTGATCTCTACCGTCGGCCCTTCAGGAATCTTCCCCGGGCCGATTGCGGGCTTCACCGGCTTGTCTCCTCCCGCCGAAATCGGATGATCGGCTGAGGAGGAGCCCACCGATGCGCTATCACGTCGCCCCGAGGATGCTCACGCTGTCGTTGATCGCCGTCTCGCTGGTCGGGGTCTCGGCCACGCCGCCGCTCGCGGCGCGCCTTGAGGTCGTCGATCTGGGAACGCTCGGCGGCCCATCGAGCGAGGCGACCGCGCTCAACGACGCGGGGGACGTCGTCGGCTCCTCGACCGACGAGACCGGGGCCGTGCGCGCCTTTCTCTACCGGGACGGCGCCATGCTCAACCTGGGGACATTGCCCGGCGGCTCTGCCAGCCACGCGACCGGCATCAACGACCTGGGCCAGGTCGTGGGCTTCGGCGGCATCAACCAGTTCGGCCCAGGGTTCAGGGAGTTCACGCAGGGCTTCCTGTGGGACGGCGGCACCATGACGGCGCTCGGCGCGCTGTTCTGTCCCTGTAGCTTCAATCAGCGCTACGGGACGAGCGCCGCCTACGCCATCAACGCGCTGGGAGAGGTCGTCGGCGACTCCGGCACGGTGCGAGGCGAGTCGGTGAGGCACGTCTTTCTCTGGCAGAGCGGAGCCATGCAGGATATCGGCGGAGGGGCCGGCAGCTTCTCCGTGAGCTTCGCGTACGCCATCAACGGCTCGGGGCAGGCCGCCGGGTCGTTCGACAATCGCGCGGCACTGTTCGAGGG
>Ga0126379_10001941_pt1 | contig 12908 bp, 14 predicted proteins | sample PanSoiMetPlot_24_FD_92640 | JGI IMG/M metagenome (GOLD analysis project Ga0126379, IMG submission 92640) | Tropical forest soil microbial communities from Panama - MetaG Plot_24 | ecosystem: Environmental > Terrestrial > Soil > Tropical forest > Bulk soil | place: Panama | collected 2016-02-17
CCGAGACGACCGCGCTCACGCTTGCCTGGTCGCTCTATCTCCTGTCGCAACATCCCGAGGCGCTCGAGCGCATCAGGGCCGAGGCGAGAACCGTGTGCGGCGAGCGCGACCCGGAATGGAACGAGGTGCAGCAACTCTCCTACACCCGCATGGTGATCCAGGAGACGATGCGGCTGTTCCCGCCGATCTGGGCGCTGATCCGTATTGCCGCCGGCGATGACGAAATCGAGGGGCATCAGGTTAAGGCTGGCGACAAGATCGTCATCCTCGCCTACGTCCTGCATCACAGCCCGAAATATTGGGACGAGCCGGAGAAGTTCGATCCGGAGCGTTTTGCGCCGGAGCGTGCCAAGAAGCGTCAGAAATACACTTATCTGCCTTTTGCCGCCGGCAAGCGCGCCTGCATCGGCGGCGCACTGTCGCAGATCGAGAACACGCTAGCACTCGTGCAACTGCTACGCCGCTTCACGCCCGATTATGTGGGGCCGAAGCCCGCGAAGATTCACGCGACCGTGACGCTCTGCCCCAAAGGCGGCCTCCCGTTCCGCATCCGCGAGCTGAGTTAGCAGTCTCGCCACTCGCGCCAACCTTAGACATTCATCCCTACTCGGCGGTGTCGCAACGCCCTACGCGCAAATCCTTCAACCTGAGGATCTGCTGCAGTGATGCGCGGTTCAAACGCGGGCGGCTCAGCCCGTAAAGTTGGAGACAGCGATGGATAAGATTGTCCTTGAAGAGCACTTCGTCATTCCGGATTTCCTCGACTACCTCGCTAACGCGATGCCACGCGTGACCAAGGACGAATACGATCGCGTCGTGGCTATGCTCTCAGATTTCGGAGAGCGGCGCCTTTCCGCCATGGATGGAGCTGGCGTTAGGCTTGCCGTGCTCTCCATGACGGGTTCGGGCGTCCAAATTGAACGCGACACCCAACTTGCCATCAAGAGAGCGCGACAGGCTAACGACGCCCTTGCCGCCGAGACCGCTCGCCGGCCCGATCGTTACGCGGGCTTTGCTCATCTTGCCATGCAGGACGTCAAGGCTGCGATTGCTGAGCTTCAGCGTTGCGTGCGCGAGCTCGGATTCAAGGGAGCGATGATCAACCGACGATCCGCGCTACGAGCCGTTTTGGGAAGCCATATAGGACCTAGACGTCCCGCTCTATCTCCACCCCGACAATGCATATGAAAAGCCGCATGTGCTGCGCGGCTGCCCGGAGCTCGACAAAGCAACCTGGGAGTGGACGACCGAGAGCGCGTCGCACGCGCTAAGGCTCGTGGTCTCAGGTGTATTCTATCGGTTTCCCAGGATGCGCATTATTCTCGGTCACGCTGCCCTACATGTTTTGGCGGCTCGACAGCCGCTGTTCAGACGAACCGCAAATTGAAGATGCCGCCGTCGTCCTATCTGAAGAGCAATTTTTCCGTCACCACGTCTGGACAATTCTCGGACGTGCCGCTCGCTTGCGCCATCTCCGCGCTCGGCGAAGATAACGTGATGTTTTCGATAGATTATCCTTACAAAGACTCAAAACGTCGCGGCACGATTCATTGAAGCAGCTCCTGTCTCGGAGGCAGCGCGAGCGAAGCTGTGCAGCGGCAACGCCGCGAGACTCTTGCGACTATCGCTGTGATCCACGCCCTCAAGCTGAGGCAGCAGCTGCAACATGACAGTAAGTTGACACTCTAAGGTCTTGCTGCTCATCGAAGTTCGGCTCGCCTTTGTGGCTAGCCAATTTTCTGGGCGACCAGGCTTCTCACGTCATCACCCTGATTCTACACTGTGCTCTTAGTCAGGAGCGCAGCCATGAGTGATTTTGCCGACATCGACGTGCAGGTTCTGCAAGACCGCGATCTCGTCGTCACCCGGCCCGCGACGGGCGAGCAAGTCACTTACCGCAAAGACGGGGCATCACGCATGCTTGTCTTGATGGACTCCATGCGAATGGATCCCGACCCAGAGCGAGCGAGATTTCTCGTCTCGGCATGGCGAGCCGCTCATGCCAAGGCTCAGCAGCTCGGGTGGCTAAGCTCCTAACCGACGCGCCTGCGCGAGCCGGCGCAACTCTCGAATCCCCTGCCGAGGCCCTGCCAGGTCTTGTCTTCGCTTTTCGACTAAGGCCGGACGGAATTGCCGAGGAGCTGGGGGTCGATCGCGCAATCGCGGTGGAACCTCGGGGCTGGCTATGGCTTCACTTCAATTTGGCCGACGCGTGGACATGCCACTTCCTGCGTTTGTCACCCTATTTTCCCGCCGGCGCGCGAATTGCTCGTCGCCGCCGACGACCACCAACAGCTCAATGCGAGTGAGGCTTGCCTGTTTGGCGTCTTTCCGGATCTTGTTTTCGGCCTCGACGGAGCGACCGACGAGATCGGCTTCCTCCATTTCGCTATGATCGAGAACCTCCTCGTCACGCCACTGCCCGCTCAACTCCATCGACGCCACGCGCAAGGCGCTGAGGAGCGGCTGCAAGGTGCCGAGCGCCGCGGCGCTGATGGACACAATCCTGGAATTTGTAATCGACGGCATTGACCGCTACAGCGATGATGTGGCGGGCAAGCTCGATCATATCGAGGAGAGGATTCTCGCCGACGATGTAAGCGAAGGGCGAAACATGCTTCGCCGCATCAGACGCACCACGGTGCGGCTTCACCGGCAGCTTGTGATCCTGCGCTCGCTGATCCAGCGCTTCGAGCTCGACAAGCTCACCACATCGAAATTGCGCCAGCGCCTCGATTGGCTCGACATCGAGGTGGTCTCTTTGCGAGACCGGAGGCAGCTCCTTCAGGAGAGGTCACACGGCTGAGCAGACCAACCGCAATCTCCAGATCCTCGCTATCGTCACCACCATCTTTCTGCCGGCGACTTTGCTCACCGGAATTTTCGGTATGAACGTGATGGACCTGCCTCTAACCCAAAATCCTCATGGGTTTTTCTGGTCGATGGTGATCCTGACCGGCTCTTCGGCACTCGTGTTCTGGTTCTTGAAGCAATCCGGTATTCTCGACCGCTAAGGCTTCATATTCAGATTGAGTCCCAAATAACGCGAGACGCCACGGCGGATAAGCCGGCTTGGCACCTTCCCGCGCAGAAAATGATTGATGCGAGCGAACGGCCCCACGGGATAACGGAAGCGCGGACTCTTCGCCTCAAGCGCGCGGGCAATGGCGACCGCGACCTCCCGCGGATCGCGCGCCGATTTTGCCGCGTGCTCGTTTGCCGCGCGCGACACAAGTTGCACTCGTTCGCGATAGGGGCTGCCTGACGGCACGATCCATGGTGTGCTGCGCCAGATCTGTGTGCGGTATGGGCCTGGCTCGACGAGAATGACCTTGATGCCGAACGGCTCGACGTCATAGGCGAGCGACTCGGCCCAGCCTTCGAGCGCCCATTTCGAGGCGCAGTAGATCGAGTTTGCCGGCTGGCCCATGAAGGCCGCCTCGCTCGAAACCAATATGATCCGGCCATCGCGCTTGGCGCGAAACACCGGCAGCAAGGCCCTGGTGAGCTCGAGCACGCCGAAGAAGTTCGTCTCCATCACGCGCCGAATCTCGGGACTCGGCAAATCCTCAAACGCGCCGGCAGCCGACACGCCCGCATTGTGCACGACAGCGTCGAGCGTGCCGCCAGTTCGCGATAGAACCAATGCGACAGCCGCTTCGATCGAGGCTCTGTCGGTGAGGTCGAGCGCAACGATCTCGACACGATCCTGGACGCCTGCCGTCTTAAGCGCGGCCTCGAGCTTCTCGCGCTTTTGCACGTCGCGCATCGTGGCGAACACATGCCAGCCGCGTTGCGCGAGGACCTCGGCAGTGACGCGCCCGATGCCAGTGGACGTGCCGGTGATGAGGACCGTCGGCATTCATCCCTCCTTTCGTCGCGGGCTCCAGCCTAAATCAGCCGCGGCGCGGAAAGGAAGGCACCGCTAGCCCACGATCTCGTTTTTCTTGAAGCAGAGCGCAATCTCGCGCTTGGCGGTCTTGGCGCTGTCCGAGCCATGCACCGAATTCCGCTGAAGATTGACGCCGAAATCCTTGCGGATGGTGCCTGGTCTGGCATCGACCGGATTGGTCGCGCCCATCACTTCGCGATTTCTGGCGATGGCATTCTCGCCCTCGAGCACCTGGAGCACGATCGGGCCCGACGTCATGAAGTTTACGAGGTCCTTGAAGAACGGTTGACCCTTATGAACGTCGTAGAATTTCTTTGCGTCCTTCTTCTTCCACCGCACGCGCTTTTGCCCAACCACGCGAAGCCCTCCGCTCTCAAGCCGTGCGATGATCAGTCCCTCGATGTTCCGCTCGGTCGCGTCTGGCTTGATGATTGAGAGCGTGCGTTCGGTGGCCACGACAGTCCCCTGCGATGTTTTTGAATCACGCGGGCTTATAGCTGTCGCGCATGACAGCGGCAAGGAGGCAAGGTCGGCAAAAACACGGCCGCATGATCCGGAAAATAAGGCAGTCCGCGCAAACAGCGATCAGTCAAACGTCAAGTCATTTGCTGCCACCGTCCCTGCTCGGTCTGCTGCCAATAGCTCACCGCATGCCCCTTAGCTTTGGCCGCCTGCCATTCGGCCCGGGCGCGTGCGACCGCCTCCTGATCTCTCCCGTCGAAGACATAGGCGATGCGCGCGTAAGGCGAGGCGTCGGAAAGCATGGCGCCGTCGACCAGGAAGCGGACGTGTGCAGAATTGGGATTGTCCTCGCCAGAAGTGAGATAAATCGGATGCGCCGATGCGTGCGCGTCGCGCGCCGTCCCGTGCGGCAGGAAGCTCTCCTCGCGATACGTCCATAGCAGCGTGTTGAGCGCCTCGACCCGCTCATCGCTCGCGGCCTGAACCGCCGCACGCCAGCCGCGCTTGAGCGACAGCTCGAGTAGCGTCGGCAACACCTCTTCCAGCGTGCGTCGCTCGAGATGATAAAAATAGACCTCGGTCACGCGTGCATCATTCATGCCGATCCTCGCACGTAGGGATTTGCGCCTTTGCGCAAGTTGAGCCTGATCGGCACACCCGGCATGTCGAAGCTCTCACGCAGCGAGTTCACGAGATAGCGCGAATAGGAGTCCGGCAGAGCCTTGGGCCGCGAGCAGAACACGATGAAGGTCGGCGGCCGCGCATTGGCCTGAGTTATGTATCTGAGCTTAATGCGCCGGCCCGAGACCGCTGGCGGCGAATGCGCATCGACAGCGTCTTGCAGCCATTGATTGAGCGCATGGGTCGGCAGCCTGCGGTTCCATAACTCGTCGGCGGTGATGATCGCCCGCATCAGATTATCGAGTCCCGTAGCCCCAAGTGCTGAGACTGGCACGAGCGACACGCCCTTGACCTGCGGCAACAGCCTCTGACATTCCTCGCGGAGCTCGCGGAGGCGCTTATTAGGGTCGCCCACGAGGTCCCATTTGTTGATGGCGATGACCAGCGCGCGCCCCTCCTCGGCGATGAGATCGGCGATCTGCAGGTCCTGCTTTTCGAAGGGATGCTCGGCGTCAAGCAAGAGCACCACCACCTCGGCGAAGCGGATGGCCTTCAAGGCATCGCTAACCGAGAGCTCCTCGGCGCGTCCCTCGACCCGCATCTTTCGTCTCAGCCCCGCAGTGTCGAACAGACGCAAGGACCGCCCGTTCCATTCGAGCTCGGTCGCGATTGCGTCGCGGGTAATGCCCGCCTCGGTCCCGGTGATCATCCGCTCCTCGCCAAGCAGCGCGTTGACGAGCGTCGACTTGCCGACATTTGGCCTGCCGACGATGGCAATGCGCAAAGGGTGCTCGGCTGTCGCACCTTCGCCGTCATGGTTCATAGGAGCCGCGGCGTTACCCCGCTCCTTGCAAGCCTGCTCGATTGCGTCGATCAACTCGCCAATGCCGATGTCGTGCTCGGCCGAAATCGGCAGCGGCTCGCCGAGCCTCAGCGAGTAAGCCTCGTAGAGGCCGGGCTCGGCGGCGCGGCCCTCGCATTTGTTGGCGGCAAGAACCACCTTCTTGCCCGAGCGCCGTGCGAGATCTGCGAAGATCTCGTCGGCGGCAACGACCCCTTCCCGCGCGTCGATGAGAAAGATCACGAGGTCGGCCTGGTCGATGGCGGCTTCGGTCTGTTGGCGCATGCGCGGCGTGAGCCCCTTGTCCCCCGGCTCGAGCCCCGCGGTATCAATGAGTGTCACCGCGCAAGAGCCAACTTGCGCCTCAGCCTCCCGCCTGTCGCGAGTCAAACCTGGCTGGGCGTCGACCAGAGCGAGCCGCTTGCCGGCAAGGCGGTTGAACAGGGTGGACTTGCCGACATTCGGCCGTCCGACGATGGTGACAGTGAAAGGCATGTCTCTTGGAGAGGCCCTAATTGAGGGCGATCAGCGTAGCGTTGTCAGCCAAGATATACATGTGCCCGCCGGCCACAACCGGGGAGATGAACACCGCCGTATCGAGATCGAGATTGGTGGCGATCTGGCCGGTTCGCGCGTCAGCCCCGACCAGGACCCCCTCGCCGGAGATGAGCCAGAGCTTCCCCCCTGCCAGCACCGGCCCGCTCCAGCGCGTACTGGTGGGAAGGTCGGTCGCCCAGCGCACCTCGCCATCCGACCGAGAGAGCGCGATCAGTTTGCCGCCAAGATCGACGGCATAAATGGTGTCGCCCGCGACCCAGGGCATCTGGCTACTGGCGAGATTGCGGGACCACAGCCGCTCGCCGGTCGTTTCCGACACGGCGACCATCTTGCCGCCATGGCTGACAGCGTAGACTACGCCATGGTCGATTACCGGCCGCGCCGGATCGGCGAGGACGCCGGCCGCCGTCGTCTCGGACGAGCGCGTGAGGGAATCAGTCCACGCCGCCTTGCCGCTCGCCGCGTCGTAGGCGCCGATATCGCCAGCGGGGAATGGCGCCACGACAGTGCCGCTCGAAACCGCTGGGCTCACATTGCTGAGCAGCGTTGCCGGCTGCGGCAGTCCACGCGCGGTCCATAGCTGCTGGCCATCTGCCGCAGAGAGCGCGTAGAGCACGTTGTCGGTCGACACGAAATAGATTTTGCCGCCAGCCGCGGTGGGCGAGCTCCTGATCGGGCCGCCGAACGACTTGGTCCATAGGATTGCACCGTTGCCGGAGTCGATACCGACCACCGTTCCATAGCCGGTGGTCACGTAGAGATGGCCTCCGTCGAGGGCGAGCCCTCCGCCAAAGCCTTTGCGGCTGCTTACGTTATCCGGCGTTACGCTCGCTGCCCACAGCTTGGCGCCGTTCGCTGCGGAGAAAGCCGTGATCCTGCCGCCAGCATCGAGGGTGAAGACTTTGCCGTCGGCGACGAGCGGGACCGCGCTCAACCGCCCGCTTGACGACGAGCCGGTCCCCGCGTCGGCCGTCCATGCCTTCTGCAACTGGTCGCCGAGCGCGAGGTGGCCAAGATTGTTCGACGGCGTTCCACCTGGCTCGCTCCATGCCGCGTTCGCCTGCGGCGGCGGAATCTGGATCGGTTTCCCGGCGGCTTTGGGCTCGATGGCTACCATACTTGGATCGGTGATGACGGCAATACGCTCGCCCGGCAGCCTCTCCTTTTCTTTCTTGAACGGATTCTTGATTCCCGCGAGCGGACCGCTGCAGGCCGAAACGCTGAACGCAATGGCCGCGATCAGGCCGGCGCTGACAATGCAAGAGCGAATTCCCCGTCTTCCACCCCGGCCCACTTTCGAGCCACCCTTGTTTCGCGGCGCTATTTCGCCGTCGTACTCAGCGACTGCGGGGTCCCCACGATCAACGCGAGCATCATGTCGGCGCGTTCCCGCAAATTGGGAGGGGTCCCCTGATCGCCAACCAGCGCGCCGAATTGCTTCTCTGCTTCACGCATGTTGTTCAGCCGATAGGCCGAGAGTCCGAGCAGCTCGCGCGCAGAAAATCTCCAAGCGCTGTCTCCCTCGGCGAGATCCTTCAGCCGCCGTTCCATCTCGGCGTAGTCTGTTTTGTCCAATCTAAGCGCGGCGGCCTGCAACGTGGCATGGCCTCGCAGGATTTCATCGACGCTCGAATCGCTGGCGAGCGCGTCGTAATCGGCGACCGCCTTGTCGATGTCCCCCGCCTTTGCCTCCGCAGCAGCGAGCTGAAAGCGCGCCAGCACGCGGTAGCCGGGGGGGCCCTCCTCCGCCAATAACGCAATGACATCCTTCGCCTTGGTGGCGTCTGCCCCGTCGAGCATGGTCAGGGCCTCGCTGAACTTGGCGCCGGCCGCTTGAGCCTGCCGCTCCTGCCAATAGGCCCAGCCTTTATAGGCAGCGACGCCGGCGACGATGAGAGCGGCAAGCCCGAGCGCGTAGACGCCGTACTGGTCCCACAGCTTCTTGTAGCGTTCTTGGCGGACAGCCTCGTCCACCTCGCGCAAAAAGGAATCACCACGGTCGCTCATTGTTGGCGGACTCTTTTGACGTAACGGTACAGACGATCCTTGAGGAGCTTCCGGTCGCTCCTCCCTGGCCGCCGTATAGTGAAGGCCTCTTGCTCGCGCAAGGTAGAGAGCCGCTCGGCCCCATCAGCCAAGATGGCGACAAGAGCCGTGGTTGGCGGCTAACTGCCTGTCATTTTGGTCTTTTTCGTGACTTCGCCGACCTCGTCGCACATCGGATAGGTGTAGTCTGCGGTGGGGAAGGCGCGGTTGCGCACTTCGGTGGCGAAAGTCTTGACGGCGCCCTCGATGCCGGCGCCGAGCTGAGCGTACTCTTTGACGAATTTCGGCACGCGCGGGGAGAGGCCCAGCATGTCTTCGAGCACGAGGATCTGCCCGTCGCATTCGGCGGAGGCGCCGATGCCGATGGTCGGGATCGGAATCTCCTTGGTGATGCGCGCGGCGAGAAGCTCGGCGAGCGCCTCGATCACAACGGCAAAGGCGCCGGCGTCGGCGATCGCCTTGGCGTCAGCCTCGTAGGCCGCCCATTCGGAGCGATAGCGGCCGACCGGCTTGAAACTGCCGATCGTGTTGATCGCCTGTGGCGTCATGCCGATATGGCTCATCACCGGGATGCCGCGCTCGGTGAGATAGCGGATGGTCTCGGCCATCTGCACCCCGCCTTCGAGCTTGATCGCGCCGCAGCCCGTCTCCTTCAGCACCCGCGCCGCGTTGCGGAAGGCGACTGCGGGACTCTCCTCGTAAGAGCCGAACGGCATATCGACCACGACGAGGGCGCGGGTCGAGCCGCGCACCACGGCCTGCGCATGCATGATCATGAGCTCGAGCGGCACCGGCACGGTGGTCTCGTAGCCGTGCATCACCATGCCGAGGCTATCGCCAACCAGGAGGAAATCGACGTAAGGGTCGATGATGCGCGCGGTGTGCGCGTGATAGGCGGTGAGCGCCACGATCGGCGCGCCGCCCTTGCGATTCTTGATGTCCGGCGCGGTCACCCGCTTCACGGCAAATTGGTCGGACACTGTCTCTAAGCTCCTGATCTAGCGCGGACCCTTCTCGTGGGTCTTATGACAGAAATATAGGGTGTTTTGCAGTGCAAAAAATGCCGCCGGATCGGCCTAGTTCCGTTATTTCGGCAAGGGCGAGGTCCCGATCAGGAGCGGATGCAGCCAGAACAGGAAGGCAAGGTAGAGCACAACGCCGAGCACTATCACGATCGCGTCGTTTGAAGCCGGTCCGGACCTCGGCGCGACGACGATCCCTCGGTCCGGACGGCCCTTGAGCGTGATGCGGTCGTAGGCGGCATAAGCGAGGAACGAAGCGAACAGGATGATCGAAGCGAGGTCGCCATTGGCGGCGAGATGGGCGAGCGCCCAAGTCTTGATGGCGACCAGGAACGGGTGCTTGAGCTTCGCCTTGATCTGCCCCGGCACGTAGGCCGCGACCAGGAAGATGAAGGCTGGCACCATGAGCACGATCGCCACCCAGCGCGTCCAGGATGGTGGTGACCAAACCTGGATGACCGGCGCTTTCGCGAACCCGTAGACCAGAAGGATGAAGGCCGCGATCGAGAGGAGCGCGAACAGGCCCTTGTAAGCCCCCTCGCCCAGCCTTGCGACCAGCCGCTCGCGCAAGCCAGACAACGTCGGCACGAGATGCAGGCCGAGAAAAGCGACAATGCCGATGATGAGAAGCGTCATGGATCTCCTCGGTTACTCTTGAATCATATCGCGCCGTTTTTGCTCCGTCATCGTCTTACGTCCTGTTCTTCATACCTCTGCTTGGGGAGGGACGCAGAAAGCAGTTGCGGTGTTGGAATGTGGTAAGGTCTGGTCTGGACAGCGGCAGACGGTTCGGTGAGGAGGCAACGATGAAGAGCGTTTCGGCGAAGGTTGTTGGTGTGCTTTCTATTGCGGTGTTCGCTTTACTTGGACCCCAACCCGCTTACGCTGGATGTGAGTTAGTCACCGCCACACATAGCGCGCCAACGAGGGTAAAGGCTGTGCAGACCTCGCAAGCGCTTGCCCTGCAAAGCGCCAACAACGTGCAGAGGGCAAGAGGGTGGAGCTCAGTGAGCTTATCCCCGCATCCGGTTGCCGGCGATCCTTTCTGGAAGGCGGTTCGGCCCAACGGGGTGCCGCCGAAGGCAAGGCTCGAGCCCGATATCGTCACAGCCCACTTCTACACGACCTGCTTCAGGGGCGTGGTCGTGCCGTTCGTTTGCACAACTGGCTCGAGCGTGTGCGGCCAGTAGCGCGGACGCATCTCGCCTGCTTGGTGCTCCGCCCCGTCTCCGCGGCCCTAATCATTAATCAATAGTGTCGGCAGAAACTCGCTGCCATGACGCGGACCGAGCTAGAGCGAGTCCTTAATTGGGCCAACGACAAGCTCGCCGCGGGGGCCGAGCCTCCGTGGGCGTGGTACCAATACATGAAGCTGCGCGAGACCCTCCAAGCGATCCTGGCCGGCATCCAGGCGGCTAGCCCCCGAACGGAGAGTTCACCGCAATCGGAACCACCTTCGGCGGGCGGTCTTCGACTAGTGGTTTCCAATGCTCAACCAGATAGCGCTCAACGCCCTCCATCTGGTCTGACTGTACCACTGCCCATGTGACGCGGAGCGTGCCGTAGCGGCTGGGCCAGCACTTCGGGATCTTCCTGGTGATAGTGAAGGCGCTCCCTGATCTCGCCGTGCCCGACCCGCACGACGCGGCTCGGATTGCCCTCATGCCAAATGACATAGACGCCGACTGTGTCGATTACGGATGGCCACGGCAAAGCAAGCGGCAGCCATCCGTCCTTAGCCTTGGCCCATCGCAAGTGGATCATGGCCCTCGTCGCCAAACGCGAATCGCCCTCACCTCAACGGAACGCTAGCCGATTCGAGTCTCGCTGCGTAAGTGCTCGCACTGCTCCGGTCCGCGCCAAACCCACGCAAAATCTCGCTTTGAGCTGCCGCGCTTAACGGCTCGTTAACCGAAATCGCCGTCTTATTAACCATTCCTAATTCACGGTCATCGTCATGACAGCAGTCGCCCCGGCAACGTCGTTCCAGTTCTGTGGTCGCTCGTTCCTTGCTTTCGTCCTGAAACCGAAAATGCCGATCGCCGAATGGATCGCCGAGGCTGATAAATGGCTCTCCCGCTCGCCCGGCTTTTTCACGGGCAAGCCGGTGGTGGTGGATGTCTCTGGGCTCCTGCTGGGTAAGGATAACGCGGCCGAGCTGATCGCCGATCTCGGCATGCGCGATATCCGCGTCATGGGCATGCTTGGCACCGATGACCGCCTCGCCGATCCAGCCCTTCCGCCCCTGCTATCGCCGGCGGGAAAGACCGAATTTCAGGTGACGAGCGAAAAGTCTGACCCGCGCGAGACGCCTGATCCGCAACCGTCTCCAGCCTCAACCGCGGCATCTTCGCTGCTGGTCGACTCACCCGTGCGCTCAGGGCAATCGCTGTTTCATGAAGGCGACGTCACCGTCATTGGCTCGGTCTCCTCTGGCGCCGAGATTGTCGCGACCGGTTCGATCCACATCTACGGAACGCTACGCGGGCGCGTACTCGCTGGCGCCGACGGCAACGCCAAGGCGCATATCTTCTGCCGTCGCCTCGAGGCCGAGCTCATCGCCATAGACGGCTATTACCGCATGTCGGACGACATTTCCTCTTTTCTCGGCAAGAACGTTCACGCGTGGCTGGAAGACGGCGCGCTCACCATCAAGGCACTCGACTAAGGACACGGAAGGAGACAGGGCAATGGCGCAAGTCATCGTAGTGACATCCGGAAAGGGCGGGGTTGGCAAAACAACGACGACTGCCGCGCTCGGCGCTGCTCTCGCGCAACACGGTCAACGCGTGGTGGTGGTCGACTTCGACGTGGGCTTGCGAAATCTCGACCTGGTGATGGGCGCCGAACGCCGCGTGGTTTACGACCTCACTTATGTGGCGCAAGGCAATGTGCGGCTGCATCAGGCGCTGATCAGGGACCGGCGCATCGAGACGCTGTTCCTTCTCGCCGCCTCGCAGACCAGGGACAAAGACTCGCTTACCGAGGAGGGCGTGGAGCGCGTGATCAAGGAGCTGCGCGCCTCGTTCGATTGGGTGATCTGCGACAGCCCTGCCGGCATCGAGCGCGGGGCCACGCTCGCGATGCGATACGCAGACCTCGCCGTGGTGGTGACCAACCCTGAAGTGTCGTCGGTGCGCGACTCCGACCGCATCATCGGCCTGCTCGACGCCAAGACCGATAAGGCCGCCCGCGGCGAGCGCATGGACAAGCACCTCCTGCTCACTCGCTACGATCCAGTGCGCGCCGGGCGCGGCGACATGCTGAGGATCGAGGATGTCATGGACATCCTATCGATCCCGCTGCTTGCGGTGATTCCCGAGAGCGAGGATGTGCTGCGTGCCTCCAACGTCGGGGCCCCGGTCACGCTCTCAAGCCCGAAGAGCGCGCCTGCGCGCGCCTATGACGAGGCGGCGCAGCGGCTGATGGGCGTCGACAAGCCGGTCTCCATCCCCAATGGGCGCAA
>Ga0126379_10001942_pt1 | contig 12906 bp, 14 predicted proteins | sample PanSoiMetPlot_24_FD_92640 | JGI IMG/M metagenome (GOLD analysis project Ga0126379, IMG submission 92640) | Tropical forest soil microbial communities from Panama - MetaG Plot_24 | ecosystem: Environmental > Terrestrial > Soil > Tropical forest > Bulk soil | place: Panama | collected 2016-02-17
CTGTTGCGCTCCCCGCTTTTTGATACGACGAATTTGTCAAGCCTGCAGAAAGGCTATTACGGCGCCTCGATCATGCCGGTCGAAGTGATGCGCGAAATGGCCCAGCGAATGCCGAATGTGCGGCTTTGGAATCTTTACGGGCAGACCGAGATCGCGCCGCTGGCGACCATGCTCGGTCCGGAAGATCAGCTTCGTAAGCCGGGTTCGTGCGGCCGCGCCGTGCTTAATGTCGAGACACGCGTCGTGGATGATCGGATGCGCGACGTTAGCCCCGGTGAGATCGGTGAAATTGTGCACCGGTCGCCACACCTGATGCTCGGCTATTTCCACGACAACGAACGAACAAATACCGCCTTTGAGGGCGGCTGGTTCCATTCCGGCGATCTCGCAACCATTGATGACGACGGCTACATCTTTGTGGTCGATCGCAAGAAGGACATGATCAAGACTGGCGGTGAGAATGTGGCCAGCCGTGAGGTCGAAGAAATGATTTACAAACTGCCACAGGTGTCTGAGGTGGCGGTAGTCGGCGTACCGCATCCGCACTGGGTCGAGGCGGTGGTCGCGGTGGTTGTCATCAAGGCCGGGCAGTCGCTTGCAAAGGAAGCGGTTTATGCCCATTGCGCCGAGCATCTGGCGGCGTTCAAGGTGCCGAAGGACATTGTATTCGCTGAGGCCTTGCCGCGGAACCCGAGTGGCAAACTGCTCAAACGCGAACTGCGCCAGAAGCACGCGAGCTTATTTGCACAATAGAGCTAATCCGGACATCGGTCAGACATTTCCACGAACTGCAATTTCATTCATTGTGCATTAGCTCGCTGCGAGGCCCGGCCAAATCCTCATCAGCCCGCGAGTTCGGCAAGCTTTCGAGAAGGCCGTAACGTCGAACCCGTCGGCGAGTTCACGCTCAAGGGCATTCGCCGCCCTATGGTGGCATACAACGTCCTGGTGTCCTCACCTTCCAAACCGGACTGATGTCCGCTTCTGGCACAAAGCGGACATCCCGACTCGCTCAACCAATGTCCGCTTTTGGGGGTAAAGCGGACATGACCCGGACATGCGCTGATGTCTGCTTTTGACCCAATGCGGACATCGCAGCCGCCAGATTTTTGATCTGAGTCAAATTCAACGGCGCATCGGTGTCGCAAGATCGGCCTGGTCCTGGTCGGGTGGTCGCCATGGCGAGCCGCGACAAGTCCAATGAAATCGGACAATCTCGCGCCCTGGGAATGGATGGTTCTGGGTCCATCCGCCAGCAACCGTCAAATCAAGGGATACTGTCGCGCTTACCGGAACAGCTTTTCGGTAGCCTTTTCAGCCGTGCGACGGCAGTACAGCTCAAGGCCGATCAGGTGCTATTTCTCGTCGGCGACAATGGGGACGGCTGCTATCGCGTTGAGGAGGGGCTACTTAAGGTCACGATGATATCCGCGACGGTAACGAACGCATTCTCGCCTTTCTCGGCCCGGGCGCGATCGTGGGTGAAATGTCTATCATTGACCAATTGCCACGCTGCGCGTCCGTCGTAGCGGTCCGCGCTTCCGCGTTGAGCTTTCTCAACCGCACCGATTTCGTCGATTTCGCCAAAAAACACTCCCAGGTCTACGAATCTCTGCTGACGCTGCTCGCCGGACGCCTGCGCGAGACCGATACGACAATTGCGGCTGGGACCTTTTTGCCGCTACGCGGCCGTCTCGCGTGCACGCTACTCGAATTGGCCGAGGAATTCGGCCAGGATGTCGGCTCGGGCCGCATTGTGATTCGTCAGAAGATTAGCCAGAAGGACGTTGCTGCAATGGCAGGTATTGCGCGTGAAAACGTCAGCCGCATTTTCAACGATTGGAAGCGCCGCAAGTTACTCAGTCAGCTGTCTGGTTATTATTGCATCGAGAACAAAGCGCACCTGTTGAATGAGGCGCACCTTTAGCGCCGCGAACCAATGACTGTCTGGCACTTCGCGGACATGCTCACTGACACCCAGCGATGTCCGCTGTTGGGGGTAAAGCGGACACCTTGCGGACGTACTCCGGTCTGGTGCGCAAGCACAGTCCTCATTCTTTGATTTGATATATACTTCGACGTATCCGAACGTGCGCCTCGACGTGGGCGAAGCTGAGGCGGCAGAAATCCATCATATTGGGTGCGCGACTGCCTACGCTTTTTGTGACGCACAACTTTTTGGAAGATATGGCGCTGGTGATGTGCGTCGCTGCGCTAGCCGCCGTCATTTGTCAGTTTCTTCATCAGCCACTGGTGGTGGGCTACCTGGTCGCCGGAATGGTGGTCGGGCCAAACGTACCGGGCCTGTACGCCAATCCGGAGCGGATTCGGCTCGTCGCGGAGCTGGGTGTCACCTTGTTGGTTTTCTCGATTGGCCTGGAGTTCAACTTTCGCCGACTAATGCGACTTGCGCCGACTGCAGGATTGGTAGCCCTCATTCAAGCCGCTGCGATGATCGGGCTCGGCTATTTGGTGGGGCGACTGATGGGCTGGACGCCGTGGGAGAGCCTGGTGACTGGCGCGATTGTCTCGATTTCTGGCGCCGTCATCGTGGCCAAGGCTTTGGAAGAGGTGCGAGTAGATTCGAGGGTACGCGAGTTGGTCTTCGGCGTGGTGCTGTGTGAAGACGTGCTCGGGATATTGCTGCTGGCAATGTTGATCACATTGGGGAATGGAGGCGTGCTGTCGTTTCACGAGCTCGAAATCGACGCGGGCCTTCTAAGTTCGTTTATCATTGTGGCGATTGCGATTGGTTTGATCACGGTTCCGTACGTGGTGCGTGGAGTTGCGCGGTTCAAGCGGCCGGAGACACTCCTGATTACGAGCCTGGGGTTGTGCTTCGCCTTCGCGATGATCGCCGAACGATTAGGTTACACGGTCGTCCTGGGCGCATTCCTGGCCGGTTCACTCGTGGCCGAGTCGGAACAGGGAGCGGTGGTTGAGAAGTTAGTCGAGCCGGTCCGGCACATTTTTGGTGCGATCTTTTTCGTCGGGGTCGGGATGCTCATTGAGCCGCAGCTACTGGCAAGAAACTGGCCTGCACTGTCGGTGCTTACCGTTGTGGCCATCGTAGGCAAGACAGTTTTCGTCTCGTTAGCCTCGATGGTAATTGGCGAACGTCCTGACATCGCTGTCAAAACCGGTTTTGCAATGGGGCAGGTCGGCACGTTCTCAATCCTTTTCGCGCTAGCGGCAGGCGGAGACCCGATGGGCGGTTTGCTTTACTCTTTGGCAGTGGCGCTCAAAGCAGTGACTTCCATCCTGTGTCCACTACTGATCCGGGCGTCCAACCCAGCGGCGGATTGGATCGACAGCCATCTCCCGGTACGCGTTCAGAGCGCGCTTTCACAGTACAGCGCATGGCTGGACCGAACTCGCAAACTCCCCCAAACCGAGGGGGTTGAACGAGGCAAAGCCGGTTAGAGCGAGCTGACAGTTACTGGCAATCTTGTCGTTGCCGCCGCTGCTGGGTTCTGCTCACCGTCGACCCGCGCCACCGATTAACGATCCGTTAACCAACGCAGTGCAGCGTAGCATTCGTTATTGCCGGGCGATTACCGGCCATATCGGCCTCTAAGCTGCATTCGCCATTTGGGCGCAACCAAGTGAAGCTCCGCCCGAGCAATCGTGGAGCAGACATGACTGACATTTCCGACCTTAGCGAGTTGAAACCGCGCATCACCGTATTCGGCGTCGGCGGTGCCGGCGGCAATGCAGTCAACAACATGATCACAGCGGGCCTGGAGGGCGTCGAGTTCGTTGTCGCTAATACTGATGCGCAGGCGCTCACCATGTCGAAGGCCGCGCGCAGCATCCAAATGGGTATCCAAGTCACCCAGGGCCTCGGCGCCGGCTCGCAGCCCGAAGTAGGCCGTGCCGCGGCAGAGGAAGTAATCGAGGAAATCCGCGATCACTTGAGAGGCGCGCACTTGGTGTTCGTCACCGCCGGCATGGGTGGCGGCACTGGGACCGGGGCAGCAGCCGTCATCGCAGAGGCGGCGCGGGAACTCGAAATTCTCACCATTGGCGTCGTCACCAAGCCATTTCACTTTGAAGGCCAGCGTCGTATGCGTCTTGCCGAAGCCGGCATTGTTGAGCTGCAGAAGGTTGTGGACACCCTGCTGATTATCCCGAACCAGAACCTTTTCCGCGTGGCTAGCGAGAAGACCACTTTTGCCGACGCCTTCGCCATGGCCGACCGGGTTCTTTACTCGGGCGTCGCTTGCATCACCGACTTGATAGTCAAGGAGGGTCTAATCAATCTCGATTTTGCCGATGTGCGTGCAGTCATGCGCGAGAAGGGCAAGGCAATGATGGGTAGGGGCGAGGCTTCCGGTGAGAAACGCGTGCTCATCGCCGCAGAGACCGCAATTTCAAATCCGCTGATCGAGGATCCATCGATCAAGCGCGCGAGCGGCCTCTTAATCTCAATCACCGGGGGGACAGACCTCACGTTATTCGAGGTCGAGGAAGCTGCCAGCCGCATTCGAAAAGAGGCGGACCAGGACGCCAACATCATTGTCGGCGCTACTTTCGACGACAGCCTGGACGGCGTCGTCCGCGTCTCGGTAGTGGCGACAGGCATCGACAACACCGGCGTGACGCGCCAGCCGCGGGCGGGAGAAGGCGCGCTCACCAATCTCGCCGAGAAATTGCTCCATGGCAGCCGTCACATCGCCGACCGAAGCCAACCAGATAGTTCGTTTCGGCCAATGCCAGTAACGCCGTCCTTGCTTGGCCCGGCGCAGGCCGAGCCGTCGATGGCGTCAACAACAGCTCCCGAACGCCTCCGGACGTCACGCACACCCCGCATCGACGGACTAACGCAGAACGATATTCGCGCCGCCCAGCGAAAGACACGTGATGAAAGTTACCCAGACAAGCGCGACAAGACGCTAATGCAACGATTGGCTTCGGTCGGTCTCGGTCGGACGGAGGCCGGCAATTCGATCGCTGAGGACAGCCTTGACATCCCCGCTTACCTGGGCCGCCGGGTCACGACCTTATAATCACAAGTTTGCGGCACCGGTTGTCTGTCTTGGCACTGAGCGGACTGCCAATCGCGCTCAACGACGTGATGGAAATGTCTATCGAATTAGAGGCAACTGACCTCTATCACTGCGGGGCTGCCCACGCTGACCAGTGGCGCAGTACCCAGGTCGATTTGTCCAACATGCGCGTACACGCCAACAATCAAAACAAAACATGCGCACAAAAAACCGATGACAACGATCTTCAAGTGCGTATTGCGGTCAGCGCTGTACAACGAATGATTCATAGCCGCCTCCGATTCCCTGAATAAATCGCAATTGACCCGGTGCCAGATAAGACATGAAAAGACCCGTGCTGTTAGGCCATGCAGCGTTTGTAGATGTGGGCGAGCGCCGGGTCGGCAAATGGGCTAAAGGCGGGATCGCAGCCGACTGGAACGCGCTTGAGCGGGACCACTGATTCCATCGACGTCGAATTATGAGACGGCCGGTCGACAGAAGATGGGGATAGTCGATCGCCCTTGTTGACTCGATTGACCGAAACCGAGCCTTCGCTGCTAGTCATAGCAGTGGTCGTCTCGCTCACGCCACCAGTGAAAGGACCATCCATTGCGACAGCCGCAATGGCCGCGGCAACGATGAATGTCACACCAGCGATACGCGATATCAGCCTGTTCATATGCCATCCCCGCTCGAATTGTTTGTTGTTGCACTGAGACTAGAGCGGCAATGAGCGGCCCTTCCATTGTACCGACGTGCGGACTTGGCAACGGAAAAGGATTAGGGACCTATACCTTCGGTTAAAGTTGCCCGAATCTCTGCTTTGTTTTGGGCGGCAAATTGTCTTGAGCTAGTTCTGAAGCGCCGGGAAATGACTTCCCCCGGCCCATGAGTTTTGGGTTATTTAGTTTTGGGTTATTTAGTTTTGGGTGTTCAAGGCTTGCCGGCGCGATCGATGACTATGACGCGAACCACTCGCTCAGCCCTATTCGGCAGACGCGCGTTGCGAAGACAGCTTTGTTCGTAATACGGCCAGTGTTCCAGACAGGTGCCGTTGGACTGCTGCTTCGCCTTCGCAACGACAAATCCCGGCGTTACTGCGCCGGATGCGTTTGATTGCGTCGCGGCCATCGCACTTTTGGGACCGAGCTCCGGAGCGAGGACAACGATACCGGCACACGCTGCAGCCGCGGCAATCGCCAATATTAGTCTGATCATATCGACCCCCGTTGCGTGTCGCGTCATCCCCGGCGCGGCAGCGGTTCAGCGCTCGCTTAATGCGTGAAGGCGGACTGGGCGAAGTTGCGCCGCTCCGCTGGCAGCACCACGACCTTGGTGCCGACTTGCGTGCGCCCATAAAGATCGATCACATCGTCGTTGAGCATGCGGATGCAACCGCTTGAAACTCGCTTGCCGATCGTGTCCGGTGAGTTAGTTCCGTGAATGCGGTAGACCGTGCCGCTAAGATACATCGCGCGTGCGCCGAGAGGATTGCCGGCACCGCCGGCCATAAAACGCGGCAAATAGGGCTGACGCCGCAACATCTCAGTAGGCGGCATCCAATCCGGCCACTCGGATTTGCGTTCGATCGTCTTGACGCCTGACCAGGTAAAGCCTTCGCGGCCAACGCCGATGCCGTACCGGATCGCCTTGCCGCCGCCGAGCACGAAGTAGAGAGAGGTGTTTGGCGTGTCGATGACGATCGTGCCGGGCGCCTCTGCCGTCACATAATGCACGATCTGACGGCGCAAGCGTGCCGTAGTTTGCGGATCAATATCGGTATCGCTGCCTGCGCCATGATCCGGCATCACCTCTCGAAAAATCGAGGCCACGGCGTTGCTCTCGCTGGTCATGGCCAACATTTGGGATTGTGCGGCGGTTGCCCAGCACACCGCTGTGCCAATCACCAACGCCATCGCCATGTTTGGCAGGAAATGAAAGAGCTTTTTTGACGTCGCGAAATGCGGTTGTAAAAACGCAGTGGAGTTATTCGAAATATTCGTGACCATTGTTCATCCCCGTCAGCATATTTGTTTTTCTAACTGCGGAAACTACAGCGGTCACAAACGGTCGCTCCATTGTACCAAGTTCACAATTGATATCGAAAACGTTTTTAAATCCTATACCTTAGTTTAAGATGAGGGCGACCATAGTTTTGCCAGGTGATCGGCAATGCAGAAGAAGCTTGAAACACCCGCGACGCCAGTAGTTTTCGTAATCGACGATGATGCGTCCGTGCGTGCCGCGATCGGTAGTCTGATCCGTTCGGTTGGTTTACGGGCAGAGGTCTTCGCGTCGGTATCAGAGTTCTTGGCTCACAAGCGGTCGAGCTCCGCGTCTTGTTTAATCCTCGACGTTCGACTGCCGGGCGTGAGTGGGCTGGAGTTTCAGTCGGAGCTTGCCAAGGCCAATTCTGAAATTCCGATTATTTTCATTACCGGCCACGGCGACATACCCATGACAGTGAAGGCAATGAAGGCCGGAGCTGTCGAGTTTTTGACCAAACCGTTTCGCGATCAGGATCTGCTGGATGCCATCCAAGTCGCGCTCGAACGCGCTCGGGTGAAAGAAGAAAAGGACAAGGCCGTTTCCGACGTAAAGAGAAATTTTTCGACATTGACGCCGCGCGAACAGGAGGTCATGGCCTGGGTAACTGGGGGTTTATTGAACAAGCAGGTCGCCGCCGAGATTGGTGTGACCGAAATCACGGTGAAGGTGCACCGCGGTAATGTCATGCGGAAAATGGCCGCAAGATCTTTCGCCGATCTGGTGCGAATGGCTGATCTGTTGGGTATTCGCCGCACAAAATCGTAACCTTATACCTTGGTGTAATATCTTTGAGGTCGTCAATGCACAAATGTGACAGCTACGCGTCGTTACTTTATCGCAGAGGAACCCCGGGTGCCGCATACTCCTGTCATTGCAATTGTTGATGATGACGAATCATTCCTCCACGCAACGATAAGCTTCATCCGCTCTCTCGGCTATTCGGCCGCAGCCTTTCCATCGGCCGATGCGTTTCTTAACGCAAACGTGGTGAATAATACCGATTGCCTGATCACGGATGTCCAGATGCCGGGCATGTCGGGCATAGAGCTGCAAAGTCATCTTATCGCCCAAGGGCATCGCGTTCCCGTTATCTTTGTTACTGCCTTCCCGGAAACGCAGGCGCGAAGCCGCGCGCTTCGCGCCGGGGCGATGGGATTTTTGGGCAAGCCCTTCGGCGATGAAAATTTGATAAGCTGCCTGAACAAAGCACTAGCTGCTCGGACACGCTGACAATCCTTGAAGCACAGCCTGGTATCGTCTGATTCAGGTCTGACCGACGTGGTCAAACAGACGGGCGCCACGTTTTCGAATCTTCAATCGGTTTCCGTCGCCCAATCCGGTTGCGGCAGGTCTGTTAGAGGTATCTAATAAGAATGCACAACATCCTAATACGAGATGTTAGGAATGGGTGGGGATTCATTGACAGGTGGCCAGCGCCAGCAGTTTCTCGCCGACGATATAACCGGGCGATGGGTTAGAGGTGTTGGGCTCGCCGCAGCGGTCGGCTTGGCCTATTTCGTAGCGGCGGATTTCAGCGTCCGTCTGCTTGTAGAACCCGAAGGCGTGGCCGTGTTCTGGCCCGCGGCCGGCATTTCCTCAGGGATCTTGATTGCTTTTGGATTGCCCGCTGGATGGCCGGCGTTGGCCGGAGTGGTTGCTGCGACTCTCGCCACCCATTTGATCATTAGCGATCCGCTCTGGGCGGGCGTCGCTTTGGGTCTTTGCAACGGAGCCGAGGCCCTGGTGATAGCCGGATTGATCCATCACTACTTCGGCGCTGACTTTGGTCTCGTTCGGATCCGCCACGTCATTAGCCTGGTCGCGGCGGCGGTTGCCGGTACCGCCGTATCAGGGATCGGAGGAGCAATTGTTTACCGGCTGCTGCAGGGACCATCGGCATCCATGCTGAACACTTGGCAGCATTGGTTTGCATCCGATGCAGTCGGCATCATTGCCGTTGCGCCACTTGTGATTGGGCTCGCTTGCGTTGTGCGCCGGCCGCCGCCACTGAGTGAGGTTATCGAGGGGATGCTGGCGCTTGTGGCGCTGGCGGTGACAACCGCATTTATTATTTCGCTGCCGCGCGAGCTCTGGGAGACGGTGTTTCCTATCACCTGGCTGTTTCCGATTTTCTTGTGGCTTGCCGCCCGTTGTGAACCGTCTTTTTCGGCAGCGGGCGCGTTTTTGGTCTCCATGACGATCGTCTGGACGACCATCTTGGGCAAGGGCCATTTCGGCGATCCCAGTCTGCCAATCACTGACCGAGTGCTCGGCGCCCAAGCCGGCATCCTGGTCGTGGCATTCAGCGCTTACGTCCTCGCGGCACTATTTGCCGAACGGCGGGAGAGCGCGAGAAAGCTTACGCAATCACACACGATGCTGGAGCGCGAACGCGACAATAAGTTGATGAACATCGAGGCAATCACCGCCGCGATAGCACATGAAGTGAAGCAGCCTCTGGCAGCCATCGTGATCAACGGCAAAGCGGCGCTGCGCTTTCTCGAAAGGTCGCCGCCTGATCACGATGAAGTACGGACTAATTTGAATAACATGGTGAAAGATGGTTTTCGTACCAGCGAAGTCTTCGATGGCATTCGGGCGTTGTTTCGCAAGGCCGATGACGACGCAAAACAGGTCGATATTAACGAGATAATTCTCGCGACGTTGCAGTCGTTGCGAGAAGAGTTTTTGGACCACAAAATCGAGGCTCGTACGGAATTGACCTCAGGTCTGCCGCGTATCGATGGCCATAAGGGTCAATTGCAAGAGGTAATCTCCAATCTGATCCATAACGCCGTCGATGCGATGAACGCCACGACCGATCGCAGTCGGATACTGCGCGTGACAACGGAATTTCGCGGTGACGATGCAATCAAGCTAACAGTAGAGGACTCTGGACCTGGAATAGATGCAAATAAATTAGAAGGAATTTTTGGAGCGTTCATTACGACAAAGTCCCAAGGGATGGGATTGGGGCTAGCCATATGCCGTATGATCATTGAGAAACATAAGGGTCAAATTACGGCGTCATCGGACGGCAAAAACGGCGCGCTATTCCAAGTCCTCCTGCCGATTAGATCGACGGACAACGGTATTACTCGCGCTTAATCTCTCCTTTTGCTGCCGAGCCGGCGTGCTCGACATCAGGTGGAGCCAGCAAGCCAGTTGAAAGAGGGCGCGCTAGTCGCGGACAGAAACAACCCGCACATCCACGAATGCTTGCTCTGCGCTGACCCTTGGGCAATTCTGATGGCTATACCAAGGTAGCAGCGACAAGTACCAAGTGTTAATTCGGTTTTTTTAGCTGCTCCGCTATTAAGAGTACGCGATCTGAGCGGCGCCCCATCCCTCGACACCCCAGCCGCTCAGTCAAAGATCGAACCCCAAGGGCATTCCGCTCTTGGGGTTCGTTTTTTGCATCTCCCTTATTGGCATAAAGCGGACATGGCGATCGCGCGCTCAACGATGTCCGCTTTCGGGGGTACAGCGAGCACCGTTGAGACACTGCTGAATGTCTGCTTCTGACCCAAAGCGGACATCGCGGGTGAAATTGAGGGGTGGAAGGAAATTTTGCCACCCGCCGACTTGCGACGCGATTATTCCCAACAGCGTGCCGCTTTTAAAATGTTTGTGCCTTGGTGCTTTAGCGAAATGTCACAATGGCGGCCTAATTTGCCGACGGGGATGGACATGTTGGGAACGATGCTATGACCATTCCTGATTATCTCGCCATCGGACTTCTGCTCATGATGGTGGTGGGCGCAGCGCGGTGGTTTGCACAGCGCAAGTTCGAGCTCTGACCCAGCGGGTCTGACGCCCAGCGGCGCAGCCCATGCCAAAAATTTGAGCAGTCGGGGCTTTGTTTTTGCAGTTCCGTTTCCAGGCTCCTTTGTTCTAATCTGAATTGACGCGATTTAATCTCGGGCCCGCCCGTCTATCGATCGACTTCTTTTTGACAACAGATGATCTGCGATTCGGGGGAGTCGCATAATGTCTGATCCACTATCTGTGCCGTTCGACTGTCCCAACTGCGGGGCAAAGTACGAAATTGTTCGCATCGAAGTTCCGCTCCAGCCGACAGCTGATCGCGAGGTAAGATGCGTGAGTTGCGGCGGCTCTTTGCGAGGTCGTCACGGTATGTTCATTCTCAAATATTTCTTGGTGGAGCGTCCGAGACGAATCGGGCAAAAGCGGTAATTGCTGTCATGAAAGCTTCATAAAAAGCGTTCATTCAGGTCACCGTTGGGTGCAAAGGCCCTTTGCATTCTCCAAACTTAAGGCCTCGGTCAGCTTGGGAGCGGCCGGGGCCTTTTGTTATTTTGCGCTCTAAGAATTTATTCAGGCCTTCTTTTTGTCGCGGGGGCGTCGCGCAGATTCCAAACTGTCTGCACTAATCAAATTTAACTTTGCCGAATCGCGCCGGTCGTTGGCTCCCTCGGCGCCGGCGCGAGCCTTCTCAAGACCAAACTGGCCCCGGCGACTCCCAACCCGCCGGGGCCTTTTTGCGTCTGCTCCCTACAGCGCAGTCCCGCGCAAAACTTTCGGCACTTGGATTAAACCCACATATCGAACTCGTGAAAATGCTTGAGCCCGATCGGACTGCAACCATGCCTCGCCGGTCGGACCGGACGGCAGTGAAGATTGTGAGTTCCTTCGCTGTCGGTTCGACAACCCGACGACTGCCGTCCAAGAAAACGGCACATATGGGCAAAGCCGCAGGCGGCATCACCTCATCACCCGGCGGCTTTGCTGTGTCTGGGGCGCAGCGAAAGTAGAAGCCCCGACGAGGTATCGCCGGGGCCCCAACACTTGGCCGGTACTGACGCAACAATCCGGCCAAGCGCATTTCTATGCCAGCAAGTCTCTGCGAACGGTTAAGGCGCGCCTTAGTGCGTTGTCCCTGAATTCACTGCGGTTAGCCTGTCCGCATGAAACACGAAGCGGCATTGGCAGCGACAACCGGATTTGGACTTGGCGCGCGCGGCAGCGTGCCGTTCTACAGGTTTGGTTGCGGTTCTTTCCGGAGATGGCGGTGGCACTCACGAATGTCCGCTTTTGGCACAAAGCGGGCATCACCCGACCGAGTTCCAATGTCCGCTTTCGGGGGTAAAGCAGACATCACCGCTTATGACCCAACACCACGGCTTGAAGACGAACTTGCGATAGCGAGGACTTAACTTTGCCTAGACCGCCGGATGGCTCTCACTTTCCCGCTGCTTCCGCCGCCGCAGTAGAACGTGTCGCTGCCGTTGGACTCGAGGCCCGACACCCCGACGCCAGGCGGCATGTCGATCTGCTCCAGAACCTCGCCGCTCTGCGGGTCGATTCTGCGCAGTTCGCTTTCGTCGGATTCCCACGTGCCGTGCCAGAGTTCGCCATCGACCCACGTTACGCCAGTGACGAAACGGTTCGACTCGATGGTGCGAAGGATCGCGCCAGTCTGCGGATCGACCTGATGGATCTTGCGTTTGCGATGCTGCCCGACCCAGAGGCTTCCTTCCGCCCACGCCATTCCGGAGGCGCCACCGTCGGGTGTCGGGATGGTAGCGACAACGCAGCCGGTTGTCGGATCAACCTTTTGGATGCGATCCCCAGAGATTTGGTACAGGTGTTGGCCATCGAAGGCGGTTCCCGCATTCGCAGGGACATCGAGCGCGCGCACCGTTTTTCCGCTCGCCGGATCGATCGCGCTCAGTGTGTCGCCAGTCGCGATCCAGACATTGGTGCCGTCGTAGCTGACCCCATGCACATGCGTGACATCTGGAAACGGGCCGTACTCGCGGATGATCGTCGCTGCTGTTCGCTTCATGCGGTAATCCTAGACACTCGGCGGGGCGGTGGGGAGTAACAAGATTGTCGGGAAACC
>Ga0126379_10001944_pt1 | contig 12901 bp, 19 predicted proteins | sample PanSoiMetPlot_24_FD_92640 | JGI IMG/M metagenome (GOLD analysis project Ga0126379, IMG submission 92640) | Tropical forest soil microbial communities from Panama - MetaG Plot_24 | ecosystem: Environmental > Terrestrial > Soil > Tropical forest > Bulk soil | place: Panama | collected 2016-02-17
GTTTACAGGATGCACTCAAACGAGGACAAGGAAAAGATGGTGGAGAGGATACGAAACTGGTCTTCCAATGCACCGAACCATCGTGCAGAACTCCGGTAGAAATGCTTGGTAAGTTCATCCCTGCCGCATAATGTAGTGTTTTTTTGCAATACTTACTGGGTCCTGGTACATGGTCGTTTCAGTGTTTCGGGTTACTCTTGTGCCTCCTGCCCCAAGATCCTCTTTCCTCCAAAATACCAGAAGTTGCCCCCATACATCAAAACATCACTAAATGCAAAAATGTTCTCTCTTCGCCAAGGCTTCATTACCTAAGCCTGTTTCCACCTGACTGGCAGCAAATTTTTCTTGTTTGGACTTTTGTGGAGGAGCTCTGTGCAGACATAAGTTTTTGTTTCTTGTAGATTTTGCTGCATGAAGTATTGGGTAAATGAAACTCGATTTTGGGCCACTTTTGCACGTGACCCCAACTGATGTGCTCTTTTTATGCCATGTTCCTCTGAACACCTCTTGTGGGTCCGATGCGAAGGAAGAGACTTGACATGAAGAACCTATGGTCCTTCCTCAAGCTCAAACCCAGAAAATCCAGGTCAGGAGAGGCTGAAAGTGAACCAATCTCATTGAAAAAATTGCCTTCAGACTCAGAAAGGATACCCACTGCACTGCAGGTTCCTCCTCCATCCAAAAAGTTGAAAACCTTGCTCAGTTCTCAAGGTTCATCTCAGGTGTCTGCATCCTGCCTCTGAGTTTCCAATTAGACAAAATTACCAGGGACCAGTGAAGGTGAGAATTGGAGTTATCTGTAAGTTTACTGTGCCTTCAAAGTCCCAAGGCAAAATATATAAGCCGATGGGCGGGTTCCTGGAGTAAGAAATTTTCAGCCTAGGGCACCTCCCTTTGAAGGGTTGATTGCAGCGCAGGCGATGCTGTCAGGCCAGCTTGGCTTTTTTGAATCTTGAATGTCAAGTTGGAGGCAGGCCATCCCAATCGTAAAAGTTGCAAGTTGGTTTTGTTTGTGTATTGGTGGCACGGCAATGTTAGTTGATATTTAGCAAATATTCCTGAGTGAACTGAGGACAATGCATGACTGCTGCCTTTGTGCATTGCCATTGGAGTTCGACTTACCTCAAGAAAGGAATGAATGGTTACATACTGGGATCTGCTATCGATGTGGTTGAGGTTCAAGTTCGCCATCAGATTGTCCTGTTAAAACTCCGCCGAGTACCTTGCTTATGTAATCCAACTCCTTTTTCTTCTTACCATCATGGCTACCAGCAATGAGGCAAGCCTAACCCAGCAACCGTCGTCTAGTTCCTTCTTAACACTCCGTGGCACACATTCTTTTGAACCAAATGGAAAGAAAGAACAAGAGCTTGCTGCAGAGGACAGTGACCTGAAGCTAGGAATGGCCCAATTCCTGATGAGTGTTCCGGAAGGAGAGGTGTGTAGAATCACGTGATGTTGATGTTGATGTTTGACGTTGTATGTATTTGTCCTTAAATGGCTTTTTTGTATTTGTCCATTTAGTACGCTACGGTTTCCTTTGTATATCACTCAACATCTGCACAAGTTTTCGGTGTCGCCGAAGAATTGTTTAAGGACGATAACACGCAGTAGGTTTTGTAATGCAACATAGAAACACAACACTCACATAAAATCAGATCAGGTTTTGGATACAGATACGGTATCGATAAAGCTAAAGCAGTGGTTACTCTTGAGAAATGGCGACCTCTTGCTCTTCAAGAACGGACATTACTGCACCTCATGACACCCTGGGTGGCTGTTGTTTCAGACCCAGGCTCTCCAAAGCCATTCGAAACAGAAGTCAACCATCTTATCGACTTTGGCAACTTCATATGTCACACAGACTTTGTGGTCAAGGCAAAAATGGAGGGCGAAAATGTAGACAAGAATATATTCATCATCGAAGTCACCCGCTCTCGCGACAGGGACCAAGAACAAGACAGGGTGGCGGAGATGTGGCAAGACGAGAATATTCGGGGAATTCTCCTGGCTCACGTTCAGGAGTCGCCTGAGTTTGATATCGCCAGCATGCCGGTGGAAGTATCGCTTCAAACCCATTTCCTAACCCGGTTGGACAGAGGAAATCCTTCAGCAGACGTCTTTTCCACCACAAATCCGACGACGGTGTTTCCTCGCTGGTGTGGCAAGTTGACATGCGACTTGCAGTTCCAAACTCGCAAGCTCCAAAAGTCAGCGCCATGGGTACGTCTGTGGTTGATGGATTGTTTTCTTCCAGAAATACCCACTAGTGTTTTCATTCCAGGTAACTCTGGACCTTGAAGGGAATGAGAAACTTAGGCCTCCTCTGGATGAGATGAACAGCAGGCTTGTGGCCACGTGCAAGGAAATCGCTCATCTACTCAAGATCAACGAGCTAAGCCCTATAGATTGGCATTCCCTGGCCAATACGATCCCGGCCATCCAGATGAACATCGCCAGGAACCGTTTATCCCGAAGGGCTGGGCAGAGGACAAGGCCTGATGTAAGTGAGAAAGGACATGGCTATGGTATGCGCGAAAGAAAATCAAAAAGGTCAAGGAACGAGGGCACCGGTTGAGGGCGGTTTACCCTCCACTTACAGACATTGACATTTTTCAGTTCATCACTCAAACGCTGCACCTTGTAGATACAAGTCCACTATTTATTTTATTTTTACGCTTCAATATATCTGGGTGACAGATGAACGTGCCAAATCCCCTTGCTACTTTGCAAGGTTGGGGTCGGAATCAACAGATCATCGTGTAGAAGTCTCCACAATTTCAAGGCGGCAAGGGGAACGAAATAGGCCTGTTGATCAAAAAACCTTTTCGTCTCTTCGCTGACTGTGTTGACTGCTGTCCAGTTTTCAGTGCATGGTACGGTGCCAGCATTGGATTCCCATGTGTCAGAGGGAGGCAGGGGGGTGTCACCTGCAAAGACATCATTGTACCAGGGTGAGGCATCAATTGTAATAAACACACTCATTTACACAAGTTACATCCATCCACTACATGTAAATGTTCGGGGACAAGCGAAGGTTTGTCTTGTTGCTATATCAAAAAAAAGAGACTCGGATGGCATAAATTCCTCTTAAAATGTACTTTGAAGCTGCAGCACGGACATCCATTTCGCAGATGCCCATCTGTGTAACCACAGTGAACGGCTTCATTGACGAGACTAGTAATGTGGCGCTTGATGAAGAGATATGTGTCGAACGCATGTGCCAGCTGATTTCAAAGGGTGAGGGAGTAGGGTACCTCAGTAAATTCAAAGTCATTAGAGTATCTAGCAGAAGCACGTGGTCATGATCACACACGCTTGTTCTTCTTACCAGCCACTTCACTGGCACTTCAATCTACCTCAACAAACCACCTAACCCACACAATGCTACTGCCACCCTTCCAGTTGAGCGCCTATCATGAGTTCACCATCCAGCTTCGAAATCTAACATACTTACCTGGACTTGGCGTACAAACCAGTAAGCTCTCACATTTCAAAATCAACTATGAACATTTCTTAACAATACGACAGGGGACTAGTAGAATTTATGTATTTATAAGATGGGAGGAACGACAAAGTATTTCATGAGATAGGTGAAATGTTCAATTTCTACATTTGTGTAGGACGGCGTGAATTGCCAATAAGTAATGTGGGACTAGGTTGTTTTTGTGCTAAGGCCTGGCTTTATGGCCTTTTCTTTTTCCTTTCTCTTGTCCGCGGTTTTTTGTTTTTGGAAGGTGAGAGTGGGAACATATGAAAGCACTGCTTGATTTCGAAGTGACAAATCAGGGAGGTAGGTACACCATGCAGCAAGGGAGACATGGAGTGGTTGGATGTAACAGGCAAAGTAGTGGACAATGTCGTCGTCGTCGTCAGAGTTGGAATTGATGATGAAGCAATGAAATTTGCACAGGAAAATGTTTCCTGATACATCTACTGGGGGCGAGTCTATGACAACGCGTTGAAATTCACCAAGAAAATGTTTCCTAACAAATCTACCAAAACAGCTGTTTTGGCACTTTTGTGAAATTGCACTCTCAGATTGAGGTTTCACACCACAAACCATTATGATAGGTGTTTCTGATAGGTGCTACAAGACCCACTACTTACCTACAGGTAGAAGGAACAATGAAAGCAAGGGAAGACGGTTGATTTATTACAAAAGACGTTGGGCCTTGACATTCCAGCAATTTCTCATGGAGGTACAGCAACGTCGGATGACTCTATTTTGCACACATCTGTCCTCCAACAGAGCGGAGTCCTGAGGAGCATGTCCTCGACCCTACTTCCAGCTGCACAATTTATACTTTGAGTCGGTAAGCCTGGCGCACAAGATATCACGGAAAGGCCAATTCTTTGCCTCGCTTTTACAAGGTAAAGGAGTTTGTGATCAGGGTTTGGCAGACAAGTGGGAGCAGATATTCAATGTCTTCTGCCTCAGTTCTTCATGAAATAAATAATTACAGCGTTCATGATGTAGTATTCGTTTACAAAAAAAAAACCCCTCTTGGCCAATGCGGTGCTTGGAAGTCATCTGGTATCCTGTAAACAAGGACAATATCAACAAGAGTTCATTTCAACTGCACAGAACCAGCACCATTTGATCCTTCTTCCTTTTCAAATGTGTGTCGCTGTCGAGGAGTTCTTGAATGTGATCGAACGGAACAGGGAAATCATGGAGAAGGTACAATTCGCCGATCTGCCCTTCTGCAGGTCGCAGCCACTTCGGTCTGGGGAGCCACTCAGACTTCCAAAGCTTACACTTCTGGCATGTGAATTTCCCTTCCGAATGAAGGGCGCTGTTCTTGACACGGGAAACGATGTCTCCAAGATTGGGTTCACAGCTGACTGTAGGACAAAGAACGCTAGCAAGCCCCCAAAGGCGGTGAGGTGGCTTGGAGAGCACCAACGAAGTGGCTTGGGGGCGTCCTGCCGGGTTTCTGAAAATCAGAGTGACTGGACTCTGCGATAAAGCATCCACATCCCCCACAAAGGCTCGTTGCATAGCAGCCATGGGGGGAATGCCTTTGACGTAGACATTGGCCGCGAATTTTGCCAGCCCGCCGATGACTTCGCTGGGCAAGACAGCCGATCCACTGAAACCCAGAAGGAAATCGAAGTAGCTAGCGTTGGTGTTGGATTTTCAGAGTGCTGGCCGAGGAAGGAAAGATCTCGATACTTACTTTTCACCCACCAGTCTCAGCAACACTTTGAAGTGCTCCATGGTGTTGAATGCTGGCCCACAGGAGAGCAGCACCAAACCTCTCATGCCCTTTGGTGTCTTGAAGTCGCTTGAGTGGATGTCCTGAGGAGACATCAGCTTCAATCTCGTCATAACTGGCCCGGCAAACACGTCCAGCACCTGGCGGAGCAATCGTTGGCTTGCTGTAACAGTTCATTAGAGTGACATGACGCTCACCTCGTCTAGGGGTGCAGCCTGCAGCCCTTTGCCAGTGACAGTGGAACCAGCATGAAGTAGGCAGCCAGTTTCGCCATCAGCATGGGAGTCCACCAAGAAAAGGACGTTGGGCCGCTCGAAAGCATCCATGAAATCGGCGAGGGGCTGCACCTTTGAACCGAGGGCACCTCCTGCTATAAGCTTCCGGTGGAGGTACGACATCTGCAGAGAAAAAGGACGAGTCAGTGATTGTATCAAAACGTTTCCTAGGCTCTCACATTCTGCTTTTGTGGACGGTAATGCTCCTCCAGCAGCAATCGGACTGTTTCGGTAAACGTGGACACCCGATTTCCTTGGCTGAGACCCAGAACAGCTAGAGGCGGTGTTGCCTTGTTGTGACGTGGGTACCCAATCGCGTAGGCTACGATGCTGTACTGAACCCAAAAGGTCAGTTATTCTTTGGTTCAGAAGATGGCGCTCACAGGTATGGGCTTTTTGTCTTTTCTCAAACAAGCCGGGCATATGAATTGGTGTTTTGGGATGGCGAGAGATTTTTCCAGGATACAACCGGTTGAGAATTCATCATCTGCAAAGCAATAGGACTTTTTGCACCTGTCGGCGGTGCATTTGACCAAGTGCCCTGCATCCGTGCACAAAGCACAACCCTTGAAGCAGGCATACGATCAGTCTCTGAAGTAAGTACAGACCAGGTGGAAAACTAGCACGAACTATGAAAATACCACCTTTTTTCTGGGGTCCACCGATCTCGCCATCATCGTCGACAACCATGTCATCATCACCTGCAGGAATCTAAGTAATTACGTCTCTGAGCAGGGGGGTGATGCCACTTACGGTGAAAGCCCACTCGAATGGGCGTCACAGGGGCATGCACGGCGCGACCAGTGCTTGGAACGACGCGGGGTGTCTTCTTTGGTGGCATGGTCAAGCGTGATGCTGAGGTCACGTCACCTTTTGTTTTTTTTGCCACCCTGTCACAAAGGTCACAAGTTTGTCATCTGACCGTCATGCCTGCAGCCCCCAGAGATTGTCCTGCCTACAGGCGGCTCACGTATAAGAAAATTCAAGCGCAAGGGATCTTGCACCAGTCCTACACCCTAGGGGACGCCATTCAAAACGATACTTTCACACTCTACAGCTGTAAACGCCAGGGACTCTTGCCTGATGAAATTTGTGAGGCTGAGGACACTGAACGGATCACCGTCAGTGGGGCGTATCGGTCAGGCGTTCGACTCATCACCACTCAAATCCATGCTTGTATTGGCATGGTCCAGATGCTGAGCGCTGGAGGACACGCGGATTCATCAGCTGCTGGTGATTTCTCCTCCCGACTGGGGTTCCTCTCCGCACTTTTCTCCAGGTTCCTGGAGGAGGTGAGGAAGTCAACCGATGATGAATTCCAGTCTGCAACGTTTGACTGGTACCTTCATTTGTCGTATGAGCACTCCGAGGACGTCCACAGCCGAAAATGCAAGTGCAAAGACTTTGTGCAGGTTCAAGGTGGGTGCCCACACCTTGATGAGGTGGTTTGGAGAATAATGACCTGGTTTCTTCAGAATGCATCCATGGCGAGGCGACAAAGTGTTGCCAATGGAGCACAGTGCGAGATATCAGTAGGTTTCTGTGCAGTTTGGTATATATATATAACGCCTCGGACATATCCTACATTAACCAAAGACTGGGGCCTCTTTTCCTCCGTCCTGGGGAGGACTATGTGGTGGCCAACGTCAGAGGTGGACAACAACTCTGTCCGGTTGGAGGAAGCTCAGTTCCTGCAAAGGGAGTACGACTCTCTTGTAACGTCACAAGAATTTTTGTCCACATCGGCTTCCAGGAAGAATGGAAGGAAGGCAGGCAAATCGAAAGGAAACGGGAACACCAAGAAGAAGAATCCAAAGGATGAGTCCAAGCCAACACGAACAGAGGATGAGGATCGTGACGTCGTTCCTGGGGCGGCTGTGTTGGATGGGGGCAAAACAAAGGATGCGGAGGAAAAGCCGCCCAATCTGCCCACAAAGGCAAGTGAGGGGTTCGAGACAGTGGAAAACATTGTTGCGGGACACTCCGAGGAAACCAATCCAGCCACGGGCGATATGGACACTGACATTGACATTCCCCCGTCGACAGACCCAACCCAAGACGGTGAACAGGTGAGGATGCTCCGCCTAAAGAAATGACACCGTTATTTACGATGCAAAAAAGGTCCCAAACAACGAGCCCAAGCCCACAAGAACAGAGGATGACGACCGTGATGACGTCGCCCAGGTGGCGTTGTTGGAGGGGGAAAAACAAAAGGATGGGAAGGAAAAGGAGCCAGACCCCCTAGCAAAGACAAATGAGGGGGATGAGACGGTGGACAACATTGTTGCTGGACATCCCAAGGGAACCAATCCAGCCATGGGCGACATGGACACTGACGTTGATATTCACCTGTCGACGGACCAAACACAAGACGGTGAACAGGTGAGGATGCTCCACCTAAAGAAATGACGCCGTTATTTACGATAAAAAAGAAGGACCCAAATGATGAGCCCAACCCCACAAGAACAGAGGATGATGACCGTGACGACGTCGCCCAGGTGGCGTTGTTGGAGGGGGAAAAACAAAAGGATAGGAAGGAAAAGGAGCCAGACCCCCTAGCAAAGACAAATGAGGGGGATGAGACGGTGGACAGCATTGTTGCGGGACACCCCGAGGAAACCAATCCAGCCATGGGCGACATGGACACTGATGTTGATATTCACCCGTCGACAGACCCAACCGAAGACGGCGAACAGGTGAGGATCCTCCGCTGAAAGAAATGATGCCATTATTTACCGTAAAATGTTTCTCTTTTTACAGGCAGGAGAGCGGTCCCCAGCTTTTACAGTGCAAGGAGAGCAAGCTGAAAGTGATGGCATTGTGGAACTGGTACCACGCCTTATAAACCCCTTTGTACGTTCCAACCTTCAAAAAACCTGCACTTATCTTCGACACTGACAATCAATCAACTAACTGTCCAGCCAAGCGCCTATGGTGACAAACATCGACTTCAGAGAGTTTTTCCCATCATCACCCTGGGGGAAACGGATGAAGAACAATTCAGCACTACTTTCCAGTTCAGGTATCCATCAAGTGGAGAGTACGAGATGGTCATTCCCAAGCACTATGCAGATTCTTTTGCATCACTTGTATGGGACATCCAGTATGCAACAGGATGGTTAGAATCGATGCCGGAAAATCTGGGGCCAGAAACCTTGAAATCTGCTCGGGATGAGACCAGCACATCAGCATTTGCGGCACGGGATCTTGTCGGGTCATTCTTGCAGGAAGTATTGGCAGTTTTCCCTTTGGAGGACCGACAGGGAAAATGGAAATTTCCATCCAAATGGATCTCTTCATTTGGAAAAGGTAGGCGTGGCTTGCACCTGTTGACCCACATACTCAATGAGGATGAAACGTCCCTTGTTGTAGATATTTACCAATGGCGACCGACGAGCCTCATTGCAGACTACGATGGCTGCCACTCTGATCATCAACAGGGCGATGATCCGCGCAAACAAGGCTATGCCCAAGGCAAGCGGGTTATCGAAGTCCAGAAGATGCTGGACTGTTTACAGTTGTCCAAGGACATCCAGGAAACACCCTCCACACCTTCTAATAGCCGTTCATCGCAACTGGTCAGGGCAGGAAAAAGGCCTGCAAGTTCATCCCTTGTGCGCTCCACACCCAAGAAGGCAAAAAAGGAGAGATCAGGAGGTGGTTGCCAATCTGATAATAGTCAGTCTGGTGGAGGTTTGTTGTCCTAACCCTTCAAGACCTAGGCATTTATTAAAATATTCTTGATTGATTTAGATGATTGGTCCACTGTACAGTCCCATCAGAGGTTGCAGGCTCTTCAGCAGTATCCCGTTCAGTCACTGATAGGTCCCAGTGACCCCATAAACAACGATAACATGCAGGGTGAATAGCAGATTTTTGTATTTTTGTCTACAAGTGCCATATCTAACTTGTTCCTTCTGTCATCTGATGCCTTGTGTGACCAAAAAAAACAAAAAACCTGCGTCGAATAAATCAACAAACAATAAGGCAGCGACACTTCTCTCGATTTCTCCACCAACCTCCTAAACAGGACCCCCAGTGAAGGGGACAAGCAGCCTGAAGATAGGTATGTGATACTGTGCATTCAAAGCCAAGTCCCTTACCCACCATTTGGCCCCGAAGCAGTGACAGAATGCCCAACTCGGCATTCACTCGTTCCACTGGCAATGTGAAACGACGCCCTGGTAGGCCTCTTGGTGTAAGAAACAAAGTGAAATCCGTTGTGCTCGCTGGGGACCCATCACCTCCACGACTGAGACCCCGTTTCTCTGAGCAGCAGAAAGCTGCGGAGGGAAGTGGTACAGAGGAGAAAATTGGATCCCAGGAAAAGACTCTGACGTTATTCACTGGAAGATGGGGTCAACCAGAGAAGGGATGTGGCAGAAAGGGAGAGGGTCCGCCGAAACAACCAGGAGCCAGTCCCCCCTCTGTCGAGTCTGAGGATGATGGTGATGATGGTGTACTGAACACCAACGACACTGATAACAGCGTAATTAACACCATCAACGACAATGCCCGGGAGCAAAATACCCTCGCCAATGCTAGCAGAAGTCCACAAGCACTACCAAGTGATGAAGGTCATTTACACGCCGCAACCAACTTCCCACCTGTTCTCTTGGATCTTCCAGCAGCAGTGAAATCGTTGGGGGCTGACTTGAAGTCGATTTCAAGTCAGCCATGGCAAGCAGCGAAAACAGAAAAGGTTCCAGTTATTGGATTTGAATCACAGGCCGTACCACGCTCATGTTGTGCTTGTCAGAAAAATGAAATAGGGGTAAAGCTCCAGTCGTTTTTTGGTTCACTTGCCTCTCAAAACGAAAAAATGCGTAAGTCAGCCCTGGGTGTTGTAGATTGGGTACCGATTCCATCTTTGTCCTGGAAGGCCCTTCATTAACAGATATTTCTGCTTAGAAAACCACAGATCGCTTGCGACGATATGTCAGCGAGGTGCCATATGAAGAGCTGCATAAATTCCTGGACACAGAAAGTTTGCAGAGCCTGGTGTGGTACTTGAAGTGGGTTGGTGGCCGAGAAGATCGCTAAAGAAGGGGTGATATTCCATGTCTAACTGGGGCCTTGCCGACAGTTTTCCCTGCAGGTCTCCTAACATCTTTCAAGTTAATTGTTTTTTCAATGGACGTGATTCCCCATTCCTAGTCAGAAGCTCCCATTGGGTGTCACTTGTGGCATTTTTTTGTCCTGATTCCAGGGTGGCTCCCAAAATACCAGCCAAGGTTCACTGGAGTCTCCCTACCAGGGGCAACTTGGGGATAAGCGGTAAGCAGTTCAAAAAGTTGATGCCAAACTTTGGCACTTGGATTTGCTCCCCATCGAGATTTGAGTACAGGCAGGGGTCGCTGACCTCTGTGATGGCTGAAATGTGCACTTCACAAGTTTCTCTTGTCAAAAACCAGGTCAATGCAGCCTTTCTAGTAAATTCCACCGCCCAAAAACTTGTAGTAGGGACAGGTCTGTTTGATAGAACGAGGGGTTGCCAGCAAACTGGAAGCATGCAACTACACGTTAAACGGTCCGTGGTACTAGCTCTTATCCTTTTGAGGGGAGTGGAGTTCCTACTATCCTACTGAGTTTCCCAGAGCAGGGTAGGCAGAGGATTGTCTTGTCACTCACCTGGATGCCTTGTCAACGGAACCACGATGCAACATTCCACTCTCTCCACCCCTTGTGCTTTACAGTTTCCCAATGACCCACAACAGTTTTGACCCAATGGTCTGCATCTCCAACAAGGTGGTAATCAATCACATCTCTATAGGGAGCAGGTGGCGGAGTCTTGTTCACATACACGACTAGCCCCCCTTCGACTTTGTGGACTTGAGATGCCAGAGTTGTAACCAGAGGCATGATTCCGGTAACCCTTTGCGAGAGAGAAGTCCCCACAATGACCAGCATGTCTGGTTTGAGTTTTATATCCTCCTTCATTCGCTCTCTGATGAGGCTTTCCAGAGCAATGTTGCTTTCATCATATAAAAGAATGTCAGCCTGAACTAAGCCGGAAAGCTTTCTTGGACTTATCCCTGAAAGTAGGAGAATATGATTTGTCAACCCATTGAATGGATACTTGCACAAAGCTGATACCAGTTAGACAATGCGTGCAACCTGTGGATGCTCCTGTGCTGAAAGCAGCAGTGACCTCTTCATCCCACTCCCTTTGATAGTAACATCGTGAGCAGGTAATGAAATGGATGCTGCCGTGCAACTGGACCAGCTTTTCGGGGAATGCGTCCATTCCTGCCTTGATCTCTAAGCCATCAACATTCTGCGTGTAGCAGCGAAGTAACTTGTTGATGCCAGCGAGTTTGGTGATAAATTGATGGGTTACACTAGGCTGGGCTTGATCGCATTGTGCCTTGAAGGCAGAGACAAATTTGAAGTGGGCTGCAGCTTCCTTGGTGTGCTGGAAGGAATTGGCACTGAAAACCTGCCTGCCGTACTTTTCAAACAGGCCTCCAGGAGAGGTGAAATCCTTTAAATGAATTGATCTACTTGTCAGCATTTACCAGAAGCAGTGAAAATTTACCTGAATGCCAGAAGAGCAGGATATGCCTGCTCCAGTCAGGAAAATAATTCTCTCAGAATTGGCAATTCCCAGCGACACTTCGTGGAGGCCTATGGCCCAACACTTGTTATGGATGGGAAGCGTAAGCATGGCTGAAGCTTAACCCGACACAGTGAAGTTCTTGGTTTCTTGGTAGCGTAACGAATCACGGAAGTTGGTTTGAATATTTACAGCTATTTGTGGAGGGTCAGGCACAGCATGGACTTATGTCACAAATAAGCAGCCTTGAAACCCCGGATGGGAGGTCCTAAGTTTCTGTGATGTTTTGGGTGCTGCTGAACCAAATCACAGCTTTTCCTATAGGTTGACACATGGCGTGGATTTTGACCCAACAGGGAATTGAGGACTTGGCAAAATATTGCGACTCTCTGTAAGAAATCTGGGGTTGACAAATAATTAACAAACATCACAGTCCCAAATACACCCCTATTGTTACAACGGACGCAGTATAGAAAATGATGGCAGGTACAAGCAGTTTTATGGGTTGCTGTTTCCAGTCCTGGAGCACAACACCCCATCAGCCATAGCACTGAGGGTGGATCCAGGACCAACCTTGGCTCAGAAGCTCCCCAGATTCATCTGGTCCGTATTTCCCTGTGGCTCGGCACCCTTGTCCTTTTTCTGAGAGGCAACAGCACTGAGAAAAATAGCTAGAGGAACGATCAGTCTACACTGACGACAATCACAAAGCTGAAACTTCCCCTTACCAAAGCATTACCACCCTTCAACCTTTTCAAGGGCAAGAGGTCTAAAGTGAATAGATTAGTACAGACTATGGAGGATCCGCTTACTTTGGGCCTCCATAACACTGAGCAGACTTGCCGACA
>Ga0126379_10001945_pt1 | contig 12894 bp, 12 predicted proteins | sample PanSoiMetPlot_24_FD_92640 | JGI IMG/M metagenome (GOLD analysis project Ga0126379, IMG submission 92640) | Tropical forest soil microbial communities from Panama - MetaG Plot_24 | ecosystem: Environmental > Terrestrial > Soil > Tropical forest > Bulk soil | place: Panama | collected 2016-02-17
CACATGTCGTCGAAAATAAACTGGTATTGCTCGTCCAAAGCCTTACGAAACTCTGTTACTTTCTCTCTAATTAAAGGCTTGAGTTTGCTCGCATTTGTCTCAAGGTCACAGAATTTCGCGATCAGCATATCAGCTTTAAAATCATTAATATCTAGGCAGTACGCCGACAATCCCATTGCGCTCATTAGGGACGCACACTTGTGATGGAACGAGATGGAGATAACTGGCTTGTTGCAAAGCAATGCGAAAAGAACGTTGTGAAACCGAGTAGCCACAACGATGTCAGTTGCCGCGATCTGGGACAATAGGTTCTCAACGGAAGCGACCGGCTCATCAATAATATGACCGTCATCCGGCATCGATAACCGTTCTTTCAGCAAGTCTCTGAACTCTTGTCTCGCATGCATATCCCCAAGATCCCCGCTTAGTAATCTGACATCATATTCGTGTGCTAACAGCCACCTCGTAACTATCACGAGATTCTCTAAATAGGCTAGATAGATCTCATTACGTGGTTTCGGGACGCTATACTTTCCGGCGTAGTCCATCAGGCCGAGACCAACAACGGGTCTGCTCCTCTTCTTGGTTTCCTGTTTCGGTATCGCAGTATCAGGAAGGCTGAACACTAAATCTGGACGTATCCGGTCGTTGTCCGCGCGGTAACCAATACTCATAAGGTACTGCATGGTCGACTTATCTCGATAAGATCGGAAGTCTGCCAAAGAAAGTGCTGATTTAACAAAGCGCCTACCTAGCGATCCATAAATGGGACCGGCGCCAACGCTCACGAAGATTAATTTGCAGCGGCAAACTTTGGCGATCAATGACCATTTGAAGATACTGTACGGCCCCCAGCCTAGAAGGCCGTAGGCATCAGTCAGTAATCCTGTTCCAGGGATGATGAGCATGTCTATACGTTTGAGCGTTATAAGACCATTAGCCCACCTGTAAAGCTCGATTGGTATTCCAATACAAACCATTCGCACCACTCTAACAACTAGACTTCGGGGTTGCCATTTAACGAGCGTCTGGGCAATTGGAATAGTTTCGATTTCGCGGGTTACAACGGTAGCCTCAGGGCGGCCGGTAGAGATACAGATAACTTCAGCATCCGGGTGGAAACAACGAAGGTGATAAAGAATTGCTTGAAGAGTACTCTCATTGCCGAAATTACACGAATTAAAATGCCCAAAAAAGGCAATCTTCTTCCGCGTCCTGTCGGGATCTTGCAGACGCGAAACCGCGGAAGGCCTAGGTTGCGTCGCAACCCGTTGGTGCTCGAGGACAGGGATGTTTAGATCTTCGGCCACGCTCCTTCGCTCCCATTAAACTACGTCACCTTACGCGCAAAGAATGCTTCCGCGTAGCGTTCCGGTGCCCGACATTCCATACCCCTTAATCGAGCCAATCCAAGAAAAACTTCAGAATCGAACCCACGGGGTGAATAGCGATAAAACAACCGACTTTACCACTGTTCTTGAAACAATCAATCATTTCCGCCAATGGCGCGTCGGTTAAGCCGTCGCTGTAGTTTGCGAGAAAGATCTCTTCGTCCTGAACGAAATGCCTGAACGCCACGAGACGTTCACAAGATCGGTTGATGCCCGATCGGCACCATCGGCTTTGGAATGCTCTCCGAGTATTCGCGAATACGGGTGCCCAGTCCCCCGCAGAACAGGACAACTTTCATGATGCAAGTTCTCGCGGATCTATAACTTCAACATTGGGAATTGGGACGACCATCTTGCAACCCCAGGCCCCGACGTGGCGCATCTGCGCAACGATCTCACTCTTCAGGTTCCAGGGCAAAATAAGCAAGTAATCCGGCTGCGCCTTGTCGATCGCAGATATCGGATAAATCGGAATATGCATTCCGGGCGTATACCGACCGTGTTTGTATGGGTTTCGGTCGACAGTGAAGTCAAGGAAATCGGTACCAATTCCACAGTAGTTAAGTAAGGTATTCCCCTTGCCCGGCGCGCCATATCCACATAGCTTCGCGCCCGCCCCCTTGCATTGAATCAAGAAGGACAGAAGCTGGCGCTTCGTGTGATGAACCCTTGCGGAAAATCGTTCGTAGCTGCGAATGTCCTCAAAGCCAATCTCGCGTTCGTGGGCCAGTAATACCGTGACAGCCGGTGATATCGCATGCGCAGCATCGGCGCGACAGAGGTAGACCCGCAGCGATCCGCCATGAGTAGAGAGATTCTCAACATCAAACACCTTGAGGCCATGCTTTCCTGCGAGGCGATTGATCGTGGCCAGCGAAAAGTATGAGAAATGCTCGTGATAGATTGTGTCGAACTGATTCGCGTCGATGAGCCGCTCAAGATGGGGGACCTCGAGTGTGATTACACCGTTCGGCGCAAGCAGATGCGCCATTCCTGCGGTGAAGTCGTTGAGATCGGGGACTTGCGCCAACACATTGTTGCCGATAATGAGGTCTGCCCGCCGACCCTCAGACACGAGTTGCTGGGCAAGCTTCAAGTCGAAAAACTGGACGAGAGTGGGAATATTCTTTTGGCGCGCCGCTTCGGCTACATTAGCGGCTGGCTCGATTCCAATCACAGGAACGCCCAACGGTAAGAAATGTTGAAGCAGATATCCGTCGTTGCTAGCGATCTCGACCACCTGACTCTTCGAACCAAGATCAAACCGAGCCTTGACCTTTTCGCAATACCGGCGCGCATGATCGACCCAGAGTGTCGAAAATGACGAAAAATACCCGTATTCGGTGAAAATATGCTCTGGTTTGACATACTCCTGCAGTTGCACAAGAAAGCATTCGTCGCAGACCAGCGCGTGCAACGGGTAATACGGCTCCATTTGATTGATCTGATCGGCGGACAGATAGCTTTCGCAAAGGGGCGACATTCCGAGATCAACGAAGCTTGTTGATAGGGGAGCATGGCATAGGCGACAAGCTCCGCGCCAATGCGTCGCAATCTTCACCCCGACATTCTGAATACTATGATCCATTAGTCCTAATTCCGACCCTCCAAAAAACGTTCTCGTGGTTTCGATAAGTATGCTTCGGACCAGGGCAGGGCCATGATCGGTACTCCCGCGTAGACAGTGAAACCGCCGGTTCTGGTTTCGATCTGCGAAAGGGTTTCGATGCCCCTTCGCGCGTGTTGCACCGCTAATTCCGGAGCTCGGGTTTTCAGTCGCCCTCGCTCCAATGGAGAGGGAAATTGTTACTGGGCCCGTAGGTTTTAACAAATGCGTACGGTTGGTCCATATATCGAAAGGTAGAGGGCGATGGCCTCGGCGATCAGCGTCTTGCCCAACACCTGCGAGAGCTGCAGCTCGAGCCAAGGCTTTGAATGCGGCCGCGAGCGGTTTGCTCCGTCCTGGCGCACGGCCCGACGCTCTCGGCGCTTTGCCCCCGGCTCTCCTGCCGCACAAGCCGGCGCCAGCCGAACAGCTGCGGGGTCAACCCGTGCCGCCGCGCAACCGCCGACACCGTCTCGCCGCTCCCCCAGGTCTCGGCGACGATCCGTGCTTTCTGCTCCGCACCCCACACCCGCCCGTCCGGATCCCGTGAACACCTCAAGCCGGCGGGTCGACTCAGGCTTAGATTTGGTCAAAAGCTTAGTATCCGACATGTGTCCAGCCTGTGCGATTCAGGTCGGACAATCGCCGATGAGCGCCCGGCGCTTAGCCTATAATCGGTCCTGCTTACAATAACCCAGCGCCCATTTCTTTAACACTAGGGAGACGACCCAAACAACGAAGGCAGAATTGCCTCCAACGTGTATGCCGCGTATTGTTGGTTGGGATTAAATGAGGCTGGAATGCGCGTGTTCGAGGGCCAAGCCGCTGTTATCACCGGGGGTGGAACTGGGATCGGCGCCGCCGTGGCTCTAGCCCTTGCCAAAGCAGGGGCGAGTGTTCACCTGATCGGACGCAGGCTGACTGAATTACAAACAACCGCCGACAAAGCGCGCAGTATGGGCTCGCACGCTGTTTGTTATTCAGGCGATCTGGCCGCTGATTCCGGTCAGCTCGAATTGACACAGCGGCTCATTGGGGATCTCCCGCATATTGACATCCTCATACAGAACGCTGCGACGTATGGCGCTGGTCCAATCGAGCAGGCCAGCATCGCGGAATTTGACAGACAGTACCAAACGAATGTTCGAGCTCCCTACATCCTTACACAAGCCCTGTTGCCGATGTTGAAGGCGCGACGTGGTCAGGTGGTATTCATTAACTCAAGTAGCGGTATCATTGCAAAGCCCATGTTAGCACAATACGCTTCAACAAAACACGCCCTGAAGGCGATCGCGGATAGCCTGCGAGGCGAAGTGAACGCTCACGGCATTCGCGTGCTGAGTGTATATCTCGGACGAACGGCAAGCGAAACGCAAGAGCGAATTCACCGCATGGAGGGAAAGCCGTATCGGCCGGAACTTCTGTTGCAGCCTGAGGATGTCGCCTCCGTTATTTTGAATGCGCTCAGCCTGCCATCAACGGCCGAAGTGACTGACATTCACATACGGCCGATGGTCAAGACATGAGCTCTACCCGACCTATAGACAACCGAAAACGCGAGAGAGACTCTGCTCGTCAGAAAAACAGCTTGGGTAAATCCGGTGCAATTTCAGCCAACAACGCTCTGTGATGCTTGGCTCATTCGATTGGAGCCAGCGCGCGACAATCGAGGCTTTTTCGCTCGGACATTCTGCGTTAAAGAGTTCGAAGCGCGCGGTCTTGAGGCCAATTATCCGCAACACAGTATTTCGTACTCTGCACGTAGGGGAACGCTAAGAGGTATGCATTACCAGTGCACTCCGCATAGCGAAGTTAAGCTGTTGCGTTGCGTTAAGGGAACGATTTTTGACGTCATTATCGATATCAGGCCCGATTCGCCGACTTATCGCAAATGGCAGCAGTTTCAGCTCTCGAGTGAGAACAATGACCAACTATACGTCCCGAAGGGATTTGCTCATGGGTTCCAGACACTCAGTGATGACGTCGAGGTTAATTATCTCATTTCTACGCCTTTCGAACAACGATCGGCCCGCGGCATTCGCTATGATGATCCAGCATTTGGAATTTTATGGCCTTTGCCCGTGACGGAAATTTCTGAGAAAGATTTGCATTGGCCTGCTTTTGCTGGTTAACGCTTTCAGATTGATCGAGAACGCCGACCCGGATGCCTTGATTGGCAAGAAGGTATACCACGCCGAGCCTTTCGTCGATATCCTCACTCAACACGAAATCACTCTCGTAAGACCACGGGCGTGCGGGTGAAGCTGGCCGCGATTACAATCCTGGTCAATTGAACATCCTAGCTTCTAACGTCCGAGCCGACATTCTGCCCAGTATCGCCTGTCAGGATGCTCTCAACTATTGACCGCAGCCATGCAACTCCGTTTTCGACCTCGACATGCGAAAGGCCCATTAGCCACTCGATGTGATCGATGTAAGGATGCCTCGCTTCAATGCGCAACGGGCATGGGCAATTACTAAATGATAACGATGGAATTGGAAGACCGCGCTCTTCCAAGAACTGGCGCAGCCTCTCAACTCGTTCATCAATACAAACTGATAGCAGTTCCAATGCGGCTTGGGTGACAACCAGAATATGTGCATACTCTGGGTTAGCTGGTATTCGAGCCAGCCGGACCTCTCGATACCAAGCCCGCAAGGCGATTAACTGCCCAATATATTCTAAGTTCAATCTCAGGATCCGGCTTGGCGCTTCTGTTGGCGCGTAGAACTCCCTATCAACTTTGCGCGGCACGTCGCCGACGACTCGGTTGGATGGAATCTCCCTTCTCAGTACTTGGCCTGCAATAGTAAATGATCCAAAGCCGACCTTTTGCGGACCAACTATTCCACTCAACCCACCCAAGAAAATTCGTTCTTGCCGAAGAAACACCCCATGCACTACATCGCCTATCAAAGAGGGCGTAGCCTTGTCCCCGGTGTGCCCCCACGGGGTGTAGTTAAAATGGATAAACCCGCTGCCCACTTCCGTATGCTCTCTTCGTGACTTGCCGCCTGATATCAAAGCATCACAGAAATTAATGAGGGACCCCATGGTTACAAAGCTCATCAGGATTGTATGCTTGAGACCTACGGCATGCGCTGTAGACGCCTCCTCCTCAATTAGTGTTCCAACTCGGATGTGGGCATTTGACCCAACTCTTGCATTGCGCAGCATTACAGCTTCATTCAAATAACCGCTGGCCACTTCCGAATTTTCTCCGATAGCTGTATTTTCGAGTACCGCAGGTCCTTCTATACCGATCCTGGCTCCAGGGCCAATGAAAGTACGTGCACCGATAAGGCGTGTGCCAGGGTACAGCACGGCCCCACGGCAAATGCGGCCAGCATTGATGGCTTCGTCCAAATAGGTTTGCCGACGATCGATGATCGTGACACCTTTGCCCTCTAGAATATCCAATTTAGCTTCTAAATTTCCGAGCAAAGCGGCCTCTAAGTCCTCCAACCTACTGCGCTGAACAACGACAGCTTACAATGTCTATTACGACACTATGCGTGATTATTCCTGGGCTTAATGTCTAGAGCCGTTATGAGTACGATTGTTTGATTCGACTCGTAGATGCCATTGGCTAGCACCCCTTCTCCAATGATGGTGCGCGAGCCGACAACAGTACCAGGCTTGAGAGTACTATTGGCCCCGACTACTGCGTAATCACCTAAAACAGCTCCTAGTTTGGATGAAGTTTGCGAGCTTGCGCGTGCTCTCTCTACTTCAACTGCGCCGATTGCTGCGCCTGGACCAACGATGCTTCCAGTTCCGATCACACTGTTCCTGATGAATGCACCAGCAGAAATGTTGGCGTTGTTCATGATCATACTTTGGATGATTGAGCAGCTGTGGCCGATCACGCAGTTAGATCCGATGAAGGAGCCAGATTGGATCTCGGCATGACTATTGATGACGGTATCGGATCCCACGATGGATGGTCCATGGACCATAGCTTGCGCATGCACAGCCGCGCCCCTACCGATGTGAACGGGCCCGCTTAGCACCGCGCCGTCTTCGATTATTCCTTGGACAGTCTGCGACTTTAGCTTTGCAAAGAGCTCAGGCATGGCCAAAAACAAATCTTCTAGCGAGGTAAATTTGCTCATCCACTCATTCAAAACAGGGTCCATCTCGACTGAAAACAGATCTGATAGCTTCATATCTCGCCTGCTGCTTCTCGATATAGCATTTTAGCCAGTCGATCTTTGGGATGGGAACAATTGCGCACCTCAAGGGCAAGTTAGCAACATCGGCGTTTTGCGGCAACCGGGTGGGCAGCGATATGATAATTCATCGAACGCTTACGCCAAACCGCACTCAGAAAGACGGGCGAAATTCGAGCGGACCTGATTTGAGTAGCATTTAAATCTTGGTTCCCGGGCCGCACACCCAGCGCCTGCACGTCGGACCCCCACAAGGGTCAATCGGGGGAGTTAGCAGTGTTGGTTGATTTAGGACAAACAAGTATTCGGAGCCGCGATTCTCTTAGCCGCCGTGGTCGGACGGAAGGGGATTCGCGATGAAGCCGCGGGAACAACAAGAGGCCGGTAGGCAGGATTTGTTTCGCCTTGCGGCTCGATTAGATCACCCGCACTGCGAACTCTAGGCACGCCGACCGCTCCACTTCAAGTGGGCCCTGAGGTATTTGATCGAAAATGACTCGCGGCTGCATCTGCCGCTTTCTCCCCATCAGGAAACGTTGCCCACAAACTTGTTCAGTAAGAAACCGGTGGCACGATTAGGGCCTCAATCACCAAGACCCAGTCGCCGTCTCCAGCACTGTTCTTACCGGGGGGACTGAACTGTCTGCTGCCTGTGTTTGGAATCGGCGATTCGCTAACGTCTATATGTTGCCCATTCGTCGGATCGTACCAGCGCGCAGTCGATATCGCTGCTAGTTTCGACATGTCGACCGTGACTGTGCGCATCGAGGGCATGTAAGCCATCACCAACGATCCGTCAGAAGTACGAGCCGCCGTTAAGCAAGTATTAGTTGTTATCGAGCCGATGCTGCAATATTTTCGAATCCGAGGAAGCACAGTAGCCATAAAGCCTGGGCTTTTCCCAATATAGGCGAGGAACTGCCCAACACGACAGGAAATGCTATCATAACCAGCAGTTACGACTGTGTGACTTTGGTCAGGGATGAGATCGAACCATTTTCGTGAGGCAAACAGATTTCTCATGTAGCTGAGTTGGATCACGCCCGGTGTGTCCAAATTCGTCTGCCATCCCTTTTCAAGCCGCCACGTGTAAGCGCTTCCGTAGACGTGTCCGGTCGCGCCACTAAGCATTGTCCAGTATTCCTGGTGTCGCAAATTTTTTGTCGAACCGCCGTCGGTGTTGGAGTAATGCTCGAACTCATAGTTAGCCTCGACCATAAAGACGGGCTTGAAATCCAAGCGGTTGTATTCGGTGAGCAATTGAGCGTAGGTTGGAAAGTAGGTATAGGCCGCGTTAAGTTCGATAAGGGGCGCCCATGACGGATCGTCCAAGGAGCCGCTTGTAAGATAGTCCAGCTCCACTGTATGGATGTGGCTTGAATCTGTGCTCTTGATCCCGCGTGCAACAGCCTGCACCAATGCATCGTCAGCCGTATTTCGCCATGACTGAAAGTCGTTGCCGTGCATCCAAATAATGTTCGGAAAACCCTTATAGCGATTTCCGAGGTACTGTCCGTACGCGAACGCTTTGGCGGTTCCATTCGTACGCAGGATGTCCAGCCAACGGCTTGTTTCAATAGGATTCAAGAGGACAACCATGCCATTGTTGGCCGCGATATTGATCATCTCGTCCGCGCGCTGGAAGTAAGCAGGATTCGGCATCGAGAGATCTTCGGCAACGGTAAACGGTGCAATGCCATCAAAGGTCGTCGCATCTTTGTTGCATCCGTCGGAGAAATTGCAGAGCAAATTGATCCAAAGGGTGTTGATGCCATAGCTGCGACGGTTCGCCATGTAGGCTCCAGCTTCCGCTTGAGACAAATTGGCGATCAACATTTGTGGAGCATCGCCGACCATGAGAAATGGCACATCGTTTTGGTCGATCAGGTAGCGATTGTTTGCGCTGACCTTAATCGGATACGTAACCTTTGCAGTAAATGGGCTGACTGTTCTTATAATGGAGGGCGCGGTCGGCGCCGAATTATCGAATGCGAAAGCGCTGTGGGTGACCGCAACTGCAGTCAGAATGACTGTAAGGCATGGCAAAGGGACGCGCCTTGCTCGTCCCACCCCCTGATTGGAGTATTTTTTGAGCACCGTAGTCATTGATTTGATCGAACCCATTGCACCGCTAGGTCGCTGCTGCTTGGCTCCTAAAACACAATTTACACTCAATTGGCTTCAAACGAGTGCGACAAAATGAAGATGAAATCGCTTCCAAATCGTCGAGGTCAGCGGCGTCGTCAACAAATCGACAAAAGGCCGAGTTGTTGCAGCTTTCGTGCTATCGTGCAAACGACGGCGAATGGTAAACTCGCATGATCTGCAATGTCGAGCAGCGAATGCGTGCCGTCAGAAAGATTGAGTACCCACAGCATAGCCATATTTTCGGCAGCTTCGACCGTGCCATAAAGTCCATACTTTCCAAGTTGTGGTTCGCATTTTGGCTTTGTATTGCGGTAGACCGCTTCGTTTTCTATCACGTCGAGCGTCTCGGCAATCAGGCGATAGGACAGGGCCAGATGATCGGGCCGTATGAAATCGAGATTATCCGCCGAGGTATGATATTGGGGAATCTCAGCGAACCTGCTGCGTTGAAAAAGACCCACCGGCAAGTTAAAGCCCGGTGAGCAGAACTGGCGCTCGTCGTAACCGTGGGGGAAAAAGTCGAGGATCGTCGGCGTCAGCCCAGAGTGACGCAGAGTATGGGCGACGGCCCGATCGATCTTGGCATTGCCACGTCGGCTCTTTTTGTAAGTTGGACCGCCTCCATCTCCAACCATCGAGAGAACTAGCCCGTGTTTGATACGTTGGCTGTTGTTCTCGTTGCGCGCGAGCCATGTGATTGCACCGATCGTACCCGGGGCGAATAGGAAGCGGTAGCTGTATCGCGTTCTTAAGGTGGCGATTCGCTTGGCGAGATGCGTGAGCAATGCGATGCCTGAGCAATTGTCGTTGGCCAGCGAGGGGTGGCAAACGGGGGTCGAAAGTAAAAACTCGTCTGCCGTTTCGCCCCTGTGCAGATACTCGCCGTAGGTCAGATATCCATCTTCAAGACTTGAGTCGATAAGCACCTCATAGGTCTCCTCACGCAGCTGTTCGAATTGCCGATGGGGCATGCAGAATCCCCAGTCCTCAGCATAATACGAGGTGCGATAAGGAATAAGGTCAGGTTGTTCCGGCAGCGTGTGAACGTGCCGGCTAAGCTCTGCGAGCGATACGTGTTTGCGCACGGGGACACTGTAGCTCACGACGTGCAGGTTGGACCGGGTAAAGTCAACGACTGTTTCGCCACCGCTGTCCTTGATATATGCGTCACGGATGTTCCACTCGCGAGGGATCGTCCAATCAAAGACCTTTGTGCCCGTCGGCACCTCGTGCGTCTCTAGCGCAACGTGCGCACCAATTTCGCGCAACGTCTGTCGCACGCCACTGCCGGTGATGCTGCGGCAGATGGGGAATATCTTTGTAGCAAGCGCAAAGATTTCCTCGCCTATATCCTCCGTGATGAGTTGTTCGCCCAGACCACCCTTCCGCACATTCATGAACGTCACGACAGGACCTACGCTCGCTCTGCGCCTAGCGCGTCGCGGAAGCTGCGAATGCGGCCATCGACGCGGCTTCGCCGTGTGGCTGGGCGTGCCGCAATTCAGCATCAAGGGTGCCGTCCGCTAAAAGCTTTTTGATATGGCCGATACGCTGGTATCGCGGCCCTTCAAATTCATCCAAAGTCAGGCCGGACGAACGATAAGCCATGTAGAGTTGCTCGGCGCCCATGCGCGCATCCCACCGGGGCTCGAACGTCGGAAGTTTGCGACGGATTTTTTCGAAGCTCACGCGATACGAGCGCTTGTCGGGACCGGCATCGTCCGCAAATTCGACCGTACATCCAGGCACGACGGCAGCCACGATCTCGGCCAAGTCCCGTATCCGGTAGTTGTGTGCGGTCTGGCCCACGTTGAATGCTTCATTGAACACGTGATCCGCAGGCGCCTCGAGTGCAGCAATGAAAGCTCGCGAGATATCTTCAATATGTACAATGGGTCGCCACGGCGTGCCGTCTGATTTCAAATGGATCTTCCCGGTGGTGAATGCCCAGGCGACAAGATTATTCAAAACGATATCGAACCGCAGCCGTGGTGACACCCCATAGGCCGTTGCGGGCCGCAAATAAACCGGGCAGAAGCCATCTCCCGCGAGCTCGGAGATGTCAACCTCGGACATAACTTTTGATTCGCCGTAAGTAGTCACGGGATTGAGCGCGCCGGTCTCGTCAAGCATTTCGTCGCCCGCCTGTCCGTAATTGCTGCACGAAGAGGCGAATACAAAGCGATGCACACCCGCCTTCTTAGCAAACCCCGCTAGACGGACGCTGGCATTATGATTGATGTCATCAGTAAGACCTGGTTCGAGGTCGCCGAGCGGATCGTTGGAAAGAGCGGCAAGGTGCAGGACGGCATCAAAACCTTCGAGATCATTGATATTGACGTCTCGTGTGTCCTTGCAGATGGTTGGCACATAACAGATTTCCCCCCCATGTGAAAACGTGCAGCGCGCATAAAGATCGCTGTCAAGACCGACCACTTCGTGTCCCGCCTGAACCAACATCGGCGTGAGAATTGTGCCAATATAGCCCAAATGTCCTGTCACCAGTACCCGCATTCACTATCACTCCTCACTACCTAACACCCATCTGTTTCGATGCCGCGCCGCCGCCATTGCGCACAATTCTCTAAAGCCAACACCAAATCGCCCCGCCCGCAGCAACACATACTTCGCCCAATTTTCAGCCACAATGGATAAAGTCGGAGCACAATCCCGTATGATTTCTTTAGCTTTGTCGAATTCACCATCCCTGTACCGCCGGTCGCCGAGATTGACATAAACGCGGGGGCGGATCTCCTCCGCCTCGGTCAGATCTCTTGCATTGCACCGGGCAAGCTTGTAACAAGGAACCACAATACTCACCAGTCGACTTCGATTGCCTCATCAGTCGAAACATTATCAGATAACATCTTAATGTTGACTCCGGGTCCGCGGACCATCCGCTAGCTGCCGTAGTTACAATATGCGTTTTAACTTCGCATTACTTCTACACTTCTACAGTCGTCCGTAAAATGATCTGAATATCCACCACGCCTGCTCGGATGTAAAGAGTTCGTCCCAATCCGGTTGTCGAGCACCATACTGCGGGCGATCTCCTGCACGTCAGCAATCAACTTCGACTCCTGTGAAGGCAGTAACCATGCTGACCAACCCAAAGTCGCTCGGGTCCAGTAGACGGGCTAGTACAGTCAGGGAGCCAACTCGAATCAGAAGACTTGCGCCTTGGGCGCAAATCCTAACAAACCCGGCGTGAATTGTCCTCTCGCGTAAATCCTTCATGGGGTTTCTAGCGTGTCGGCCTTTTCAATTCAGAGCACCAGCTTGCGGGCGTAAAAAGCCTCAGCGTAACCGCTGGAAGAATTGCATTCCATCCCTCGTAACCGCATGAGCGAGAGAAACGTTTCCCGTTGAAACCAGCGCTTGTCACACTGCGACCGGAATGTGTCCATGATCAAACGAACCTTCTTTTCACACGTCTCTAATGGGAGAGGTAGGAAAACACTCGGCTGTCCCATGTCACCATCATATTTGGGAATCTCGTACTCGAGAATCAAATGGTTCCGAAACGTATTCCAGGTCAACTCAGAAATCAGGCGATGGTCTTGATGCGCATCCCGG
>Ga0126379_10001946_pt1 | contig 12890 bp, 10 predicted proteins | sample PanSoiMetPlot_24_FD_92640 | JGI IMG/M metagenome (GOLD analysis project Ga0126379, IMG submission 92640) | Tropical forest soil microbial communities from Panama - MetaG Plot_24 | ecosystem: Environmental > Terrestrial > Soil > Tropical forest > Bulk soil | place: Panama | collected 2016-02-17
CAATAGCCGATGCAGCCGACCGCGCCTGGCCGGACTTTGTCCTGCGCGTCGAGAAAGCCGAGCCAGGCCGCGGTGTCCTCGGTAACCAGCGCGTTCGTTAGCGAATTCATCGCGGCGAACATGGTCTGCCGCATGCCCTCTGCACGGCGCACAAAGTCGAAGCGCAGCGCGCCGACGCGGTAATACATATCGGGCAGCAGGCAGAAATAGCCATGCTTGGCGACGCGCCGCGCCAAGTTGCGCAGTTCCTCGCGGATGCCGGGCGCGTCCATATAGAGGATGATTCCCGGGTAGGCGCCCGGCCCGTCTGGACACACCGCGAAACTCGGGATCGCGCCGTTTCGCGATGTCACGTTGACGTCTCGTTCGATCATCTTCTCCTCACTTCTTTGTTTACCGCGCTCGAGCCCTGCTTCCAAGGAAGAGATATGACAAATCACGAGAAACAAGTCCATGCTTGGGACGGCACGCGGTTGAGCGTGACCCCTCGACCAAGCGCGGGATGTGAACAACGGAAATCACAACCAAAGGGCCAGCGGCAAATGCATGCCAGGATGCGCCACGTGGTGACCCTCCGCAGGCCGACAGGTTTCGAGGCGAGGTCTCGGATCGGTGCTCTGCGCCGCGGAAGGTCACGGCATCAATACCGGCTTTCGAACACCAGATACGGCAAAGGCATTTGGTCGCAAATATCCTTCCTGGATGTACCAGTTGTTATATGATGGATGAGGGAGATACGGTGGCCGGTGCAGGAAATCATGAGGTCTCGATCACGTGCATGTGATACCTGTTAATTCGGTACCCTCATAGAACCTCCGTGAGACTCGTGCGGGTGATCGTTGGAACGCAAACGGCCTGACGCGCAAGAGCGACCCGCGCCATGAAGAGAAAGAGACCGACATGAAAACAGCCAACTCTTCCGCGACTTCCAGCAATCACACGACGGCTGACACGGTCCGCATCGGTAACCTCGTCGTGAGCCGGCTCGGCTTCGGTGCAATGCGCATCACCGGACGAGGCGTGTGGGGCCCGCCGGCGAATCGCGCAGAATCGATACGCGTGCTGCGTCGGGCCGTCGATCTCGGCGTCACGCTCATCGACACGGCCGATTCCTACGGTCCCGGCGTCAGCGAAGAGTTGATCGCCGAAGCGCTTGCTCCTTATGGCAACGGATTGGTCATCGCCACCAAAGGTGGCCTCACGCGACCCGGGCCGGGCGAGTGGCGGCGCGATGGACGGCCGGAGCATCTGCGCGCTGCTTGCGAGGCCAGCCTCAAACGGCTGCGGGTGGACCGCATAGAACTCTACCAGCTCCACAGTCCCGATCCTCGCGTACCGCTGGAGGACTCCATTGGCGCGCTCGTCGATCTCCAGCGCGAGGGGAAGATCCGCCACATCGGTGTCTCCAACGTCGACGCCCGTGAGCTCGCTGCTGCGCGCGAGGTCGCGACCATCGTGTCAGTGCAGAACCGGTACAATCTCGCCGATCGATCCTCTGAGCCGGTGCTAACAGTGTGCCAACGCGATGGCATCGCCTTCCTGCCCTGGTTCCCACTGTCAGCTGGCAGCGATGCGGCCAGCGCCAGCCGAGCGCTTGCCGAGGTCGCGGCGAGACATTCGGCAACGCCGGCTCAGGCAGCGATCGCCTGGCTGCTGGCGCGATCGCCGGTGATGCTGCCGATCCCTGGCACGTCCTCGGTTACCCACCTCGAAGAGAATCTGCAGGCAGGGCGGCTGCGGCTGAGCGCAGCCGATCGCGCGGCGCTCGACTGACGGGCCGGATCGCAGCATCGGCCCGCATTGATCCGGTTGACAGCCTGGTCAACTGCGATCGGGCCGCTCGCTGTAAGGCGCGCCATCTCGACAGGCGCACAGCGCCAGCGGCCGCGCCCTTTGGGACCGTCCTTTCAATCGTCGTCATGTCCTCTCGTGTCAGCGTCACGTCGAGGGCGCCGAGCGCCTCCGCTAGCCGGTCACGCCGCCGGGCACCGATCAGAGGGACGGTGTTCTCGCCTTGGGCTGCCACCCAGGCGATCGCGAGCTGGGCGACGCTGACGCCTTTCTGGTCCGCCACCTTTCTGAGCTTTTCGACCAGCGCGAGGTCGAAGCGTGGGTTCCGCGTCCGGAAGTCGGTCGAGCTCGATGCGCCCTGCTTCCAGTGGCCGCTGATGAGCCCACGCGACAGGACGCGGTGGGCGGCTATGCCGATACCAAGTTGCCGGCAGGTCGCGAGGATGTTTGCCTCGATACCGCGCGAGATGGGCGAATATTCGATCTGGAGGTCGCTGATCGGATGCACTGCGGCGGCCGCTCGGATGGCCTGAGGGCCGACTTCAGACAGCCCGATATAGCGTATGGAGCGTGCCTGAATCATCTCGGCGATGGCCCCAACCGTCTCCTCAATGGGAACGTTGGGATCAAGGCGTGCTGGGCGATAGATGTCGATGTGGTCGACGCCGAACCGTTGGAGCGAATAGGCGAGGAAGCTTGTTACCGCAGTGGGCCTTCCGTCATATCCTAACCAGCCGCCAGCTGGATCGCGCAGCGCGCCGAACAAATCTCGTCGTTTTCGACGGCGACCTGACCGCTGCGCCTCGGCCGAGGACGCAGATCTTCGGGTCACCACTTGCGCGCCGATCGGTGCCATTTGGCGCTGGAGTGAAGTCGCAGGGGACAGCGGGGTCGGCCGATGCCGAGGAAGATCCCAACCAGCGGCCGGGGGCGGTAGTTCGAGGCCGAATTATGCAGGTTGATTGAGGTCGACCGATTGTCACTGCGGCAGGCAGCGTTGCTGCTCGGACGCCTCACGAACAAACTCGGGATCACGTCGATCCACGGCCGGCATCGACGTAAGCTGGAGCACAAGCGTGCTCTCGGGATCACGCGGGCGCCGACGCCATGGATTCAAGCTCGTCGGAGGAACATGAGCGCTGGGGAATGGCGGGTGATATGCGGGCATCACTGCGCCTCCGCCATCACGAAGGGCACGATCTCTCCGCACTCGTAGTAACTGTCGGCTCCGCCCTTGCCCGACGCCAGGAGATTGACGATCTTGTACGCCTCGCCGCCGTGCGCCTCGGTCATCAGCACCTGATAGATGTGCCCGGTGTCCGGGTCGCACCAGACGCGCGTGCGCGCCAGCAGGCCGACGTATTCCTTGGCGTGCTCCATCGTCCTCTCCAGGTTGTTGCTGGCCACCGGGATGGCACGCGCCTCCTGTCCGGCTCTCCAGATGAAGCCGAAGAAGTAGCCCGAGGGCGTATTCGTGATCGCGACGTTGATTCCGTCCTGCTCGAAGACGTTGACGACATTGACTTTGGTCGGCCCGGTAAAGTCATTCTCGATTCCCATTCCCTTATCTCCCACCAATTTTGCTACAAGCTAGCTGCATGGCACCATCGCTTACGCAAATACATTCAAGTCGTGCAGGACGGACAGGGCGGCCCAATTCTTGATCAGTGGGACAAGAACAAGACGCCACCGAGAGGGGAGCTCGCGGACGTCTGGGATGCGCCTGGACCGCGGACACAAAGTTTCCCGCTGGCGAACCGGGCAGAGTAAAGGCCCGATTAACTGCGGAGTGAGCGCCTATTTTTGTTGTTTCCAGTCGAATTGACGCAAAATTTAAGGTATTGGCCTTTCTTCCGCAAGGCACCTGTCCGCCCAATGGCACGGATGTGCCAGAAACGGATCTCGTGGGCCGAACTGTGATACGACGCTTTACCGTCGCGAGTTAGCCACCTGGCGTTGGCTCACCGATCAGCGTCTCGCCTGGCCCATGCGGTAGAAGTCGCCCGTCTCCCGCAGCGTGATTCCCGCGTCGAGCGCCGCATGAATCGTGGCCATGCTCTCGGGTCGATCGCTGGCCCATACGTGCCTGACATACCCACGCAGCCGAGCCCGAGGGCCGACGTGCGCGGTCCGACCGAGTCGACAATATTGCATTGGCGAACGCCTTTCCTAGTGCACGAGCGTTGAATGCCTACGGAGCCGAATGAACGCGGCCCCCTGATCGAGACGCCGTTTGTTCACGATGAGGTCGATTGGGTTGATCCGTATCATGGCCCCCCGTGCCGGAATCGTCGTTCTTGAGGTATTTTGGTCCCAACCCCGAGAGCACTCGCTTCTACCAGTATTCTCCAAACTCGGTCAAAGCCCTTGGTAACTTTGCTATCTATCGTGGTATCGAACTTACAGGCGACGCAATAGACCGCCGAGCGATGGTTGCTACCGTCGATTCATAGCCCTCGCGATTGACATGCGTTTCACGCCTGGAGAAATCCGAATGCCTCGCAGAACACGGTCCGCCCTCGTCCTTCGTCACGTTGCGTTCGAAGACCTGGGCCTGCTCGCGCCCATCTTGCACGACTTAGGCTGGAACGCTGCTTATTGCGATGCAGCCACGCAGGACCTAGGGGACCCATCGATCGAGCAGGCCGATCTGCTGGTCGCGCTGGGCGGTCCGATCGGCGTCTACGAGACTGATCGCTTTCCATTTCTCTTAAAAGAGATTGCACTTCTGGAGCGACGCTTGACGAAGGATCGGCCGACGCTGGGCATCTGCCTCGGCGCCCAGCTCATGGCCAAGGCGCTCGGATCTCGGGTATTTCCTGGTCTTGCGAAGGAAATCGGCTGGGGACGCGTGGAGCTGACAGCCGATGGCCGAGCCTCCAGCCTGCGTCCCCTCGCCGACGAGGACGCCGTTGTCCTTCACTGGCATGGCGACACCTTCGACCTCCCGGACGGGGCGGTCAGACTAGCGTCGAACGCATCTTACGAAAATCAGGCGTTTGCGTATGGCGAACGAAGCATGGCCTTGCAATTTCACGTCGAGGTCGATCCGCAGCGGTTGGAAGAGTGGTATGTCGGTCACGCGGTTGAATTGTCGGCAGCCGGCGTGTCGGTTCCCGATTTGCGAACGAGAACGGCAGCTGTTGCCAGTCAATTGCGCCTGCAGGCCGCACGCATCTTCAAAAAATGGCTGCAGCACGTCGCGTAAAATTGGAGAGTGGCTGCAAACGTCCCGGCCGAGGAGCGAGCCTCACCGTGGCAATCCACATCTGCCAAGGGTTCTGCTCTGATTAGGCGAGTACTTTATCGCCTTTATCGGCACCCGGGCTCGCGGCAGTCTTCGCGATCAGAACAGAGCGCCAATCTCAAGACGCTTCTTTTTTCTCCGGCGCTCCCACACGACCCCGGGAAATCCCTTGAGCGGAGCAAGCGGTTCACCCGTGTAGGCCCATTCCTGCAACTCTTCGATACCAATATGATATCGAGGTTCCCGACCGGTGCGGTTTTGGAAAAGCGCGCGAGGTATGTTTACCATGTGCGGCGACCGAGTTCGCTCGTAAAATAGCGGAGTGCCGCAGCGCGCGCAAAAGCTTCTGACCGTGCCCGCGGCTTTATCCTCGAAACGGGTGATCGCTGACGGGCCCTCTATGACCCGAAAGCGACTGCGCCAGCTTCCAACATATGTAGCGTAGGCAGCGCCGTGCGCGCGTCGACTCGCGCTGGAGTGATCGTGCCAAGCCCAGCGCGCGGGAAAATCAATCTCAAATCGCACGCCGCCACAAAGACATTGACCCGCCACGCAGTTTGCAGATGCGTTCTGCAGCTTCCTGACAACCCTTGCTTTGTTCACGTTCAACCTCAACTCTCTGGAATCTCGTGGCTATTGTCTTGCTTGTCGAGTGCGCGAAAGGTCGTTTGGTGTCCGCCGCCGGTCGGCCAATGAATGCGTGCGACGCCCGCTAGATGCGAGCAATGAAATGACGCGACTGAGCGCTCGAGAGAATGTGGCCTGCGGTGACGGCGCAAATGCATCATAGGCGGCAGGATCGTTTCCAACAAGCCTCAGAAATCGGACCGCAATCGTTGGACGGACGCTCACCGCCGTAGATCGGCGTCAGCTGGTCGAGGTGGATGACACTATGTGGATGAAGTGCACGGCACGGTCCATGCTTTCCCTCGTCCAGTCATCAAGTTGAGAACCCTAGATTGATGTCTCGCGAAATGGTGCTTGAGGGTGAGGATTTGCCAGCGATAACGCCATGAACTTTGGGCTAGGAGTCGGATTTCCGACAAGCTGTCGATCACCACCCGCTTCAGCTTGAACCGCTCGATGGCCGCCAGAATGCGTTGGATGGCCTCGCCGAGCTCGAGATCCGACGCGTAGAGCAGGCTCTGGTGCTCATCCGCATCGAGGACGCTTTCGGGAGGAACGAGCTCGAAGATTGCAATCGGAGGCGCAACACCCAACCGTGCGCTAGGGCGCCATCCCGAAGCTCCTCTTCGGTTTCGGCCAAGCTCACGTAAATGCCAACCTCATCTACCTTGGCGCCCGCCATCAGGAATTGAAGCGCAATCGTGGTCTCTCCCGTGCCCGGGCTGCCCTCAAGCAGATGCAGACGGTTGCGAGAGAAGACCGCCTGCCCCCGACGACATCGACAAGGTTTGCCATCGGACATCAAACTCAATAGCAGCTCATCACGGCATCAAAGGGCAACCGATGCGCTTTAAGCTCTGGCGCGACCCGGCGACGAGCGTTCGGCACAGCACCGTCGTCTGCTCAGGTGCATTGAGCACACGCGGGCTGTAGCCACCACACGGGCACCAGCGTCTGGAGAGAGCCGATTAGGTAATCAGTTGGCCCGCTCGGCAAGCCAATCTCGGATGCAACTGATCACCCGCATGGTTAGCCTTATCTGCGCCGGATCCAAAGGCAGGTCCTGCGAAGAGGCCTTAGCGATCACGATCCTACGCCGACGATCGACAAAAAGGTACTGCCCGTGGATGCCGAGGCCCATCAGCAAGGGGACAGGCCCTCGCTGCGCGTACCATTGGCTTCGGTAGTGCATGGGCACAGCGGGAAAATATTCAACGAAGCTACCCGCAGCCCATGCGTCCGGGTCGCCATTTTCTGTTATGTCATCGATCCACGCGGAAGGAATGATTTCGCTGCCCGCGCGCGACCCGTCCTCGATGAGGAGTTGGCCGACGCGAGCGAGATCCGGAACGGTCGTGCACATACCGCCCGCGCATCGCGGGGCGCCAAGGCGATCGACGGTGATATAGGCACTGCGGGCCGCACCCATTGGTTTCCAGATCAAGTCACTCATTAGGTCGGCATAGCGCCGGCGCGCTGCTCGCTCGATGACCCACCCGAGCAAATCGGTGTTGGGCGAGACATAGTGAAAGGTTTGGCCGTGCGGCCGCACGCGGTCGCGCATCTGACGATAGAACGAGCGCAAGTCAGAAACCGTCTCGCCTGGCGAAACTGGATTCCAACCCGCGGCCTTGCGGTAGGCGAGGAGAGCCCCGGATGTTGCCAAGTAGTCCTCATCGAAGGCAATCCCCGCACGCATGTCGAGGAGTTGGCGGATCGTCGCCCCCTCGTACGCGGTGTCTGCAACCTCGGGCACCACATCCGTCACCGGGCGCTCGAGCTCGAGAACCCCACGCGCGACCAGCACACCAGCGAGGAGGCCAAGCATCGACTTCGATACCGACATGAGGATATGCGGTGTTTCCGCGGTCATACCATTGGCGTAGCGCTCAAAAACGAGGCGACCGCCGTGGAGAATCACTATTGCGTCCGTGCGTGTGTCGGTCAGGAAGGCGTCGAATGAAAGCGGCGCTTTGCGGCCGGCGTCGATGCGCAGCGCGCCCATGTCGATGGGGTTAAAGACCAGCTGGCGCACGTTGGCCGGGTCATTGGCGATATCCGCGGAAGGCACCAGCTCCCGCACATGCTGAAAGGCCCATCGGCTAAAGGGCGGGTTGCGCCAATTCTCGAGCGTTACTTGGGTTTCGGGCGCGGGCGGGAACCCCTGCATCAACGGCGTCATTGGGATCCTTCAAGGGGATTCGACTTTTCTCACCGCCGAGATTAACGCATCCAACCAGTCTTGTTCTGGCAGCCGAGTGACCTCTCGTGGTCGAGTAGCGAGGGCGCTGAGTTCTGTCATCCGCGACTGGCCGAATCAAGTCTCCACCGAACGCGGCGCCGTGCTATTTCACCTCGACCAACGCAATGCGATTGACGCCACTGCATGCCAGGACGAGCTTTCCGTCACGTGTCACCGTCATGTTGCGCACCACTCCTCCACCCGAAGGAATAGCCCAGGTCCCGAACTTTTCGGTCTGCGGATCGAAGCGCGCGAGCGTATTCGGGTTCGGCCCCGATTCGCTGTACCAAATGATATCCTCGAGTGCGGTGATTCCATAAGGGCCGGAGTCCGGGCCGCCGGGCGACGGCCACTCGCGAGCCTCGCCCGATTTCGGGTCGAACCGCCCAAGATAGCCGCGCGCATAGTCGGTATACCAAATCGCGTCATCGCTCGTGATGGCGATGCGTCGTGGCCGACTATTTGCGTTCGGCAGCGGATACTCGTGAACCTGCATCGTCTTTGGGTCAATACTCGCCAGTTTGTTGGCGCCGAACTCAGCGAAGTATGGAACGCCCTCTGAGTTCACCGCGATCCCGTAGGGGAGCGCATTGGCGGTTGGCACGCGCACGAGTTTGATTTCGCCAGTTGTCGGCACGAGCTTACCAATCATGTCCGCGCCTATAACCGTGAACCAAAGATTACCCGTTTGATCGAACACCGGCGTATGCGGATCGCGAGCATCGTCGGGCAGATGATACTCGACGATCGCGCCTGTCTTCGGATCGAGCCTGCCGATGTAGCCAGCGAAATTGGCCGTGAACCAGATGTTGCCCGCGTCGTCCGCGACGAGCCCGTGTGGACCGGAGGCCGGGGTCTTGGTGCGATACTCCTTGAACACTCCGGTCTTGGGATCAAGCCGCCCGAGCGTGCTCGCCATTTGTCCCGTATACCAAATTGAGCCGTCCGCGGCCGCGAGCGGATCGTGAGGATGCGAGCCCTTGGTTGGCACACTCCATTCTGCGAAGGAGACGTTCAACGCGACTGAACCAGGACCAAGCGCTCGATCTCGCGCCATAGTCGAAACACCAGCGCACAGAATCGCAACGATCGTCACAGACAGGACTGATCTCCACATATGCGACCCCCTTGCACGGACGTGATCTCTACGCTGCGGCGCGGTCTGAGGCCAAGGATCGTGAGGCCGGGTCCAACCGCCCGCCTCTCACCTCGAAGCGCCGTATCGACATCCGGCGGCGCGCGGCGCGTTGGAAAGGCCCTCGCAACTTCGATCCAGCCGATTGGAGACGTCCACATCGCTTGGATCTGCCGCCATGAGCTTATTAGCATTTCTGATAGTATTTTGCCGATTTTTCCCTTGGCAAAGCCACGACCAGTCGATGACATGCAAGTGATTAAACCCAGCGCTTAGGCGCTGAGAAATTCGAAACGGTGTCAAACCGATCTCGGACCGCCGGGAATTATGGCCACGGGCCGGCATCCGTGGTCGGACGTGAATATGGCCTGCAGCAGCCGCACACTGCGTTTGTTATCGTGTCCTCTTTGGGTTGAGGTGGGTTGAGGTCGGCCCTCCACTTCGCCTATTGCGCCCAGTCGTTTCGGACAAGCCGATACCAGCGGACTACCAGCCGCTCCCGATCCGCGTGCTGACAGATGAGACGCCGCGAGGGTTGTCACTCGGAGGAGCCCAATACCAACACGAACGGGGGAAGGCACAAAGAACGACCGAGGCAGCGTGGCATTTCAGTTGGCAGCGATGACGACCTTCTCCCTGGCTTTCGCCACGCCGCGCCGCGTTGCAGATGTCGGTCGAAGCGGCAGCTGTGGCTACGCCGGTTAACGTGCGACAACGCCCTTAAGCCGCTCGAGTTTGTTCGCTTCGCGTTCCAGCCGTCTCGCGGCGCATTCGCGAGACCCTCATCGGCCACGGCGGCATCAACACCGAACTCGCTCCCACCATGAACACCTGATGTTGGAAAATGCGGAATCTGAAGACTCGTTCCCCTGACAGGTATCCGGCAGTCGAGCTCCACCGCACAGCTTGGCCGATTGAATGACGGAATTGACAATCATCGCCACCCAGGCTCAATATTAACATGAAAGAAATTGCGAAGTGCAAGCGCAGGTTGGAGATGTCCCACCTGCGGCGCAGTTTACTCACAGGCCACGCGCCCGCGCAGCAATTCAATTGGGTATTGGCTAGTGATGAAGTGCAAAGGTCCTTCAATGTCTGTTGATAATGGTCGTACGAGTGGCAAGTAAACTTGCTCCCAGGAGGGGAGGGCGAGGACGATTCGAGGTGAGCGCCGCTGTCGTGCCAGCTACGAGCGTCGATTGGTTGGTTGCGCAGAAATCAAAACATTATGGGAATCGGAAACGTCAGTTGCGATCGCGGGATATTGCTGAGCTGATGCGCGTCTAGCCCGAGGCTGGACCCGAGCAGAGTGAACGAAGAGCCTGAAGTGGCATGGCTCTTCTGCCAAGAACGCCTTTCGCGGCAGATTGGCTCAACATCGCCACGACAAGGAGGAAACGATGCCTAGGCGAAATGCCAAATTGCCAAGGTTGCTCAGGCTCATGGGAGGGATTGCTGCGGCGGGGTTGGCCGCTGGCGCGTTTGCCAGTTCGGCATCGGCGGCCGACGATACCACGGAACAACGATTGCTCAATGCCCCGCAGGAGCAGGGCAACTGGCTTCACCATCACCATGATTATACCGCTCAACGCTACTCTCCGCTCAATCAGATCAATCGCAGCAACGTAAAAGGGCTGCACGTCGCTTGGACGATGGCACTCGGCGGCATCGAGGGCGGTGGAATCTGGAGTCATGGCGGGCTCGAGGGCACACCGATCGTCGAGAACGGCTTCATGTACGTCACCGACGGGTGGGGCTCGATCTACAAGATCGACCTGCACGGTGACTCGGGCAAGCTCGTCTGGCGAATGGATCCGAAGACCGATCACGACTGGGCCGGTGCCATCGCCTGCTGCGGGATCGACAACCGCGGCGTCGCACTATGGAACAACCTCGTCATCTCCCACACGCTTGACGGGCGATTGCTCGCCACCAGTAAGGATGACGGCAAGGTCGTTTGGGAACGCAAGGTGGCCGATCCAAACAAGGGTGAGGTCGTTACCGGCGCGCCACTCATTGTGAAGAATATGGCCCTTACGGGCGTCGCGGGCGCCGAGTACGGGATCCGTGGCTGGCTCGCGGCGACCGATCTCAAAACCGGCAAGGAAGTCTGGCGTACGTACACGATCCCGGGAAAGGGCGAACCTGGCAATGACACCTGGAAGGACAGCTATGAGTCCTGGAAAACCGGGGGTGGTTCGACCTGGGTCACCGGATCTTACGACCCGGCACTCAATTTGATCTACTGGGGCGTTGGCAATCCCGGACCGGACTGGGACAGCGCCTATCGACCGGGCGACAACCTCTACACCGATAGCACCATCGCTCTTGATGCGGATACCGGGCAGATCAAGTGGCACTTCCAACACACGCCAAATGATCCTTTCGATTATGACAGCGTCGCCGAAACGGTGCTTGCCGACATTATCGCGGGCGGCAAAACGCATAAGCTGGCGCTCGAAGCCGATCGCAACGGTTTCGCTTACGCGGTCGATCGCACCAACGGCTCGTTCCTGTGGGCGACGCCCTTCGTCAAGAAGGTCACCTGGACCAAAGGCATTAGCGGCGAAACCGGAAAGCCGGTGGAATATGATCCGAGCAAGTCGGTGCAGACCTACGTGCCGGAAGTGACTCCGAGCCGACAAACCACGCATATCACCTCATGCCCGGGTAACATGGGCGGGAAGAACTGGCCACCCACGGCGTACAATCCCGAGCTCAAGTTCTGGTACATCCCGGTGATTGAAAGCTGCAATGAAGCCGACGACAAGGAAACCAAGCCTGGCGACTGGAAAGCGCGCGAATTCTTCACTGGCGGTGGACCGGTTACCAAACTGCCGATCACCGGTAGCGTGACGGCGATTGATGTTACGAGCGGCAAGGTTGCGGCCAAGTTCGAGACTAAATACCCGATGCTGGGCGGACTGCTCGCAACCCCTGAACTGGTGTTCGCCGGACATCCGTCAGGAGAAATCTACGCGCTGGACGCAAAGTCGCTCGACAAGCTTTGGGAATTCAACACCAATGCCGGCGTCAGCGCCCCGCCAATGACCTTCTCGGTCGACGGCAAGCAGTACGTTGCCATTCTCGTGGGCCTTGGCGGAGCCTGGGACAAGTGGTTCGTCGAGGGCACGAAGGGTCTCGAGAAGATGCAGCCGAGTTCGATGCTCTTCGTCTTCGGTCTCTGAGCGAAGACGACGGGGCGGGCTATTCCTGGCCTGCCCCGACTGCTCTGTTGCATGCAAGGCAGGAGGGAGGGGTTCGATGAAGCTCGGACTTGCGGGCTTCCGCGCCCAAGGTTTCGCGCTGGCTATTATCATCGGTTGCTGCATCGACATTGGCGCGCTACCCGGTGGTGGTGCCGACGCTCAGACCAACATGGGAGGACACCAGCCCAAGAGCGAGGGTCAGCGCATCTACGAGAAGGCTAATTGCGTGGGCTGCCATAAATGGCATGGTGGTGGAGGGGGTGGTTACGGTGGGGCGGCGCTGTCATTGCGCGACACGCAACTCGACCGCGATCAGATCATCGAGGTTGTGCACTGTGGCCGGCCCGGGACAGGCATGCCCTATCACGATCGCGACGCCTACAAAGACTACCGATGCTATGACGGCGTTACCATCCAGGACCTCGGAAAAGACATGCCGCCGGAGGCTGCTAACTTCCTACGGCCCAACGAGATCGAGACCGTGGTCGATTGGGTCCTTCAGCACCTGAAGGGCAAGGGACCGCCATCGTATGCGGACTGTACCGACTTCTTTGGGCCGGGTGCACGTGCCTGCGACGTCTACAACAAAGAGGGTGTTGCCACGCCTCCGCGCGAAGCAACGCAGGTGGGAAAGTGACG
>Ga0126379_10001948_pt1 | contig 12889 bp, 9 predicted proteins | sample PanSoiMetPlot_24_FD_92640 | JGI IMG/M metagenome (GOLD analysis project Ga0126379, IMG submission 92640) | Tropical forest soil microbial communities from Panama - MetaG Plot_24 | ecosystem: Environmental > Terrestrial > Soil > Tropical forest > Bulk soil | place: Panama | collected 2016-02-17
CGTACGCAAGTGACTTTGGATGAGCAGGGCGTCTTCACGAAATTTGGGGTCATGCCGCAATCGATTCCCGATTACCTCGCGCTCGTCGGCGACTCGGCCGACGGATATCCGGGACTTCCCGGCTGGGGTGCGAAATCTTCCTCGGCTGTACTGGCCAAGTTTCTTCACCTTGAGGGGATTCCTTCTGACTGGCGCGACTGGAGCGTCAACGCCGCGAACGCCTCGAGTCTGGCGGCGACGCTCGCCGAACAGCGTGAGCGCGCCGTCCTGTTTCGCACCCTCGCTACGTTGCGAACGGACATAGCACTCTTCGATGACGTGGAGCAGTTACGCTACAAGGAACCACAGCCTGAGTTCAAAGCGCTGTCAGCGCGGCTGAACGCAGCACGCATCCAGAAGAGTTCAACTGCTTCGGCAAAATCCAATCGGCCGTCGCGCGCGAAATCCACAAAAAAGAAGACGAGTTAGTTCGCTATGATATGGCTCGACGCAGGTGTCTCTCGTAGTGTCCGAGGTTCAATTGGGAAGCCAGAGCGCGACTGAGCGCGTTGCTACAAAGCCGACAGTCAGAGTTGCCGCCAAGGCCGGTCTGTTCTCCTTTGTGTTCGTGATGTACTCGTACACCACGGCCGGCCCGTTCGGGCTCGAAGATCAGGTCACGACCTCGGGGCCTGGCTTGACTCTGCTCTACCACCTGCTGGTCCCGTTCTTCTGGTGCATCCCGATCTCGCTAGTGGCTGCTGAGCTCACGACGGCCATGCCAGTCGAAGGCGGCTTTTATCGCTGGACCCGTGCCGCCTTCGGGGACTTCTGGGGATTCCTGGCGGGCTGGTGGAACTGGTGCGCTTCCTTTCTGCTAGGCGCATCGTCGGCGGTATTGTTTACCGATTATCTGAAGCAGTTCTTCTTTCCCCAGATCACGCGGCTGGAACACTACCTGATCTCGATCGCCATCGTCGCGCTGATCGCGTATGTCAACATTCGCGGAATTGGCATGGTTGGCCGAGTGGCCACCACGCTGGAAATCGCTATCCTGCTGCCGGTCGCTGCCATGTGCCTGATGAGCGTGCACCTGTGGCATCACAATCCGTTCGTTCCGCTGACGCCACCCCACACCCCCATGTTCAAGGTGTTCGGAGTGGGCCTCGCGCTGGCAATCTGGCTGTACTCCGGATACGAACAGCTTTCCACAGTGGCCGAGGAGTTGGAAGATCCGCAGGGCACCTATCCACGTGCGGTGGCGTGGGTCATCCCGTTGTCGATTGCGACTTACTTTGTACCCACTGCGTGTGCTTTAGCGGCGCTGAACAACTGGCGCGACTGGGGCACATCATACTTTTCCGAGGCTGCGCGTCTCATTGGCGGACCCGCGCTGGGCCTGGCAATCACGATTGCGGCGGCCATCACCAGCATCGCTCTGCTGAACAGCACCGTGCTGACCACCACGCGCATGCCGTTCGCGATGGCCGAGGATGGATACTTGTCGCCGTTTCTGACGCGACGGCATCCCCTGTTCCAAACCCCGGCTGTCGCGATCTTAGTTTCCTCCGCGATCTATTGCGCGTTGGCATGGGTAGGTTTCACCCAACTGATCGCTGTCTACGCTTGGCTGCGTATTGCGACCTCGATCATGACCGTGCTTTCAGCGTGGCGCCTGCGGCAGACGGAACCGGAAATGCCTCGCGCATTTCGCGTTCCATGGGGCAAGGCCGGCATGGCGTATTCGGTCCTCGCTCCGGTGCTGATGAGTGCCGTGGCACTTCTCGCCAGTGATCGCTTCGGGCTGATCTGGGGGCCGGTGGTGCTGCTGATCGGGATCTTGGCGTACCGGCTCTTCAAGCCAAAAATGCAAGCTAGCTGATCCAGTCGAGCGCTTTGTAATACGCTCCGGCGAGCGGGAGAAACCAAGGACGTCCGCTGTAGAGTCCGAAAGGGGCACCGGGGAAGGCAATACCTTCATAGGGGTTGTCATAGGCCTGGCCCAGAATCTGCTTTCCGACCTGTGCACCAAGATACGTCGCCATGGCAACGCCATGCCCCGCGTATCCCACAGCGTAGTACATATCGCCAAGACGACCCGCGTGCGGCATGGTGTCGAAACAAAAGTCGAGCGTGCCTCCCCAGACGTACTCCACAGAAGCGTCGCGCAACTGCGGATAGATGTGAATCATGTCCTGCCTCAGGATCTCAGCGCTATTGCGGATGGTTGAGGCGGTCTCGGGGAAGAAAGCCGCTCTTCCGCCGAAGAGCATTCTGTTGTCCGGCGTCAGTCGGTAATAGTGCAGATAGTGCTTCGAGTCGTAAATCATTCGGTTGCGCGGACTTAACTCGCGGGCCAGGGCATCCGGTAGCGGTTCGGTGGCGATGATGAAGGAGCCGATTGGGATGATCTTCCGGAGCAACTCTGGAGTTGCTCCGGAAGTGTATCCGCTGGTCGCAACCAGAACGTCTTTGGTAAGCAGAGTGCCGCGCGAGGTCGTTAATCGAAACATGCTGCTGCCGCTTTCGGTCGCTCGCTCGATCGATTGCACCCGCGCATTCTCATATATATTCGCGCCACGCCGGAGAGCCGAGGCGGCCAGTCCTGCAACGTAACGTGCCGGGTTCAGGCCGGCACTGAGGTCATCGACGATGCCGCCGAAGTAGATCTCTGAGCCCACCTCATTACGCAATTCGCTTCGGGGCACGATCCACAGGCGATGATTGAACTCGCGCGCGATCAGCTCAACTGAACGGGCATAGGCATCGAAATGTGCCTGCTTGCAGGCGACTTCGAGGTGTCCGCAACGCGAGAATTCGCATTCGATCTTCTCTTCGGCTACGAGTCGCTCCACGAGATCAATCGACGCGAGCGATGCAGCATACATGCAGCGTGTCGTGTCCCAGCCATATCGCTGCGAGAGCACTTCAACGCTCAGCTTCAGTCCGGTGAGGACCATTCCGCCGTTGCGTGAACTGGCGCCCCAGCCAATGGTGTTGGCCTCGAAGACCGCCACGCGAACCCCGTTGGGTGCCAACTCCCTGGCTGCCGAGAGGCCGGTGAAACCGGCCCCAACGATTGCTACATCGACACGGGCTGGGAGTTTATCTCCGGTTCCGGACGGCATGGTGATCGTGTCGAGCCAGTAATTGCGTTCTCGAACTTTCATGGTCTGGGTTTCAAACAACTTGCCATGTTATGCCACAAGGCGTTACGCTATTCAACGTAATAATGCCATGAACAACCCTTTTGTCTTCGGCGAAATTGTTGACGACGAAAACTTCGTTAACCGAACTACCGAGCTGCGTCAACTCGTGCGTGACCTCGCCGACGGCCAAAAGGTCTTCCTGCTTTCCCCGCGGCGCTTTGGCAAGAGCTCGCTGGTCAGCATGGCCCTCCTGAAGCTGAAGAAACGCCACCTCCGCACGGTGAGTCTGACCGTCAGCAGTTACTCCAGCTACGCGCAATTTTTGGAGAAATTTGCCGAGAAAGTGCTGCGCGCTGCCGGCCCCTGGGAACGCGTGAAAGACTGGGTTACGCGCTTTGGGCGCCAGGTCAAGCCTGATATCAACTACAACATGACAAGCGGCGAGGTGACGCTCTCGCTCTCCAAAGGGGCCTCGTTCGACCCTGAGCCCATTGCTCCGGAGGTTTTTGCCCTTCCTGGCGAGCTGACCCGAAACGCCGAATTCCGCATGGCGATATGCCTCGACGAATTCCAGCAGATCTCGCAGTTTAACGGCCGATCGGTGGAAAACGTGATCCGAAACCAGGTCCAGCAGCAACGGCAGGTCGGCTACGTCTTCGCCGGCTCCCAGCCGTCGTTGATGCAGGAAATGCTCTCCGCCGCCGGTCCCTTTCACAAGGCCGGTCCGCAGGTGTTCCTCGACAAGATCGACGCTGCCGACTGGGAGGAGTTCATAACCGCCCAGTTTCGCAAACGAGGCCGCACTATCGCCCAGCCAGCGCTGGAACGCCTGTTTAAGGGAGCCGACCTCATCCCGTATGATGTGCAGCGCATTGCCCATGAGCTTTGGGACTATGCCGAGCTGCAAGACAAACAGAAGCTGGATATTTCCGATGTCGAAGCAGTGATCAATGCGCTGGTTAGCGGCCAGTCTACGTATTACGAACTGCTGTGGGAACAGCTTGCGCCTCGCCAGCGCGCGGCGCTACAGGCGCTGGCTGTACGTGGCTCAGGAGAAATTTACTCACAGGCCCTCCGGGAAGAATTCCGCCTCGGTCCCGCCTCTACGGTGCAGAAGGCATTCCAGTCGCTCGATGCCAAAGACATCCTGGATCGCTACCGGGGCGATTATTTCTTTCTGGACCCCCTATTTCCTGTTTGGATCCAAAGGCGAGTGAGTTGATACTCTATTTGGCGTAATGCCGTTTAGCGTAACGCCCCAATGGCGCTAAGCTTGGTTGGGTTTTTACCCCAGCGCCAGGTTGCCTGCAGGGCCAATAATCCCCGCGCGCAGATGTGCCGAAGTGCCGCTTACGACCGCCACGGAGATCGCGAGCTTCTGGAACTCCGCCGACAGCATGGCGCTGTCGGGACTCACCACGGCGAAGCTATCCAGTGAGCATCCTTTGGGCGCATCGACTGACGGATGTATGGTGTCTGCGCCCCACTGGATGAAGAACGGGATGAGTCCGCCCCGGTCGTCTTCAAGGTTCAGCGTCTGCCAGTGCAGCATTTTCCCATCGGGACGTGCCCGTGAACCCGGCCAGGGACCCGCAAAAGCCACGCCAGTTTCCCGCAGTCGCTCAGCCACCGCCGAAATGTCGGAAGTATGCACCGCCCAATCGACCAGCCTGGGTGCGCTCAGCTGTTTCAACATCGTGGGCAACTCGGCACGTACCTTGGGCACCTCGGCCTGCGCCGGATCGGGCGCGATCACTTCCAAGTAATGCAGCTGCCCGAGCGACATCACCGCATTGCGAGTGCCGCGTCCCGGATGTACCCCGCCCATTGCCGGGCGGACACCAGTGTGCCTCTCGACGAAGGCGATTCCCTGGTCGAGGTCGCTACAACCCAGGAGCAGATGGTCGAGCATCGATGGAACCTTCTTCACTGACCAAGCATGGCGCTGCAACACGGCGCTTGCGCCCGTCATTAACACCAAATCACGGCGCGTTATCATTGCATTCCTTGCATTCCTTCACTTGAACTTCGAAGCCACTTCCTTGACGAGCGTGAGGACCTGCAGCGCATACCCAATCGTGAGGACGCTGGCCACCCTACGATTGAACGGAAAAACGCTGGTTTCGTAAATTTCGCTGGCGACGGAGTGCAAATCGCGTAGCGCCTTCATTGCTTGCGTATTTCTGTCGCTAAGTTTGTTCTTACCCAATTCGTTCTCGGTTTCGCCTAACACGGTGTTCAGCAACTGCTCAATAGGGGAGAGATGGGCGATCTGCGCGCGACGAATCTCATGGGTCACATGAAGTAGAGGCTGTATCACAATCCACGGGATGAAAGTAACAACCCCGATTGCTCCGAGCCAGATCCCAGGAAAGTCTTCGATGCCAAGGTACCCATGCCGGAGTGTTATCCACGCCGCGGTTGCGCACAGGATGCTGAGCATGATGAGCAGCAGCAGGTAATTGCCCAAAGTAGCGAACCCGTTAGAGCCGTCAGGGTGAAATGGGCGCAAGTGAATGCCCTTAGCGATCAATTTGCTGATGGAATGCTGGGCCACTGCGAGTAGATACAGCGAGTGCATGCCAAAAAACATGGCGAGTGGAATGGTGATAGCCAACGCCAGCCCGGCTCGGCCATACGCCGGATTCCCCCACCACCGGGTATCGGCTTTGCCGTCGATATAAAGGGCAGCACCGCAGAGAACAGAGATTACAGCGAACGTAATGGGCCATCGGATTTTGTTCAGAGACTCTTCGCAACGAGTTCTTTCTCTGCTGATCTGATCCGGGCTTACTTTTAGAAGCTCTGGATTGGCAATACTCGAATACACATCGTCGAATCGGTTCAGGGCTTCGATGGCGATGGCTCCTCCGATCGAGATGACTACCGCCATCATGAGATGTGTGGAATCGCGCAGGTAGGGAATCGTTACTTCAGGCTGATGGCCAACGTACTGCGCCAACTTGGCAACCTGAGGCGGCAGAAACCTGCCCTGACCCGCATTGGCTGGGATAAGCACGCCTTCGAAAGCGCACATCGCCGTCGGGACCAGGTAATACAGCGCAAAAATGGCGACCCCCCAGATGGCTGACGGAATTTTGTAGCGCCTGCTGACGGCGCCGATCACGAACAGGTGGTTCAACAGAGAGTGCTGACCGAGCTTCGAGTTCAACTGGAGTTCCTTCCTCCCGAGGCTTCGCGACTAGGCTTGCCGTTAGATTGCGGCGAATTATAACGCAGGTCAGAATTCACCCGATGCTTGGGCAGTTTGGTCGCTTTTAGCGACTCTGCTACTCTCAAGAGCAATGCGCGATGGCTACACCGATGTGCCGCCGGGAAAGATTGCCGCAGTTGTGACATACCTGGAGATGCGCAGTGCAACACCCTTGGAGCCTCCCACAAAGTCGGAGTTCGAAGTACGGCGAGTCGTAAGTCCAGATCTCGGATGGTACCGGCGGCTCTACAGGAAAGTTGGCGAGCCCTGGCTGTGGTTCAGCCGATTGCGTATGTCTGAGGAGGAGCTGCGGGTGATTCTCCATGATTCCGCAGTAGATGTATTCGCGTTGTCGCAGGCTGGGGAGGACCAAGGCCTCCTTGAATTTGATCGCCGCAACAGGCCGGATATCGAGCTGACGTTCTTTGGGGTTTCCTCCGAGATGATAGGCAAAGGCGCAGGTCATGCCTTGCTGGCTTATGCCCTTCCCATCGAGTGGGAATATAAGCCGCAGCGGATTTGTGTCCATACCTGTACGTCGGACCACCCGTCGGCACTCGCGTTCTACCAGAAGTGTGGTTTCATTCCGTATAAGCGCGCCATTGAGATTGCCGATGACCCTCGCCTGACTGGGGATGTTCCCTGGGAAGCAGGGCCGCATGTGCCGATCCTGTAGTCGTCGTCAGTCGTCAGTCTTCAAATGTCAGAGTTCCGGTTGAGAGTCTTACGGGCGCACGTACACCGTTCCACCCTTCATCACGAAATTGACATTTTGCAGTTGCTGCACGTCGGACATCGGGTCGCCAGGAACAGCCACAATATCGGCGTACTTGCCGGGTTGGATGGAACCGATCATGTCTTGCATGCCGAGCAGCTCCGCCGCCGTCATATTGGCCGAGCGCAAAGCCTGCGCCGGAGTCATCCCGTACTTCACCATGATGGGAAACTCTTTGGCGGGATTGAGCTTCCAATCGAAGCCACCTGCATCGGTGCCGAAAGCTATCTTCACGCCGGTTTTCATAGCACGGCGAAAGGTGTCCTCGTGGATTTTGATCATGTCGAGCCAGACCTTCGCGCCTGCGGCAGCCCGGCCCTGCGCCACGTACTCGCCAACATAGAGCGTCGGGACGTAGTAGGTTCCCTTGGCCACCATGGTTTTCAGGTCGGCATCAGTAATGTAATTGCCGTGCTCGATGGAGTCCACCCCGGCCTCCACCGAATTGTGCACCCCGTTCAGCGCCATGGCATGCGACGCGATCTTATGACGCTCACGGTGGGTCTCGTCGACGATGGCCTTCAGTTCATCGAGGGTGAATGTCGGAATGTCGTCGAGCACGCCGTCGGAACGAAGGTAATAGCCGCGATCGCTGTACACCTTGATCCAGTCCACGCCGTTGGAAATTTGCTCGCGGACGGCCTGGCGTCCGCCTTCCGCACCGTCCACTTCCTGTACGCCCTTAGGGACCTTCAGCTCCCAGGAGTAGCCGAGCAGCGGATACGAGCCAGTCACGTCCATGGCCCGGCCTGAGGTCTGCATGCGCGGCCCGGGAATCATCCCGTTGTTGATGGCCTTCCTGATGTCAACGTCTGCGTAGCCTGCCCCTTCGGTTTCAAGGTCGCGGATGGTCGTGAAGCCGTACTCGAGCGCGCGCCTTGCCGCTACCGTGCCGAGGATAGTGCGATAAGGAGTGGACCACTTCAGCAGCTGCACGTCGTAGTCTTCGGCGGTGATATCGCCTTGCAGCAGAACGTGGGTATGCGCATCGATGAGGCCGGGCAGGCAAACCTCGCGGCTCAAGTCGATGACCGTCGCGCCGGTTTCGGGAGCCGCGCTACTGATGGCCTCGATCCTTTCGCCGGTGATGCGAACAGTGACGTTCTTTTGTGGGGTGTCGCTCTTGCCGTCATAGAGCGTGCCGCAACGCAGATAGGTGATTTTGGAAGGTGAGCTTTGAGCGGCTGTAGACGAAACCAGCAGCAGAAGAACCACCGCGATTCGCTTCATCTCTTCTCCTGAGGTTATCGATGGAAACAGCTTACGCGCAATTGCGCCAGCCCCTACGGTTGGCTCGGAATCGGCTGGCTCTTGCATCCCAGCTTGTCGACTGCTTCCGATACGTTCTTGTACTCCGGCGACGCCTTCACCTTCTGGTTCACGGTGAGATACGTCCGCATGAGCACAGGACAGGCTTCGGTTATCCCGAGCCGGGAGACGACTTCAACAGCAAATGAATTGGGAAACAGCGGGCCCAAACCGTAGAACTTCTCCAGCACTGCCCCGAGCGCGGGCTTGTTTTTGCGGAGGATCTCGTCGAGTTGTGTTTGCAATTCCGCTTCCTTCTCCGAAAGGTGCGCAGGCGGATTGGCAGCCGTTTCCTCCGCAGGGCGATCACCGCGCCACATCCGCTCTTCAAAGTACAGAATGTTACGTATGCACTCAACGCTGCAGCCGGTCTGATAAATGGCGTTTGCCAGGGCCTGGCGCATCGCCAGAGTCTCGGTCGGCAGGATCAGCTCCGAGAGTTGCGAAATGTGCACTGCATCTTTTCGATCCATCAGTGCCTGCAGCGCCGCCAGCCGGTTCTCCTGATTCTGCGACCCGGCCGCCACGATACCCAGCAGCTCTGCCGACCGCTGGCCGCGATAACTAGCCAGGTGTTTCACCGTGCCGATGTCTGCCTTCGTCCCCATGACGGATTGGGCCAGCGCAGAGATGCGGGCGTTGCGCCAGGTATTGAAGGCAGTAAGCGCGAGAAGGAGGAGAATGATAGCAACGCCGATACGTGCGGGTCTGAATCCCAGATCGTCGAGGAGTGACATGTGCTGTTCCTACGGTATCAGGGGGGCCAAGTTCCCCCACAGTGCTGTGGGATTCGCGCACACGCAACAAGGCCCCCGGTGGTTCTGGCCGGTCGCACCGAGGGCCGATGAGGTGATATCGCTGAGCGAGAATCTAGCTACGCCTACCTTAATCGAAGCTGAATTTAGGTGCGCCAAAATCTGCCTAAGGTGTGCGGGTCCTCACCGCCGACTGGCCGACGTAGGGGGTAGTATTGCTGCATGGGCGCCAATCCCGCCGTGGAAGCTGCTATCGAACGCGAGAAGCTCTTCGAAGCCTTCGAAAACCTCATGCCGTTCCGTGTCCAGGACATCGTGCTTGTGTCCAGCCTGTATGACTCGTTTATCCTGCGCGAAGACGGCCGGCTGAACGAACTGCTTATTGGCGAGTCGTACGAGCTGAACCTGCAGCACGTTCCCCGCATCACCCACGTCAAGACGGCTGAAGAGGCGCTGGGGCTGGCGGGTTCGGATTCGCGATTCAATCTGATCGTCACCAACCTTGAGGTCGAAGATATGACTGCCACCGAGCTGGCAGCAGAGGTCCAACGGGCGGGTCTTGGTGTACCGGTGGTCGTCCTGGCCTACGACTACCGCGAGGTAAAGAACTTTGTGGCACGCATCCCACATAGTCCCATCGAGCGCATCTTTCTCTGGCAGGGCAATGCGCGCATTCTGACCTCCATCATCAAGTACATCGAAGACAAGATGAACGTTGAGCACGACACGGACGTGATGGACGTTCCGGTCATGCTGGTGGTGGAAGACAACATCCGCTATTACTCGTCGTTCTTGCCGGTTATCTATACCGAGCTCATCAGTCAGGCGAGACGGCTCATCAGCGAAGGGCTGAACGTCGCGCACAAGCTGGTGCGGATGCGGGCTCGGCCCAAGATTCTGCTGGCGTCGGATTTTGAATCCGCTGCGGAACTGGCCCTGCATTACCGCCAGAACCTGTTGGGGGTCGTGCTCGATGTGGAATTTCCCCGGCGCGGCCAGCTCATGCCCGAGGCTGGCTTCGATCTGGCGCGGATGATTCGCAGCGTTGTGCCGGACGTGCCGATCGTTCTGCAATCCGGCCGCACCGAGTTCATGGACAAGGCCTACGCCGAGGAGTTTTCGTTTTTGCAGAAGCACTCCCCCACACTGCTGGGTGATCTGCGCAAGTGGCTCATCGAGCAAGTCGGCTTTGGCGATTTCGTGTTTCGCCTTCCCGACCGCAAGACCGAGGTAGCGCGGGCCAGCAATTTGAATGAGCTTGAGCGCGCCCTGCGCACAGTGCCGGCCGAGAGCATTTCGTATCATGCCGGACGCAACCATTTTTCACACTGGCTGATGGCGCGGACCGAATTCGCGGTGGCGCAGAAGCTGCGTCCGCGCAAGGTTTCCGATTTTGCCAGCATCGAAATGCTGCGCAGAGACTTGATTGAGGCCATCACCAGCTATCGTCGCGAACAGAGCCGGACACTGGTGGGTGATTTCAACCCGGAGATGTTTCAATCGCAGGACACTTACTTTCTGCGCTTGGGAGACGGTTCTCTGGGAGGCAAGGCTCGCGGTCTCGCCTTTGCCCGCTCTCTGCTGCATCCGCGGCACATGCCGCTGCCATTTCCCTCGGTTCGGATCTGTGTTCCCCGAACCATCGTGTTAGCCACCGACGCCTTCGATCGGTTCACCACCGCCAACGAGCTTCACGATTTTGCTATGCGATGCGCCAGCGATGACGAGATTGTCCAGAGATTTCTAGCTGCGCCATTACCAGACGACATTCGGGCTTCGCTTCGGGCTTTCCTGGAGCAGGTGAATTTCCCCCTGGCGGTGCGCTCCTCCAGCTTGTTGGAGGACTCTCAGTACCAACCGTTCTCTGGCGTATATGACACGTTCATGCTCGGAAACCACGATTTGGATCTGGAGGTTCGTCTTCGCCAACTGACCGAGGCCATCAAGCGGGTTTATGCCTCTACCTTCAGCCAGCACGCCAAGATCTATGTACGCGCCACGCCGTACCGGCTGGAAGAAGAGAAGATGGCGGTGCTGATTCAGGAAGTGGTCGGGGCTGGGCACGGGCAGCGGTTCTATCCGAATTTCTCCGGCGTCGTGCGCTCACGCAATTTCTATCCCATGGAGCCGCAGACTCCTAAAGACGGCTTCGCCGCGGTCGCGCTCGGTATGGGGCGCGCTGTCGTCGGAGGAGGGAAGTGCCTGACGTTCAGTCCGCGATATCCGAGGCATTTGGTGCAGTTTTCGTCGGTCGAGGATATTCTTGCCAACTCGCAAACCGAATTCTGGGCGCTCGAATTGAACCAGCATGTGCACCACCAGGACCCCGCTGACGATTTGCGCGAGGCGTCGTTCCCGATTCGGGTGGCTGAGGCGGATGGCACGCTGCACATGCTGGCGTCGACCTATTCGGTCGAGAATCATGCCGTGTATGACGGGCTGAGCCGGCCCGGAACGCGCATCATCAGCTTCGCGCCTATCCTGAAGCACGGGCTCTTTCCCTTGCCGCAAATACTCGACCAGGTAATGACCATCGGCGAAGATGCCATGGGCAGGCCAGTGGAGATCGAGTTTGCCGTCCGCTTGCCGAAGAAGGCAGGCGAAGAGGCGGAATTTGGCTTCTTGCAAATGCGGCCGCTTGTGATGTCGGGCGAGGGCGGAGAGCTGCGCATGGGCCAGGTCGCAGTGAATGCTTTGATCTGCCAAAGCGCAAGAGTGCTCGGCCATGGCCGGATCGCCGACCTGCACGATGTCATTGTGGTGGATTTTCACCGCTTCGAGCGCGTCCGCAGCCACGACGTGGCGCGAAGTGTAGCGCACTTCAATGCTCAGCTCGCCGCCAACGGCACGCCGTACCTGCTCGTAGGCGTGGGTCGTTGGGGCTCCAACGAACCGTGGCTGGGTATTCCAGTCGCCTGGGACCAGATTTCGAGTGCGCGAGTGATTGTCGAATCGGGCTTCAAGGACTTTCGCGTCACGCCGTCACAAGGCAGCCATTTCTTTCAGAACCTTACCGCCTTTCGCATCGGCTACTTCACCGTCAATCCCGATGCTGGTGAAGGCTTTGTCGATTGGGAGTGGCTGGCCGGCCAATCCGGCGTCGAAGATCAGGGTTGTGTACGCCTGCTGCACTTCGAGCAACCCATCACTGTTCTGATGGACGGAAAGACGGGACGGGGCATGATCTTCAAACCCGGAGGGGGAGAATAAAGCGAAATGTGGGTCTGGATCGCTCAGTGGCTAGAGTGAATGGCGCCATACCGCTGAAATATGCCCAAAGCGTTTTCGAAGCCCGTGGGCCGGACATGCACGATGCCACGGAACGGGCGATTGATATCGCCAATCGCAATCAAAGCCAGAGAGAGCAAAAACGCAAGGGTCGAAATCTGCAGCATGTGCATTCGCGGGTGCTGTGAGCCAAACAAGCACGCCGACATCAAAAGTTAGTGCGGCCCCTACGATCAACACCAACCACAAGACCTTTGGAAGCGTGGTTTGGCTCTGCAATTGCCGGATTCGACGGTGCTCGGCCATGCTGCTGAGCTCCTGCATGGTCTGCTGCAGACTTAATTGCTGCGTGACGCCGAGGTCCTTTGGTTTAGAAACGGTCTCCCAGAATTTTCGAACTGTGTCCGACGCTTCATGAGCGATTGTGTTCCGCGCCATGGCAGGCCATTCATCCTCGATCATGATATGCGCGTAGTTCGCC
>Ga0126379_10001949_pt1 | contig 12886 bp, 10 predicted proteins | sample PanSoiMetPlot_24_FD_92640 | JGI IMG/M metagenome (GOLD analysis project Ga0126379, IMG submission 92640) | Tropical forest soil microbial communities from Panama - MetaG Plot_24 | ecosystem: Environmental > Terrestrial > Soil > Tropical forest > Bulk soil | place: Panama | collected 2016-02-17
CTGATTCCACAGACTCAAGATGAATGCCTCGTGCCGCTGCGTGATAGACGAGCGAGGTCGTGAGACCTGCTGCAAGAGCATGCAGCACAGACTCATACGGATTTGCTCCGTGATCAGTGCCGAGCAACACCGGCGGTTCGTCGGAATCGAGTACGAAAGGTTTCTTGCGAGTCGTATACTCCTGCCCCGCGCCGTAGAAACTCTGGATGGTCGAGCAGTTGTGCCCGCCCGTCATCCATCGATTCTTCGCGCGAAATTGGAAGCTCGCCCGATTTGGGTTTTGCTGAACGGTTTGGATCATTCCACCCAATCGATCCACATTGACGCCGTTGATGATTTCCGTAGTTGTTGCCTGCGACATGATGACTCCTCCTGGTTGAATGTGTTGGTCACTGGCTAGTTGCCGAAACAAGAGCCGGTCGGCATTCCGGCAGATACTCTTCCAGTTCATCCCTGCACCCGCTCGAGCGACATCCGACGAAACATGTCCCCGCAGGATGGCACTGCCGCCTGAAGCGAGAGGAACGTCCGTCGGATCAGCGCGAACGACACCGGCTGCCGGCGATTCCATGGCGCCAACGACAGAGTGCGTGCCAGGAGGCAATAGCCGACCAGCACCCTTACCGTGGTTCCGGCCAATTGCGTCCAATGAATCCAGTGCAACGGTCCCCACAATCCGACGATGAGCATCGCCAGATAGGCAACCCGCACTTGTACGGGAAAGGCAGTGACGTCTCGCGTGAGCCAGATCACATGACCGATCTGAACGGCACACAAGAGGATCGCCATGTCGATGCCTGCCGGCCAACCGAAAAGGCCGGCGCCGAGCAGGCCCACAGTCAGGAACCAGTACCACCAGCCGTGATCGTAGATCGTCGCCATCGTCCTACTCCTTGCTGTGAGTGAATGACTCAATGCGGAGCCCCTACAGCAGTATCGATGCCAGCAGGGAGGAATCGAATGAGACGGTGGAAATTCAACGAGTTGGAATCAGTCGAAGGAAATCGGCGAGTACTGACATCGGCGTGACTTACGAATTCTCGCGAGAAGATTTGTGAGATCTCGTGAATCGATGAAGATGAAACTCGGAGTGGAGAGGGATGACCGACAAGAAGTCTCTACTCAGCAAGGTTTTTGAATCTTCAACGCTTTCATGCGCGACGAGAGCGTCGAGGCGTTCATGCCGAGCAGTGTCGCCGCGCCTTTTTCGCCTGAGACTTTCCAGTTGGCGGCGTCGAGCGCGCGCATGATATTCCCGCGTTCGAGGTCCTCAAGTTCTTTCGCGGTGCGAATGACCCCAGGCCTGGGCTCGCTTATATGGTCGAATGAGGATGCCGTGGTCGTTGCCTCCGGTAAGGCGCGGTCCAGGTTCAGCTCTCCGTCGGAGGCTGTAATCACGGCCCGCTCGATGACATTCTGGAGTTCTCGCACGTTTCCCGGCCAACTGTAACCCTTGAGCCGGCGCGCATGATCGGCTGTCAACGGCGCGATCGTGCGGCCCATTTTGGTGGCGAAACGGTGGGCAAAGGCAGAGGCCAGCCGCACCACATCGTCACCGCGCTCGCGCAAAGGCGGCAGACGCAGAGGAAACACGTTCAGCCGGTAAAACAGATCCTCGCGGAATTGTCCGTCGCGCACGGACTTCTCCAGATCGCGATTCGTTGCGGCCAGTACCCGCACATTCACTTTCTTGGCAGAAGAGCTGCCAACGGGATCGAACTCACCTTCTTGGAGCACTCGGAGCAGTTTTGCTTGCAGGCCGACCGGGAGTTCCCCGATCTCGTCGAGAAAGATGGTGCTCTTGTCGGCCAGGGCAAAGCGGCCTTCGCGTTTCTTGGTCGCGCCTGTAAAGGCCCCGGCTTCATGACCGAATAATTCACTCTCAATCAGCGTGGCGGGAATCGCCGCGCAATTCACGATGATCAACTGACGCCCCCGGCGCGTGCTGGCTGCATGGACAGCGCGTGCGACGAGTTCTTTGCCGGTGCCCGTCTCACCCAGGATCAGCACTGTCGCGTCGGTCTCTGCGACTTGACTGATGTCGCGCAAGACCTGCCGAAGCGCACGACTCTCGCCGATCAAGGCTTCGTCGTGGTGTAGGGCCTGCAATTCCTCCCGCAATAATTCGGTCTCAGCGGTAAGCGACTGGATCTTCCGCTCCGCTTCCACGCGTTCGAGAACGTTGCGGAGGATCAAGGTCGTAAATTTCCGGCGATGCAGCTCGAAACGCGAAAGCGTCGCTTCGGCGGGAAATACCTCGCCGTCGGGACAGCAGGCGGCGAGGCCGCCGGGAATCCAGCGTGACTGCTGGCCCTCGGGACGTCCATCCAACTCGGCGACCAGGGTCATCAGCTTGCCGGCATCATCCGGACTCACGAAGCGTCGGAAGTTCTGACCAGTCATGTTGTCCGCTCGACAGCGGAAGGCTCTTTCAGTGGCAGGGTTCACGCGAGTGATGTGGAGTTCATCGTCCAGCTCGATGATCGCATCCATTGCGCTGTTCAGAAGCCGTCCGACTTTTTCTTCCCGCTCATGCACCTCCGCTTCGGCCCGCAAGCGCTGCAACTCAGCCGCAGCTCGTGCAGCGAAGATGTGAAAGATCGCATGAACCCGCGGTTCTGCAGGAATCGGACGGCGGTCGATCACCGCCATGTGTCCGAGAATACGCCCATGCGTATCTTGGAGTGGGACGCCCATGTAGCTGACGGCTCCGGTTGCCTTCACTCCATCCGAATTGGGATAGATCTCTAGAATGCGGTCGGGGAAGTGCACCAGTTTGGCCGTGTCAATCACGCGCTCGCAGGGTGTGCCAGCAATATCCACTTCATAGTCTTTGACCCACTGGCCATCCATCCAGAACGCGAGGGCGCGAAGACGTCGCGTTTCGGGGAAATACTCTGTGACCCAGGCTCCATGCGTGCCGAGCGCTTTCGACAGATTTTGCACCAAAGCGGCAAAGAATCCATGTCCCGTTTCGGTAGCAGTTCCTTGGAGAATCGCCCGCAACGCGTCGTCGGTTTCAAGATCCTGGAGCGGCTTGGAGCCATCGAGTAGTGGGGAGGTCATCGGAGGAATTATGAGGCGAGATGAGAAGCAGATTCAAGAGGGAAGCAGTCGTTTCCCTTGAACAGCCCGTTTGGATTATGGGAAGACGCTTACGGTACCTAGGCCTATCATTGCGGATCAGGACGACATGGACGAAGTAGAGATCGAATTTGAACGCGGCTTAATTGAGTCTTGGACGCCAAGATTTCTCAAGTGACTGCCGAAAAAATTCTGCAAAAATTATGTCAGCCTCATGCTATGTCAACGCCGCGGACTTTCCCCCCCATGGGTAGGGTCGCCGTTATCAGGCCCTCGTAGACTCCTCAGAAAATAGCGAGCTACGCTAAAGCGGCATTGGTGACCGCCGTTTCCCACCGTGAATCGGTCGTCGAATACCGTCTTCTAACCCATCGGTGCCGCAACCAGTGTCATATGCCTGCGCCAGCATTGAACAAGCGCCGATTTTTCGTCTCATTCCCGTTGAGATGCGCTTACGGTGAGCCGACCGGAGCGACGAGAAAGCCACTGGAACGGCTAAAAGCATACTGCTAGGAACGGGACACGGAACACCCTGAGAAGATGTTGGGCTGGTTTGATTCCCCGATTCAGTAATAGGCGACCGATGAAGGCGCGGAGAACTGAATCCAGATGCGTGCTATCGATTTGTCATCGACATAGCCTCTTCGAAGGCTTCTAATTGAAACCCTATGCTCATCCGCCAGCGCACATTCCTAAAAACCATGGGCGCTGCCGCCGTCACTACGGTGGGCCTCCCGGCGATTCTACGCACCGAAACCCTCACACCGTTAACGGAACCAAAGGAGTTGAACATGGAAATCAAAAGAGTTGGTTCACAACCGTCTAGCAAAGGACCGGCCGATTGGTTCACCGGCACGGTGCGCATCGATCCATTATTCCAAGCAAAGGCGCCCGCACGCGCGACTGGTGCGAGTGTCACATTCGAACCGGGTGCTCGAACAGCGTGGCACACCCATCCGCTTGGTCAAATCCTGATCGTGACATCCGGCTGCGGCCTGGTACAAAGCTGGGAAGGCTCTGTGAAGAAGATTCGGCCGGGCGACGTCATCTCGTGCCCACCGGATGAGAAACATTGGCACGGCGCGACACCAACCACGGCCGTGACACACATGGCTATTCAGGAGCATCTCAACGATAAGGTCGTCGAGTGGATGGAACACGTCAGCGACGAACAATACCAGGCCGGATCAAAGGCAGAGTAATGTGAAGAATTAAGGAGGAAACACATGCCTCCTGTGACGCCGCCCCGCACAGGTAGACCGAAGCCGAGATCCGCTCCTTAGCCTCACGCGCCACGATGAGCAGAGCCCCGAGGCTTTCCCTTGGGAATGAAATTCCTGTTGCGCGATGCTGGCCGGTCCCTGAATACCCAAGAGCATACCATTGATATGTAGACGGTGAGTCACGTCCCCGTGTTGCTTCGCTGTGCAACCATTGATGACAATGACCCAAGGAGACACTTGGATTTGCCCAGCTCAATGACCCGCGATGTGCTTGTTCCGCCAGTCCTCCCTCAGACAACCGAACCCCACAAGACACCACAACCAAGGAAACCGACAGCGTTGGTGTTGATGGGGCTGGTTTGTCCTGTCCAGGTCGCAGTGAGGTAGCAGATTCAGAGGGCGAGGATCGGGAATCGTGAACGCTTCAGACAAGGTAGATGCCGGTGATGGCCTCCGGTTGGTGAGTGTGCTGCCTCTCTACACGGCGAAAGTGTCGCAGAGAGCAGACTCGATGAAGACTCCCTATTGGTATTTGGTGTCCCCACGCGATTCGACGGGTTCGTAGCCGGATCGCGCCAGGACAGCGGCTCTGGAAGCCATTCCACAGAAAATTGTACACGGAATTGTGACACCTTACCTACCCCGTTTGGCAACTCGGACGACTGCTTAGTAGAATCAAGAAGGAGATCACAGAATCCTATGCACACTGACCACTCCGACACACCGACGAAGCAACGCTCCTACCAGACGGCGCTGACGCGCTGGGTCATCTCGATCAGCTTCTACGCGGGACTCGTCTTCTACGCGTGTTTCTACGCAGCCTGGTTCTTCTTCGCGTCTCTCGCCCATGCTGGCGATGAGATGGGCAGCATTGACGAGTATGAGAACGACACCTATCACAGCACCCCATCACGCCCTCTCTCTGCCCCTGATGCCAGCATGTACGGTGGAGCGACTAGCCCACAGGATCGGCAGGACGATGTGAACAACCAGCAGAGGATGCAGAGGGAACACTAGTGGCCTGGGTTCACGACGCGAGTGCCTCAATGCGCACTGGTTCGAGTCACTCCATGACGCCCAAGCGCGCATCGAAGCCTGGCGGCGGGAGTATAACGAGCGTCGCCCTCACCGGGCGCTGCAGGATCGAACGCCAGAGGAATTTGCCAAGAGAGTCACAGAGAATCCGCTCAGCGAGCCTCTCATCACCGCTGGAGACTCTCCCTAGACCTGGTACAGAAATCCAGGGCCGACCAAACGTGGTCCAGTCTCACATTGGAACTGGACCAAATTAGCCCAGCGGGTCAATGGGCTCACTCAGTTTCGCAAGACGGGATTGGGCCGATCGTTCCCCACGTTTCCCAGTGGAAGGGAGGCGGGAGCATCGCGAGCTTCCGTCACGGGGTAGGACTCGCGATCCTCGCGAAGGCCACCTCGGCCTCCAGGGGTGGTGAGGAAGAGATTCAGCATGGCGATGAAGAAACTCCCACCGATGACCAGAAAGCTTGTCCATTGAATTGTTTTGGTCCCCTCGTCCCGCATGTCCTTGGCGACCTCGGCCACGGTATCCAGCAGGCGGTCCAAGGCCAGGCTGACTTGAATCATCTTGGGCCCGCCGTTTTCGGAGGCGTGCTCTTCTGCCTTGCGCCGTAGCGCCTCGCGTTCTGGCTGCGACCCAGTGTTCCATACCTGCGTCAGGAGGTCGACAGTCCTACTGGCAACCGAGAAGTACTGATCGAGGCTCCTGCGCACCGCTTCGATATCTTCCGGCTCGCTTCGACCGCTACGGGATACCCGCAATCCTGCCGCTGCATAGCGATCCACCGCATGTTGAATTTTTGCCCGCTGGGTAGGCAGAGACTCCGTAATTCGCTCGAAGTCTTTTTTGTTATCCGCCTCCAGGGCACGGAGGATCGTATTACGATAGCGGATCACGTCCGCCGAGATGTGGGCCAGGTCGGCCGCACCGAGCGTATACTCCGTGTACATAATCCGCATATCTTGATCGACTTGACTCAGCGCCTGGCCGCTGAGCCACCCGAGCCCGGCAATCAGCAGACTGATGAAAATTTGCCTACCGCTCGGTCTGAACGATCGAATATGGGAAATCAGGCTCACGTCATACCCCCACTCATTCGAGGATCAGACGACGATCCACGTGTGGAGTCAGGTTCGGATCGCTGGACACAAAGATGACGGACCACGGTTCGTCTTTGGAGCAGATCCGCCGCAGCATTGTTTCGCGTATGGCGGGCTGCATGGTATGCATGAGCCCGTCGAAGATGAGGATTTGCGGTCGCGCCAGGATCACCCGTGCCAAGAGGATGCGTAGGATATGCGTCGGAGCGAGGATCGTTCCCTGTGCCCGAATGTGGGTTTTCAAACCCTGGGGAAGCGCGTCGACGTCTTCCTCAAACTCGGTGACCCGTAAGGCCCACCGAATGTCGCTATAGGGAATATAGGAGCGTCCCAATACGATATTGTCCTCGATTGTGCCTTCGAACAGGGAGAGTTGGGAATCGATCATGAACCCGCGGCATCGGTTGATGGCATTGAGATCGAGATGACGCAGATCGACGCCGCTGTATCGGATGACGCCGCTGGTCGGCTCTTCAAGACCAGCCAGAACACGGGTGAGGGATGTTTTCGCCGCCGTGGTGCTGGCATAGATCCCGATTTTTTCTCCCGGGGTCACTTCGAGATTGAAGTTCCGGAAAATCGGCGGCATGCCGGGATGTTGCACGGTCAGATCTTTGCACGTGACGCGAATGCCGTGGATCGTCGGATCCGGAAGCGGTACCGAGAGCCGATCCGATTCTTGATCTTTGGGAAGGGAGAAGAGGAAGTCCAGTTCAGTCAACCCAGTCAAGAAATAGAAGATGTGCCCCATTCGCTTGACGACCTCCTCGAAGCTCGCGAGGAGGCCGCTGACGACAACCTCGGCTGCGACCAATTGGCCGAGGGTCAATTGGCCGATCGATAAGAGCCATCCGGCGGTCGCGATGAGTCCGCTATGGGCGAACGCTTGCCAGCCGACCGATCCCAAGTACTGCCGGACCAGAATTTCAAATCTTGTTCGGCGGGTCCCGATATAATTGTCCACCAACTCGTCAGTCTTCTGTATGAGAAGGGCCTGACTGTCAGTCGCTTTGAAATGAAGCAGATTATATGAGATTTCCTGCATCCAGTGCAGCGTATCGTATTTGGTCTGCGACATGTCGATGGTGGCCTTGAGCCCTCCATGCGACAGCGAGAAAACGATGCTGAAGCCGACCAAAAGCAGAGCGTTATACAAGAGAAAGTAGGGATGGTAGAAAACCAGGATGGTCATCCCCACTGCGCCGCCGACGATCACGTTGATGAGATCGACCAGGAGCACGGAGAGAGCCCGCTGCATGAACACGGTTTCTATAAAGTAGTTGGCATAGCGCGGCTTGAACCCTAAGAACTGCATGTGAGGCAGCTGTTTCGCCATACCGATCGCGACGCGGGCAAAGAAGCGCCGCTCCAGTACTTCGACGGCGTAATATTGCAACGTCCGAAAGGCTCCGACGAATAAGAGGGCGGCCACCATGACACCGGCAAGGGTCACGATCGTGATTGGTTGGATGGCGAAGGCGAAGGTATTGACAAGTTCCTGAACGGTCAGCGGAACGATCAGCGAGAACAGGCCGATGGCAAGCGAGTACGACACAACAAGGGCGAGGAGTCGCCGTTCCAAACGAAACAGAACGCCGAGATAGCCTAGCACCGATTGAAACAGGTTCGGGTGGTTGCCCTCGGGCCGCCGCACGGATGTCAGCCTTCTTGTTTGCGCAGTCCCGACTCCGGTCCGCGCCGTTCTTGTTGCCTTCAGGTAGAGGTAAAAGGGGGGCGCCGTGGTCACACCCCCCAGGCTAACGCTATCAAAACACTGCCGGAAATGCCACTTCCTCCACCTCAATCCCGCGCACGGTAATTGACAGGAATGGCCGACGGCAGGCTCTTCGCCCAGGCGCCGATGGCCCATTGATACAAGGCTTGCGCTTTCTGATAGTCTGCTTTGGCTCGAATCACTTGATTTTCCGAATCGACGGAGTTGCGTTCTCTCAGATTCACGAACAGGACACTGGTCGCGCCTAGGCTGAACCGAAACCGTTCTCCTTCTTCGAGCGTTTTGGCGAGCCGTAAGGACTCGACCGCGGCGGCCACCCGTTGCTTCGCCCGTTCGATGGCCGAGAGAGCGTTGTCAACATCGATCACGACCTGTTGCTCACGGAACATTTGCACCAGCACGAATCGGTCGGCCTTCGCTTGCGCCTCTAAGACCTCCCCACGGCTCTGCCGTTGCAGGATTGGAATTCTGAGTTCGAGCCCAAACCGATAACCAAGCCCCAGGACAAATTTTTCCGGAACGCGAGCCGGCGCCGCCTCAGCATAGAGGCTGGGGAGGAGATTGTTCTTGGCCAAGGCCAGATCGATGTTGTTAAGCTTGGCCTCAATATCGATTTCTTTGATTTCGGGACGGTCGGCCTTAGCCTGGAGCTTATGGGCTTCAATGGTTTCCGGAGTGGGGATCAACATCTGAGAAGGAAATTCCGGGGCTCGCTCCACGGGAGGTAGAACCGGAGCGCCGCGTTCCCAGAGAAACATCGACAGTTTGAACTGTTCTTGTTCGACCCCCCGTTGGCCGGCGATCGCCACTTCCCGTCGCCGCTGGACCTCTTGATTGGCCTCCACGACGTCGAGCGGGGCCACGGCGCCCGCTTTGGCCCGTCCCTCGACTTGCTTAGAGCGATCCTCTGCGACACCCAGGGCCCTACGTTGGACTTCCGCGATCTTGACACTCGCGACCCAATCCCAGAATTGGATCGCCGCTGCGAGAAACAGATCCTGCCTAGTCTGGGCGACCTTCACATCAGCACGTGGATCGGCCAATTCGGACCGCTGCCTTTCGGCGTTTTCCGGGTTCATCAGGAGGCCCTTCAGGAGAGGGAAGGATCCGCCCAGCAGTACCTGATTGGTGTTATTGTTGAAACCCAAGTCAGGAATCTTAGCAGGCCCGTTGATCACTTCACGGACCCCCGCGCTGTACGTGAATCCCCAAGGATGACGGGCTTCCACCAGCGTGTCATTGAAGCCTTTGGTCTGTGTCCCTGCATTTGGATTGGAAGTCGGGATAAATCGTTCCATTTCTGTGTCGTTAACGACAGTCGGCTCAAACGCACCCAGAGCCTTGAGCATTTTTCCGCGCGCCATGACCTTCTCAGTTCCGGCTCCCATCAAGAGGGGATGGGACCGATCAATCCAGGCCTGAATTTCACCCAGGCTGAGCGGGATAGCTAGGAGGTCTTTTGACTTTACGGGCTCTCCGGCAGAGGCGGAGCAAGGGCAGAGCCCGAGCGCCCCTACAAGCACGACGACGCAATACCATCGATAGAGATTCATAGTGAACGCTCCTTTCATGGTGTGGATCATCCAAGGCCCACCGAGCTTATGCTCGGTGCACCCACGAGGAATGTCGGGTGACGGCGAAACTGTAAGATGGGATGGCAGACGCTTGATCGTGCTTACTTCGCACCTCGTCCCGCCTTCGGCAGGAGGGTATCAATCAGGCTCGGCGGCCGTTCTTGATAATCCGGCGGAAAAAGATTGAACCGTCGCCACAGCTCGTACCAGAGCGGGACGCGATTTAGAATGACCCATCCCATGGCTTTGGTTCCCTGTCGAATGTGTTCTTGGGGCGGCCAGGGACGATCTTCGGGATCAGGAATGACCCAAAAACGAAAGTTCCCCTTGCCGTCGTCGACCTGGTCGACGACTTTGATGATGCCCCCGTACGTGCCGGCCATGATCTCGGGCCACGCAGGGAGGGGAATGGCGGGAATCCCGTAAAAGAGAATGCGCACTTTGCGGCCGACATTGAGCAAGGGCGCGTCCAATCCGTCGGCCACCATTTCGATAGCTTTGTCGACGCTGGCGGGCGAGATACGAACAATTTTATCTCCCTGCTTCACGGTTTCGCCAGCGCCAGCGTGCGCCATCCTGACGACGGTGCCGTCGATCGGCGCGAAGATGCGGCTGGCCAGACGGCGTTGCTCCGCGTTTGAGAAGCGCAACGACACATCCGCCAACTGGTCTGTGGCCTTGGCTGCCTCAGCTACAGAAGCGTCGCGTGCGGCTTCCGCATCCAGCAGCCGCTGCAGCATCTCGGCGCTGACCTGCTCTCGACCAAAACTCAGCGCTTTCATACCCTGTTCCGCGGCCTTGAGATTAGCCTGAGCTCCAGTGAGTTCAGCCTTGGTTGCAATGGCGGCTTGGATAGTCAACTCGAGTTCACGCTGGGAGACCAACCCCTGTTCAGTCAACAGTTTGTGTCGATCGACGTTGAGTTCCGCCGTCGCGACGGCGATTTTCGCTGCTTCCACCTTCTGGTGAGCTTCGCGGACTTTGTTCTCCGCCTCAACGACGCGAGCTTGGGCTGAAGGCACAGCCGCCTGCACGAGGCGCTGCATTTCGCTGATACGTTTGTCGAGCTGCTCGGCCCGGCCCAACGCCGCCTTGCGCGTCTCGGTTAGGGCCTTTCGCCGCTGTTCAAGCAACGAGAGCAAGTCCGGAGACATGAAATTGGGGTCGTAATCGTTCAACTCCAGAATTAGATCGCCTTGCTTCACTCGGACGCCCTCGAAGATGTGCCATTTTTTAATTTGACCCGTGATCTGCGATTCGATGTCCTGCGGGCGCTCATAAGGGCTATAGGCAGAAAGCTGGCCCGTCACCGTAATCGTCTGTGTCCAAGGGACAAAGGCAATAATCAGAATAAAAAGTAAAATCAGCTTAATCGCGAGTCGGGAAGAAAAGCGCAGGCGTTCGGGGATTTCGACCGCCTCCCAGGCCTGGAGTTTGTTGGAGGTGGCAAGGTCATCGATCGCGATCCCGTCGAGCCCCGTGTCCTGTTTGACGAGTGATCGGACCGTATTTCTGAGGCCTTCCGTCAGACGCGCCACCACGTCCCCCTCGAATGCGGAAAATAGCGATCGATCGAGGAACGCGTTCATCATAGAGGAAAGCTGCTCAAAGGGTCAATTCTTGAGCACCCGGACGCGACAGCTGCTGCGGAAACTCCTCCCGCGCGACATTCGCGTGTGGGGCGAGATCGACGGCAACGAGAAACGCGATTGACCTCCCCCTAATGACTCGTAATAGAAGCACGATCGGTGAGGTGGAGTGCTAGGCAGAGAGGGTCATTAGACGGTACCAAGGGCCCTGCCTAGGCAAGTAGGAAAAAGAGCATTTTTCGCCACCATTGCTCCGACTTTCGAGGCCCCCTGGTACGGGATAAACACCACCGTCCATCCGCGGATATAGTTTACATCCCTAAATAGGCTGCATCGAAGTTTCCTCGCTCAGCGCGACGCCTTCTGTCGCAGCTGGATACACCTGATCACAGCTGGATACATCTGAGTAATTCCCATGAACCTAGCACGACGGTATAGTCAGCACCGTTCTGTGCGGCAGAAGAAAGGGCACGAATGAAGCGCACGTTGTTGTCGGTGAACGAAATCGCCTTTGTCATGGGAGCGAGCACGCAATCCATTCGACGGTCGTACTGGAAAGGAGACTTCCCTGCCTTTCGAGTGTCCAATATGCTGCGCTTCGATCTGAAACACGTGCTGGAAATCTCTTTGGCCAATGGACTGCCGGGGAATCGACCAGCGCGGGTGACGCACCGTGCGACCGTCGGCGAGAGCCGCTGGCGCCCAAAGCGAACACGCCCCCGCTCGGTAAGACGGAGACTATGGATACATAAACAAGCCGTCCTTCAATCGACCGTTTTTGAAGCAGCCGTACCCAGTGGAGCACTCCGTTCGCCTCTGCCGTCGAGGCACGTCGTGACCTCGCAGATAATGCTCGGAGCTTCCACTGGGGTTGCCTGGAAGGCCAGAGCGCTGGACCTTGTCTCACGATGGTCAACAGCACCTCGTTAAGAGGTGGAAGCCCACTGGGAAGGGAGCAGAGGGATGGTTTCGCAGCTGCCCAGGGCAGCGGAGCGGAGGTTTTTTCTCTTGTGGCTCCTGACGTCCGGATATAGCACGCTGTCCACCGTAATGGAGCGCGGCGTGCCACGCTCGCAGACGACTGGCTCTACGGCCTGCGTGACTTGCTCACCTGTGAGGGACTGAACGGCGACGAGACACAGACACTCCCGTGTGAACTGATCGACGACGGTCAAAATCCGAAACCAGCGATCATCCGCGATGCGTGCGCTCATGCAGTCCATGCTCCACCGCTAGTTCGGCGCCGTGGCCCCCGGTTGTGGGACCCGGGCTCGGCCCGTCGCCTTCGTGCGATGTGTCGTGCGCACGGTCAGCCCTTCTTCGGTCTACAGCCGAGCGATCCGTTTCGCATTCACGGGCCACTCCTCTCGTCGCCACAACACCGTGAGTCGGCGATATCCACACCGCACGCGGGCTGCCGCCAACGCTCGGAGACGCATCCGTCTGGCCACCTGCGGATCCCGATGGCTCTGGTCTCGCACGGAGGCCCGGGCCATCGGCACGAGCCTCGACACCCGGCGCTCACTGACCTGATCGGTCGTGTGC
>Ga0126379_10001950_pt1 | contig 12884 bp, 8 predicted proteins | sample PanSoiMetPlot_24_FD_92640 | JGI IMG/M metagenome (GOLD analysis project Ga0126379, IMG submission 92640) | Tropical forest soil microbial communities from Panama - MetaG Plot_24 | ecosystem: Environmental > Terrestrial > Soil > Tropical forest > Bulk soil | place: Panama | collected 2016-02-17
GCTAGTGGTGGTGACCGCCTGCGAGATCAGCGAGCCGTCGGCGCGGCGGGCGATCACGGTCTCGGTCTTGCTGCCGTCGAGGTTGAGCACCGTGACGTCGGTCGCGGTCTGATCGAAGACACCCGCGCCCGCCGTATCCCATTGCTTGGTGATCGACAGGCCGTTGGCGCTGACGGTTTCCACATATCTTGAAACCAATGCGCCGGTGCCATTGGTGGTGGTGATGGTCTGGGCGGAGCTGCCGTCGGCGTTGACTACCGTCACGTTGGCGATGGTCTCCCCGAAAGTGCCGGCGCCAGTGAGGTCGTATTGCGTCGTCTTGCTCAGGCCATTGGCACTGATCGTGGTGACGGTCTTGTCCAGCACCGTGATGCCGTCGGGCTTGAAGTCGGCCGCCGTCTCGGTGCGGCTGCCGTCCGCATTGAGCACCGTGACGTCGGTCCGCGTCTGGTTGAACGTTCCGGCTCCGGTGGTGTCACGCTGCGTCTTGATCGACAGGCCGTTGGCGCTGGTGGTGACGACCGTCTTGTCGAGCAGCGTGCCGATCGAATTGCTGTCCGTCACGGTGCGCACCGTGCTGCCGTCGAGGTTCCTGACGGTCTGATCGACGCTGTGCACGCCGTTGAGGTCGCGCGTCAAGGTGACGGTGTTGCGGTCCGCGCTGGTGGTGGTGACGAGCTTGTCCCTGACCGACCCGTCGGCGTTGAGGTGGGTGATCGTCTCGGTCCGGCTGCCGTCGATGCCAAGCACGACGACATCGGTCGCCGTCAGGGTGAACTTGCCGGCGCCGGTGGCGTCCCATTGCGTCGTCGTCGACAGGCCGTTCGCGCTCGTTGTGACGACCTCCTTGTCCCTGAGCGAGCCGTTGGCGTTGCTGTCCGTGACGGTCTCGGTGCGGCTGCCGTCGGTATTGAGGGTCGTGACATCCGTCCGGGTCTGATTGAACGTTCCCGCCCCGGTGGTGTCGCGCTGGATGGTGGTGGACAGCCCGTTGGCGCTCACCGTAATGACGGCCTTGTCCTTGAGCGCGCCGTTCGGGTTGAGATCGGAAACGGTCGTGACCTTGCTGCCGTCGAGGTTGACGGCGGTCGATACGGTCTGGTCGGTCAACCCATCGCCGTTGATGTCGCTGGTACTCGACATCGTGATCCCGTCGGCCTTCACGGTGGTGACCGATTTGTCCCTGAGCGAGCCATTGGCATTGGTGTCGGTGACGGTCTCGGTACGGCTGCCGTCGGTATTGAGCACGGTCACGTCGGTGCGCGTCGTGTTGAACGTGCCGGTCCCCGCCGCGTCCACTTGCGTGGTTGCGGAAAGCCCGTTCGCGCTCGTCGTGACGACTATCTTGTCCTTGAGCGAGCCATTGGGGTTGCTGTCGGTGACAGTCTCGGTGCGGCTGCCGTCGGTATTGAGGGTCGTGACATCGGCCCGGGTCTGATTGAACGTTCCGGCCCCGGTGGTGTCGTGCTGCGTCGTGATGGAGAGCCCGGTCGCCGACGTTGTGACCACCGTCTTATCGATGAGCGCGGCGTTGGCGCTCGAATCCGTCACCGTCTCGGTCTTGCTACCGTCCGCGTTGAGCGCTGTGACGTCGGTCCTGGTCAGGTTGAAGGTCCCGGTGCCCGCCGTGTCCATCTGAATCGTGGTCGACAGGCCCGTCGCGCTGGCCGTCGTCACCGCCTTGTCGCGCAGCGAGCCGTCGCCGTTGAGGTCCGAGCTCGTGGTCACGATGCTGCCGTCGAGATTGGTCACCACGGTCTGGGTGAACAGAATGTGGCCGGCACCGTTGGGGTCGGTCTGCGCCGTGATGGTGCGCCGATCGGCGCTGGTGGTGGTGATGGTCTTGTCGCGCAGCGAGCCATTGGCATTGGTATCTGTGACCGTCTCGGTCTTGCTGCTGTCGGCGTTGAGCACCACCGCATCGGTGTGCGTCCGGTCGAAGGTCCCGGCACCGGTGGTGTCGAGCTGGGTCGTCTTCGTCATCCCGTTGGCGCTGGTGGTGACCACCGTCTTATCGCGCAACGTGCCATTGGCGTTGGTTTCCGTAAGCGTGACGGTGGAGCTGTGATCCGGGTTGATCACCGTAACCTGCGACTGCGTCAGGTCGACCGTGCCCTTGCCGGTCAGATCGTTGGTGACTGTTACGGTGAGGCCGTTGGCGCTCGTCGTCGTCACCTGCTTGCCGGCGAGCGTGCCGTCGGGATTGAGCTTCGACACTGTCTCGGTGCTGGACCCGTCCGCCGCGACCGTAATGGTCTCCGTCAGGTCGAGCTTGCCGTCGCCGTTGTTGTCGACCTGGATGGTCCGAGAGCGCCCGTCGGCACCACGCACGATCGTGGTCTGGTCGCGCAACGAGCCGTTGTTGTTCTTGTCGGTGATCGTTTCCGTCTTGCTGCCGTCGGCATTGTTCACGGTGACGTCGGTCTGCGTCACGTCGAAGGTCCCGCTGCCGGCGTGATCGACCTGGATGGTCTTTGACAAGCCATTGGCGCTGAGCGTCGTCACGGTCTCGTCCCGCAGCGAGCCGTTATTGTTGGTGTCCTGCTGCGTCGTCGTCACGCTGCCGTCGACGTTGGTGACCATCGACGACACCTGCGTGAGATCGATCACTCCGTCGCCGTTGAAATCGCTCGTGATGGTCTTGGTGCGGCCGTCGGCGCTGGTCGTTGTCACGTTGCGCTCACGCAGCGAACCGTTGCTGTTGAGATCGCTGATGGTCTGGGTCCGGCTGCCGTCGGCGTTGACCACCGTGACGTCGTTCTCGGTCAGGTCGAACACACCGTCGCCATCGCGGTCGATCTGCACGGTCTTCGACAGGCCATTGGCGCTGGTCATCACTGCGCTCTTGTCCTTGAGCGCCCCGTTGGCGGCAAGATCGGACAGCGTGACGGTGGTGCTGCCGTCGGCGGCGGTGGAGTGGGTCTCGCTCTGGTCGATCGCGCCGTTGCCGTGCAGGTCGCGTCCAATCGTCACCGTCTTGCCGTCGGCGCTGGTGGTTGTGATGGTGCGGTCCGTCAGCGCGCCGGTGACGTCGAAGTTCGACAGCGTCTCGGTCTGGCTGCCGTCGGCATTGTTCACGGTCACGTCGGTCTGCACCTGGTCGAACGTGCCGGTGCCGTTATGGTCGAACTGCAGCTTCTTCGTCAGCCCGTCGGCGCTCGTCGTGCTGAGGGTCTCGTTGGCAAGGCTGCCGTCCGGGTTGAACGCCTTGACGTCGATCGAGGTCGAGCCGTCGGCATTGACGGTCTTGGTCTGTTGAGTCGCGTAGCCGTTGGGGTCGAACGACAGTTCGACGTCGGCGGCGGCGCCGGTGGTGCCGTCGGTCCGCGTGAAGGTGGTCTGTCCCTCGATCCTGGAGCCGTCGGGCAGCACGATCGTGTTCTTGTTCGGTGTGAGATCGATCGAGGTGATGCCGAGTTGGCTCAAGGTTTCCAGCGTCGTAGTGCCATCCTGGTTGGTAACCAGCACCTTGAAGCTCGCCCAGTCCGCATCGCCCGGGTCGAGCTTGCCGTTGTGGTTGGTGTCGAATACGTCCCTGAGCGCCTGCATGTCCGAGGTGGCGGACGGATCCCAGGCCGTGAACTCGAACTGCTTCGGTGAATCGATCTTGCCGGTGTTGCTGAGATCGAGCACCAGCACGCCGTTGCCGGCTCCCGCCCAGGCGGTGCGGTGCTGATAGCCATCGTCGGTCATGTTGAAGAACTGGTTCGACGAATTCAGCGGCGTGATCTTGATGCCCTTGCCGGTGAGATCGAGCACCAGCGGATAGCCGCCGCCGAAGCTACCGCCAAAACTGCCACCGAAGCTGCCGCCGAAACTGCCGCCGGAATTGCCGCCAAAGCTGCCACCGAAGCTGCCGCCAGAGTTGCCGCCAAAGCTGCCACCGAAGCTGCCGCCAAAGCTGCCACCAAAGTTGTTGTCCGGCGCTTGCGAATCGATGTTGTCGATCGTTTGATCGACCGTCTGCATAACCTGATCGAACGTCGGACTGCTGGTGGTGTCGAGTCCTTGCGCCGTGTCGATGCCGTTGTTCTGAAAGCCGGTTGAATCCAGTGCCTGGGTTCCGTCGGTGTCCATGAAGGACATCAACCCGGACTCGGTCGACATCAGGAACGCGCTCGACGCCGTGCTGTCCCCGGCAATCGAGCCTTGCTGGTCCAGCGGTTGCTCGGCAGGCGACGGCCCAAAGTCATTAAAATCGTTATTGTTGTTATTGTCGTTGTTGTCCTGCGGCGTGTTCGCGTTGTTGAGGTTTTGCATCGCGGCGCCGAGATCGGCGTCCTCGCGATCGATGTTGGCGCTGATCTCGTTCTCCCGCATCGCGGCGCCGAGATCGGCGTCCTCGCGGTCGATGTTGGCGCTGATCTCGTTCTCCCGCATCGCGGCGCCGAGGTCGGCGTCCTCGCGATCGATGTTGGCGCTGATCTCGGCCTCCCGCATCGCGGTGCCGAGGTCGGCATCCTCGCGATCGATGTTGGCGCTGATCTCGTTCTCCCGCATCGCGGCACCGAGATCGGCGTCCTCGCGGTCGATGTTGGCGCCGATTTCCGCCGCCTGCATCGCGGCGCCAAGCTCGGCGTCCTCGCGGTCGATGTTCTCGGCGATGCTGGCCGCCGTATTGTTGGTGGACCCTTGTACGGGACCCAGGACCGGAGAACCATCTGAAAACGTCAGCGGCTCGCCGGTCTCAGGGTTGAATTGCTGCCCCTCCTGCGGGGGGACATTAGGGCCCTCGCTAGGGTTGATTGCCCCTTTGACACCTATTCCGCCGGCGGGGCTCGTCACACTGAGGCTGCCGTTGGGCGCAAAGGTAGGAGGAAAAACTTGGATTCCGGCGAATTCGCTGACTCCAGCGACTAGGCCAAATATGTTTCCCTGACCGACCGAGATCTTCAGGCCGTCGACGTCGCTGAAGGTTACTTTGACAGAGAGATCAAAGGCGACAGCCTGAAAACTCATCTCAGGCTGCCCCGTCAGGACGTTGACGTTGACTGAACCTTTCTCTCCAAACGGCCCGACACCAACGACTTCGCCGAAGTTGGCGGTTACTTTGCCCGATATGTCGGCCATTCCGAGACTCCTTTATCAGAGTACGAGACGTCGAATAGGATGATGGTCGTCAAGTCGCATATCTGTGAGCCGCACCACGTCCGTTCGACCTCAGTTGAGAGCAGTCGCCGCCACGCAATGGGTTACGACAGCGTGGTAACGTGTGACGGCAATTCCCGTCACGAGCGCGAGCACTGAAAACATTCCGATCAGGGAGCTGTAAGCCACAACCATGCCGAAGGTGACTTGCGTCGATGCCAGCTCGAACACGGGCACGTCATAGTCCTCGAAGAGCTTCCTCAGCCTCGGGCTCCGTCCCAACGCCGCGATCCCGAACGGCACGACGACCCATACGCAAACCAAAGAAAGGCCGACGAAATCACGCATTCCGTAGCCCTCCAGCCATTCGCGGCCCGTGCACTTTGGCGCCGCAGCGGCCGTGAGATAGCTGAGTGTCATCGTGATGGCGGCCAACGCGATCGCCGCGACGAATCCCACTCTGGCCACGCCGACGAAGGTCCTCACCCCGGGCACCTTTCTTCGCCGGTCACGGCCTATTGTGCGCGCCAACCACCGACAGCATGATCAATCTCCCATTCGTTCGACGCCTGCGTCGTCTTAACAAACAGGTCTGATAGCGCACCCCCCAAATGGGTAAGACGCGAAAATATTTCTTGTCGCCTCGCTAATCGACTCTTCCACAGATGGCTTACGCGTTCGCCCAACGCAGGTGGCCCGGAAGCACAAAACCGTTTGCGGTGAATAGGCGACGACGCCTCCGCCGTGAGGAGGGTTCCGCAGTTTGACGGATATGCTCCGCGCTCGATTTGCGAGCCGCGCCCAGCCGCATCCGCCGTTCTCAGTCAGATCGGCGGCGAGCAAGGCCGAATTCCATCAGTGCCCTTTTGCCATGGCGCCGTGGAACCAGAAACGCCAAACGGGTCAGGAGGGCAGCCAATTCGGCTTGCCCCCGTGTCCCGGTCTTGCCGAACACGATCTTCGAATAAGCCCGGACCGTACCGACCTTGACGCCGCGATCGGAGGCGATCTGGGCCAGTGGCCTGCCGCCGACAATCCCGATCGCAACGCCCGCCTCGGCCGGCGTGAGCCCGAATAGATGAGTTAGCGTATCGGGCGGCGGGGGCTGGAAGCGCTCGGGATCGAATGCCACCAGGAGCAGACTGGCTCCCTTCAAAGCCGGTCGCGCGTTATCCTCGAGGCGAACGAGGTGGAGCGCGAGTGGCAATCCGGATTCCCGCCGTACCCACACCGAGGCCGAGCCATGCGCGCGATCGGTCGAGTTCAATGCAGTTCCGATCAAGCTCTGCAGCTGCATATCCGAGTCATGATCCGTTGCCGCCACCCGCCTTCCCCGCAGCATCAACCCGTCGTTCAGGCAATCAACCGCAGTCGGGTTGAGAAACAAGAGTTGGCGTTCGCGGTCGAGCAGAAAGCCGCCGCAGCCAAAGGATTCAAACACGTGCAAGACGCCGGCCGGGACGCCGAACTCTTCGGGCCGCGTCGGCGTCAAACTGATGGCTTGGTTGATGGCGTCCATCTTCTTACGGCCTGGCTCGACAGCTCTGATCCCACTGGCGTTAAGCATGGGCCCTCACTTGAACGCCCTCCTGCACGGCCGGCACTGCCTCCTCGAAGGTGATTGCATCCTGCAGATGCGGGCTGTCGGGGCCGACCGCCGTCGGACAGCGGGTCATCGGAATGACGCTGACATCGAACAGCTCCATCACATCGTCGCTCAGCCGCACCCATTCGACGACGTCGCCGTGGCGGGTATCGATGACCATCAGGCCACACCGTGGCGAAACCGCACGCCGGGTGAGTTCGTCATCGAGTGCCAGGCCTTGAAACCTCCCGTGGCGCGGCAGCGACAGCGTGACGACCGCATAGTTGCCGACGAAGGCAAGCCCGCGCGTCAGGCCGGGGCAGAAGGCGACGTTCTCGCGTCGTCCGGTTTGCGGATCGACCCGGCAGAGATGACCCGAGCCCGAATCGTGCAGCCAGACAAGGCCGCCGTGAACGCGGGGCGAGTGCGGAATCGAGAACCCTTCCGCGACCACGCGATCGCTTGTCACATCGATGAGCACGCCGCCATCGGTCCGACGCTCGCGCCAACCGTCGACGACATCCGTCGTCGAAAAGGCCGTGACGTAGCGCAGCCGGTCGCCCTCCATGGCGAGGCCGTTGAGATGGCAGCGGTCTTCCGGTGCGAGCCTCGAGATGAATGCGGGCTTCCACAGCGGCCTGAATGCGTGCGTCATGCTTACGGTGGCGATGCAGGAATATCTGGTGTTGACAAAAATGATTCGGCCGGCTGAATCGACCGCGAGCTCGTGCAGGCTGAAATTCCCGGTGATTTGCGCGTTGCGCGACACGAACAGACGGTCGAACTGGCCATCAGCGAGCTCGTTCGAACGCAGCGTATTCTCGAGACGCAAGATGGTGCCTTGCGTGGCAAGATAAATGCGTTGCGAAAATGCCACAAGCCCCATGGCACCTGCGAACTGCGCGGCCGTAAAGACCGGCGTGCCGTTGCTCCGCGCGCCGATGAACAGCAATCGCCCGGTCCGACATGCGGAACAAACCAGGCTGACCCGGTTGCGGATCATCCAGGAAACGAGTCCCGGCGAAACTTCGGCCGGCCCGCTCTTCGCTAACGACAACTTCGGCGTCGCCATGTACCGCCCCTGAGCATCACCCTCACTCACACGTCCCACGCACGCAATCGGCTCGACCGGCAGCGTCGTCTCGCTTGAGGAAAAATTTGGAGAGAAAAAAGATAACTTCTGGCAACGGAAACTAAGAACAAGAATTCCGTTTCGGCGCCAAAACGGAGAACGCCACCTTCATCGCACTCAAATTGTGCAAGTTCAATTGACATGCTATGTCTGAAATTGCGCAACTTTGTGGCCGAAAGACGAACCTTTTGATATACCCGCCAGCCAATTTTGATATACGCTAACATTTTAATTTTGGTGAGAATGACACCGTCGACGACAAACCTATTTGTGTAACATCGATAGCTGTCGGCTATAATATCGATATTGTTTTGCCTCACTCGTCGAAGAAACCTCATACCGCTCGATGGAGCCCTTAGGCCGGCCAGTGGAACTTTGTTTCACTCGACGGAACGTCCGGCCGGGTCGCAAGGTTCCCACAATTAAAGTCCGCGCGATGTGACAAAAATTTCAGAATCGCTCGGCAAGTTCTCGCTACGGGAACATCGCCGCTTCGGCGGGTGCGCGCGACATCTCGTGAGTCCGCAAGCTGCCCGAGTCACGAGAGCCGGCTACTTTTTTTCAGATACACGGGCCGCGACGGCCTTCAGCCGCTCGACGGAGCGCTGGAAGGCAGGATGCAATGATCGCTCGCCGGACCGAACGACCGCTGATCGAGGCCCGCCACGCCTTGGGCCATGCCAGATCGACGCCGATCACTTCGCCATCGCGGCGCTCTGGCGCGACGTCGACGGTTGTGCACCGATTGCGGTGCCGTTCCAGATCGCCCGCCTGCGCAAGCGGATGCGACGCCACTTCGAGGACGAGGCGGAGTTGATCGAGGCCGCCGGCACGCCGTTCTGCGCGTGCCACCACGAAGAGCATAAATCGATGCTGCGCCTGTGCGACCAAGCCTACCTGTTGTCCGACAGCAACGGCCGCGGTGCCCGCGCGCTGCTGCGCGCCACGCTGCCGCGGCTGATGCGCCGCCACATCGTCGGCATGGATCAAATCGCGGTGCTCATCATCCATTCTGCCGTGGGGAGGCACGCGATACTGGAGTCAGAGCCGCTTGAACCTGCCTGAGATCAGGGCCGTCAGTCCGCCGGACAGGCACGCGTCAGCGCAGGGCCAACGGGCTTTTTTCGGGCCGCCAAACAGGCGGTCGCGGCGGGTACTGGCTCCGCTTTTGCCAGCCGACGAAGGCCTCGACCTGGTTTCGCGTCAATCGGCCAACCGATCGGCGTGCGTGAATCAGATCTTGCCGCGCCAGCGGATCGTCGCGGCACCCTCGCCGTCGTCCGCTTCAATTACCTCGACCTTCTCACCCTTGTCGATGCTGAGCGGGCGATTCTTGTTAAGGCGCGCGCCTTTCGGCCTCAGCGACGCCAGCAGCCATTCATGCCAGCCGGGCCAACTCGTACAGGCGGGCGTCATCTGCGTGACCCGCACGGTCTTGGCGAACGCCGGCGCGCAAGACAGCATGATCGCGAGGCCGCACGTGCCTGCTGTCCGGCGGATGGCCGGCACGAATGCGCTCTTCCTTCCAGGCATGAATTCGGGTCCGGTTTGCTGCGACATTGCCGGTGATCAGAGAGCGGCAGCCCATGCCGGCGGGTCGCAAAGGTTCATTGCTCACGATCACGCTTCGTCGAAATCCTTGTCGTTCAGCGATTGAACCAACGCTCGGACGGTCTCGGCGCGCGCATCACTGAGCGTCGCCGCCGCGAACTTGATTTTGGTGCGGACGCTCAAACTTCCCAGTCTCACTCCGCGCCCAGCGTGCAAACTGCTCCGCGCCTGTTCACTGCGCCGCAGAAAGCGCGGATCACGTTCGAGACGGCAGTCGAACCATCCTCTTCCGATTCGAAGCCGATCAATACACCGGCTGGCTTGCCGTGACGCATGATGACGATCTCCTGCGTCTCCGCCTCGCGAAGATAGCGGGATAAATCATCTTTGATTTCGGAGAGGGGAACTTCTTTCACTCCGGATTTCCAAACTTCGCGAGCCATGACTCGACCTCTGATTTGGCAGAGTTGGGTGCATAGGAGATCAAACCGCCGTCCCCGGCGTGTTACGACGCCTCGTCGACATCAGGAAGCGGAGCCCCCGGCCACGCTGGATATTTACCAAGCAATCGTCTTGCCATCGAGGGCGGCCAGCAATTTCGCGTCGTGTCCGTAGATGTCGCCGCGGAAGTTCACAACACCGCCATCGACCCAAGCCGTCATATAGGTAATGTGCACGGGCAACGGCTGCTGCAGGTTCACGACGGTGGTCTTGGCCGAGGCAATCACCTGGTCGATCCGATCTTTGTTCCATCCCGGAACGCCACCTGCGCGAAGAACCTGATCGGCAAGCTCAAGCGGCCTCGCAAGCCTGATACATCCGTGGCTGAAAGCCCGCTCGTTGCGGCTGAACAGGCTGCGCGCGGGGCTGTCGTGGAGATAGACGTTGTGCGGGTTTGGAAACATGATCTTGACGTAGCCCAGCGCGTTGTTGGGCCCCGGGCGCTGCCGAAGCTGAAACGGGAAATTTCCACCTCCGTAACGGGACCAGTCGATTGATCTGAGGTCGATCGCCTGATCCCCCTGGACGACCTCAAATCCCTCGGCTGCCAAGCCCGACGGGTTGGTTCGCAACTTCGGCAGCTCTTCGTTGAGCGCAATGGCGGGCGGCACATTCCAGTATGGGTTGAACTCGATGTACCGGATGCGGTCACTGAAGACGGGCGTTCGGTGATAGGGCTTGCCTACGACGACGGGCATGCGTCCCTCAACGCTGCCGCCGTTGATGCGGCGCAGCTCGAAACCAGCGATGTTGACGATCACATATTGCTTGCCGAGGTCCTCTGGCATCCATCGCAAGCGTTCCATGGCCATGACGATGCTTTGGATGCGCTCCTGAACAGGCACGTTCATCGAAACGATCGTTGAGGCCCCAATGACGCCATTGGATTCCAGTCCGTGACGTGCCTGGAAACGCTTGACGACTTCGACCAGTGCGCCGTCGTAGGTCTGCGGGTCGTTCGCAGGCGGGCCGGCACCGTCGGCCAGCATCAACCGCGCGCGAATGGCGGGCACCCGGGGATCGGTGATCCCTGGCTTGAGCGTCTCGCCGAGGGGCACGGCGGCCCAGCCTCCATTGGCGGCAAGTGCGCGGTAGGCTGCGAGGGCGGAGCGAAGCTCGGCGTAGCGGGGATCCGCGGGCTGCCAGGCGTTGAAGAACCGATCGAGACTGTCGACACCGGCAAGAGCTTTCAACGCTTCCGTCTGGTCGATGCTGCGGCCCTCGATAAAGAAATTGGGATCAACCTGTCGCGGTAGAAAGCGGCCGACTCTGATGTCGGAAGCGTATTCCAGGAAGGCAGCCGAAAAATAGAGTTCAACGAGGGCCAAGCTACGCTTGTCGTCATTGGCCTTGGCGGCCGCGAGTGTCGCAAGCTGCTTGCCCGGGTAGTCTTTTGGATCGAGACCGTCGCTGGCGGCGTTATGAAGTCGCGCAAGAAACTCATTGGAGCGGCGGCTCCCGAGCCAGAGCAACTCACCTCCGAGTTCTTGGTAATACTTCCACAATGCGTCGCGCCGCTGCCTGACCGGAAGCGGCAGGCTGGGCTCGTGGTCCAAAAGGTCCAGCACGTTGATGCGAATGATCGCGAGTTCGCGCGGCGTACTCACGATCTGTGCAACCGCATCGGATATCTGCCAGGCTAAGGACAGGGAGAGCGCCGCCAGCGCAACCGCGAATCGGACCACCCAGGCTCGCCGCGTAGTGGTCACGACACCTGCCCCGCTGCTGGTCTCCCAGCGGTCACTGCATTGGCGGCGCATAGAGCAGACCCCCCTCGTTCCATAGCGCATTCATTCCGCGGCTGAGCTCGAGCGGCGTGTCCTGACCCAAGTTTCGTTCAAACATCTCGGCATAGTTGCCAACACCGCCAATAACGTTGATCAGCCAATCGCCTGACAAGCCCAGCGCCCTAGTCGCCGGCGCGGCCAGCTCCACCGCCAATTGGCGATTACTCGTCACGACCGAGCGCGAGCTCAGGCCCAATTCTTCTGCATTGATCAGCGCAAACAGTGTCCAGCGGACCAGGCCGGTCCACTTTGGATCGTCCTTGCGCGTTGCCGGACCCAGTGGCTCCTTCGAAATCACGTCACGCAAGATGACGTGATCCTGCGGTGTTGATAGAAGCGACCGCTCTGCCGCTAAGGCCGAGCGGTCACCGGTGAACACGTCGCACTTCCCGGCGGCGTACGCCGCGCGCGCTGCGGATCTTTCCGCAAACCCGAGGAATGTGACCTCGAGATTGCTCTTCCGAAAGAAGGCCGCGGCGTTGCTTTCGGATGTGGTGCCGCTGATCACGCAGATCTTGGCGCCGTTGAGTTGAAGCGGACTGGTCGCGCCAAGTAATGCAGGAACGAGAAAGCCCTGCCCATCGAAGTAGTTGATCCCGGCGAACTCGAATCCGCGTTCCAGGTCGCGCGACATCGTCCAGCTGGTGTTCCGTGACAGTAGATCGATGCGGCGATCACTTAGCGCGCCAAAGCGCGCATCCGCGGTCAGCGGCAGATATTCCACTCTTGCGGTATCGCCCAGCACGGCGATGGCGACGGCCTTGCAAAAATCGACGTCAAATCCGCGCCAAACACCCGAATTGTCCTTCTCGGAAAATCCCGGAAGACCCTCACTGACACCGCAGATCAGCTTGCCCCTTGCCCGAACATCATCCATCGTCCCTGCAATTGCACTGCCCGTTCCAACAATTGCTCCGACCCAGAGCGCCCAAGTCGCACCGATCGCCAAGGCAACATATGCGGCACGTATCGGGCGGGTGTGATGTGGAGTTGATCGGCCGTGGTGTGGCGAGTCCGAGTTGAACATTCCCCCATCCCTTGTGCTGCAGTCGGTTTCGCCGCGTCCTCAGCCATGCATTTGAGCAGGGATCAGGTCCTTGGGCTAGGCCTGAACTGTTGCGAACAATCGATCTGAATTGGGGCGTGATCTCGGCGGCACCAAGGTCAGGTCCGCCGATGGATGTGCGCTCGCACGACCGCTTTGGCCCTCCTGAGCGGTATCGCCGGAATCATCGACTCC
>Ga0126379_10001951_pt1 | contig 12881 bp, 26 predicted proteins | sample PanSoiMetPlot_24_FD_92640 | JGI IMG/M metagenome (GOLD analysis project Ga0126379, IMG submission 92640) | Tropical forest soil microbial communities from Panama - MetaG Plot_24 | ecosystem: Environmental > Terrestrial > Soil > Tropical forest > Bulk soil | place: Panama | collected 2016-02-17
AGTGTGTCGTCTAATGCCTCCGTAAATCGTTTCTGCCAAAACGGCGCTACGTCAAATACCTTTACTCCAATGATGTTTGACTTGTATCCATTGTGTGGATTGGTGATCTGAATACGCGCGTACTTGAGGGGAGTTTCTCTAACGATTTTACGTAGTTCCCATACGTATCCTCGCTTCCAAACAACAGCGTACGGACCGAACCGAACCATATCCCCCTTCGCATACGCGGTGATCGTTTCCAGATCAGGGATATCGTGAACCCAATTGTCGTAGTCGTAACGTCCTCCATAGATGATGAATTTTGAATATCCAACTTCTTTTGCTAGCCTCCATAACCAGTCCAAACACTCAAACGTCGTTAAGCGTTGACCAGTGTACAAACGATGAAACGGTCGATATGAAGAGTCCAGTAACGAATACTCATCACCGATCGTACCCTCGCCATCCAGCGCAACGAATGAGTGTCCGAATACCGACGTCGCTTCGTTTACGTAACCCACAACAAAATCTTATTTGTTTGTAGCTATGTAACTAATGATGCTGCCGTTTGGATGTAGTGAATGTGTCCAACCATAGCCTTGCATTCTCCACAATCGCCGCAACCGTCGATACAGCAGACGTACAGTAGCGGCATGTCCACACTGTTTTAGAGTCACGTTTTTTCTCCTATATGGGCGTGAAAAAGGGTCGACGCCTTTCGGCGTCGACCCTCGCGTTGGGGGGTGTGGGTTGCTACTTGGACGGGGTAGGCTTACCCTTTTCGCGTCGGGTGTCCTTCCGCCATCCCGCGTGGACCAGCCGGTAGACGTCGCCGTTCGCCAACTGGTATGCCGCGCCCGCTGGGTGTCCTTCCTTTTGCGCTGTGAGCGCATCAGGGAGTTCGGTCGGAAGCTTGGTTCGAACCCGCTGTGTCTCGATGAATCCTGCTGTCGCCACGTTTCGTGTCCTCCAAAGGTGGTTAACGATGACGACTCCATTGTACCAAACCCAACGCGCACGTGCCCGGTTTCTCTCTTTATGAAGCCTGAACCGGTATCGGCTTGAACAGCCGGTTGCCACCCGCCGTGCGCCACATCCCGACCTGGAACAGGTTTCCCTTGCTCAAGCCGCCGATGTGCTCTTGAAGAGGGGTGGGTCCGTCGGCGAGCATCCCGTTGGTGATGACGATTTCGCCGCGCTGTGGGTGGTAGACCGTGTACACGTAGAAGCCTACGTAGTTGTCGAATCGGGTTTTGAACGCAGCGCCGCGTGTGTCTGCCGATTCCTCTGTGCGCTTGATGAAGACCATTGGGCCACTGTGTCCGACTATGCCAGTCACTACTTTGCCGCCGTCGTCGCGTACCTCATCGGTGCGCGTACACAACTGGTCAAAGTTGACTTTCTCTGTGACGGTTGGCTGAGGCGCTACCAGTTCGGCGGGCGTGATACCGTATTTGGCCATCGCGGCGCGAAACTCGGCGTTGTCGGTGATGACGGCTGGTTTGTTGGTTGTCGACATTTGTCATGAACCTCCGAACACTGGTGGGTTGAACGGTGGAATGGTGAACGGTCCACCCGGCGCACCCTGTGCGACGCCGGACCCTCCGAACGTCCATCCAGTTGCGTGGTGGTGTCCGTGTACGTGTGGTCCACCAAAGAACACGATCCACGTCGCCATGATCGCTACGAGCGTCTTCGCCATCGCTGTGCGTACTCCCTTACTGGAATGGGCCAGAATGCCACGTCTACGAGGGCCTCGACCACGGATCGTCTGTCTCCGGGTCTGGCGCCGTCGGTGGCGTCGACGGTGACGTTGTCTCGGGCAGCATCGACGCGGTCGGCGTCGCGGTAAAACGTGGGTACGAACGTCGCGCCCGTGGCTTGCCGCTGTGCTCTGGACAGAAGTCGGCGGACTCTGTAAGCGGCTTGCCGTCTTCCTCGATTACCGTCAGGAATCCGGTCGACCATCCGACTTCACGCTCGCTGAAAATGGTTCCACAGATGCCACCCTTGCCGGTGTCGTAGTCGCACATACGAACGGTGGACACGTCACCTGCACTCCGGGGGAGCATGGCTGGTGCCGCACTTGCGACAGTAGATTGTCGGTGTCTTCATCATCGCTCCGTGTGTGGTGGTAGTTGTTGATACCGTCCCGAACCTTGCTTCCACGCCAACCACTCGGCATCGACCGTCACCTTGTACGCCATGTACCCGAACAGGTTTATAGCGCGCAACTGTTGGATCAACTTCCGGTACTGGTTGGCTTCCGCTTCGGTCCGCCACGGCACCCGCTCAATGAGAGCGTCCAACAAGTCGTACAGGTTTACCTGTGGTTCATCACCTCCCACTTAGTTGTCGTTCCATGATTCGCTTCTCCGAAACCGTCGCTTGTAGGTGATTCCGTTGCGCGCGATGCGCCACGGAATCTCGTGGAATGACTTCCCCGGCTCCGCCTGGTGTGCCGTGCGCCTGCGTCCTCGCGCCAGCCTGAATTTGCGGATTGCGTCACGCGGCTTCACTACATCTCCCTTAATGGTTTCAACGCCGACCGTGGTTGAGTGAAACACGGGCCACACAGCAGTTGTCGTTCGTCGTGTGCGCCGTTGAAATCAACCACGCGCGTATTGATGTGGTATCCACGCTGTCCATCATTGAGGAAGTTACCGCATCGAGAACACTTGAGAGCCGTCACCCACCCACCGCGCTGATTGGGTCCGTTGGTCAAAACGATTCCAGCCATCGCGCTGCGCACGTCGGGACTCTGCATGTTGGCTTGATCCTTAGCGAAGCGCGCACGGCGTGGATCGTCAAGCAACAAACCATGGGCCATCTTGCGAGCGCCCATGTCTCTAGCTCGTCTGCGTGTACGCATGTTCAACCAACCTCCACAACGGAATTTGTGTGTGGGTCTGCCCGGTTGCGATCGTCGCATTAAAAAACGACCTGTCCGCGAACTGGTCCATGACCCTGCAAGGCGTCGCCAGCCTCCCCGGTTGGTTGCAGCTTCCCCGGTAGACAGCAAACCCACAAGGACAATGATACCAAATCGCAACCGTTTTAGCAACTAAACCTCTTAGTAGATGAAACCTTGAATGGATACCGTACCCGGTTTGATCGTGCGCACATCGACGCAACCAAAACACGACCAGTTCATTTCACTAACGGTGAACCAACCGGCACCCACAGCGTCCACGAGAGCAACATGTCCAAACCACGACTCATTCGATACCATGATGGCGCCGACGGTTGGAGATCCACCCGTTGAGAATCCCTTAGATGCAGCCTGAGCCAACCATGTCTTTGCGTCGCCAAACCATGGTATAGATCGACGGCACCCGACGTACCACGTGCAGTACCCCCATGGAAAATGGTCTGTCCACTGCGGCACGCACGGCGACCCGACACCAACACTATAGGACGCGGGCGTATACCGTGCCAACGTCAACGCCTTGACCTGTTGTTTGAGATCAACGTTCTCTGCCGCCTTGGCGTCACGATCTGCCTTGACGGTATCGAGTTGATTTTGTGTATCGTTCACCTGTTGTGTCAGGTAATAGATGGATATATCAGCGTATCGTAGCTTGACGGCGTCGCTGACGCCGACGACGACGTGAAGCTGTTTTGAGGACTCGTGCCGTTGGAACAGGGTACCAGACAATGGTAACGCCGATAGGAATATGACGACCACCAACGGTAATAGACGCAGTCGATTTAGCATTTGGAGTCACCTCCGTAGGCTGATTGGTCACGCCGGTTTGTCTGTTTTGCTGCCGTTTATGACTGTGAGTTTGTTTGCCAGATCGGCAATTTGTTCCTGCTGTCGACGCTGGTTTCGTTGACCGTAGTAGAAACCAACTGCGGCACCCGCGAGTGCAGCGATTGTCGTTGGTTCGGTGAACGGTCGATTAAAAACAGCGTCGAGAATGGCAATAACACCCAACACAGTAACCAATAACGCCGCAATCACACCTTGTATGATCTCGGTCAACATTTCCAATCCGACGTCAACATTTCGTAGCACAATTGTATTTACTCCCTGATGGTATTGAGCCATGTTTCGAAGTCGAGAATGTACATCGGTTCATCCACGACCTGTGCTTGACCAGCCAATGCAGCAACGGCGCCCGACGTGGTGACAACGAACACCAAGTCTTCGGGTCCGAAAATCGTCAACTGTTCGTCTGTCCACGCCTGTGTAATGGGTAATGGAGATGAACCCCAACGCCATCGTAGTTGTGTTGCCGGTAGTTGCCCCGGTGATACATGACTCAATCCCGTCGTGTCGGCAAAAAGAAACGCGCCTGTGACCGTCGCACCTGGTTCAGTACCACCCACAGGTGATGCTATATCCGCAATGAACCGTTTAACCGTCCACTGCCGCATCGCCTGTGGACCCTCACCGACGCGCACCGCCGTTGTCGTCGGACTCGCCACTGCGGGTATCTGAAATGTTACAGTCAGGATACGCGGCATCGTCCATGCGCGCCAAGCCGCTTTGAGCGATTGTTCCTTGTCGTCTCCATTTGGGTCGCCGACGTCGAGTTCGGCACCAAATGCGATTCCTACGCTAGGTATCGTCACTGTGGTTGCACCTCCGTTGCTCCAATTGCCCGTGCCTGTTCAGGTGTAAGCGGTCGGTTTTCCTGTAGCGCCTGCATCGCTTCCTCGCGTGTCGCCGTACGCGTACGCGTCGTCTTGACTGGTTGCTGTCCGCGTCGGGTGGCTGCACGCGCCCGCGCCGTCGCTACCCGCTGTCGGGACGCCGCCGTTTCCTCTGTCGTGCGTGGTCCTCGTGGAGCACGTCGAATGGGTCGTGTAATGGTCTGTGCAGCTTCGCCGGTTATACGTGCACCACGCACGGCTTGGCGTCCACCGCTGGACTGTGTAGCTTGCACGGCGATGATGACCAGTCCCGCCACAGCCAGCGCCACGCCTCCCACCAACGCTACCACACCAATGACGCCGTCGAAGCACACGCTTCCACCGAACAGCGACCATGAAAACGTGCGGCAGTTACCCGCCGACGACGCGAATAGTTCGGCTTCGATAGGCTGACCCGACGGACCCGTACACGCGCACGGCGACTGAAAGCACCCGATGAATGCGTTTCGTGGCGCCTTATCGACGCTAAACGCACCGTCTAATCGCCAGTTGGCGCCGTAGATGGTGATGGTGTCTTGCTCAACGCTCAAGATTAGAGCTACATGACCCAATGGTGGCAACACATCGAATGACGCAAGCCAACCTACACGTGGATTACGTGATGTGGGCAATCCAACCTGTTGAGCATGTGCATACCAATCCCGTCCATTGCCAAAGTCTCCGTACTTTTGCAAGTCACCAAGACACGGACACATTTCCACGACACCCCAAGTGCACTGTCCAACGGGGTAGTAGTTCGCCATTAACGTCTAAGCACTGGAATGGCGCGCACCGCGTTCGTCTTGAACGCCACGATCAGGATAGTTCCCACCACCATCACGATCACGCCCAACACGATTGCGCCGACTGACAGTGGACCATCCATGCATACGTTGGTCTGACCAATCGGACCAAATCCGGGCAGTGAGATTGAGAGCGAACACGAACCCGAAGACGACGACAGCGCCGATACAGTATCGCTTGACGTCGTCAGATACCGTTGATATGCACCGCTCTTGTATGTCACCCATGGCGACCAATCCTCTCCATTGTTGCTAATCGCGATTGCTGCACGAGCGTTGTTGAGTGGGTCTTCAAGCCAAGACGCCGAGTATTGAGGGTGTGCATCAAGGTTTATCTGCCATAATCCAATGTCGTTTGTGTCGCTTCGTGCGGCCGGATCACCAGATGCGTCTTCCGCCATCGAGATTGCGGCAGCAATGGATGCAAAGACGGGATTACCACCCGCTTCTACCCATAATTGCTGTCGCTGTTGAAATGTGTAACCCACAACTTTTATTTACCCTACGTAGCAACAAACAAACTTTGTTGTTACGGTGATTGTGTCTTGACGATTCCAAGTCCACCGTATCCTGTGTTTTGTTTGTCCGCGATGCCACTACGTCCGCGTGGATTGCGTATTGCCCACTCCCAAACCACCCATTGGACGGCACCTGCCGCGAGTGCTCCAACCAGTGGCCACCACGATTTGGTAACCGCGCTACCTCCGACGCCCACTAGCACAATCCACCCGCTGGCGACGGCGCCACCCAAGCGAATGTCTCGCGCGGTTGCGTCGGCTTCCTCACCATCTTTTCGTCTGAACGCCCGCACGGTCATTACCGATGGGTTGTTGGCCGACCAGAATGCGGCAGCATCACCCATCACCAGCGCCGTTACACCGAACGCTTCCGCGTTAAGTTGCCAACCCCAAGCCATTAGGCGTTAATCGTCTGTCCGAACGATGGACCTATCTGCTGACTTGGCGTCTGAATAGGAGACGCGGTATTGACGGCGTTGTCGCCTCCCGGTGACGCCTCCGGTCCCCACAGGTACGCAGTCAGACCCAACCAGAACACAGGCTGCCAGTAGTTGGACGTCACACCGTTGGCACTGTGCGGTCCACCTTGCTTGAGCGCACCCGCCGCACGAAGTGTGGTTCCATCGGCGACAATACCGATGGGTGGTCCGTCGTTGGGGCTGGCGAACACCCACACGTTGGTACCTGTCTGCCAAATGCTGTGTGCAACCACGCTACCGTACGGCGATGGTTGCGTGACAGGTGGGTTGAATGGTGGCAGCGGAGACGGTGGAGATCCACTGTCACCGACGGGCTGTGGAGCGATGGGGTAGGGAAGCGACACAGTAGGTTGAACAGACGCGCCCGCACCTGTCGACGCCGTCTTACCTGCGCGACCGCGTACGATCAGCACGAACGCCACGAGAAAAACCCCGGCGCCAGCAAGCCAAGCGTACAGAGGAAATGGACCTAACTGTTGCTTCAACGCATTCACGCCTTATTCACCACCTTTCGCTGCAAAAAGTCGTTAAGTTCCTCCCGTGTCATCACATCGCTGTGCGTCGGCAATGCATGATATACGCGCCCAACGTTACCCTCTATCGCGTCGATCCGTTCCTCAAGATCACGATGATACTTATAGACAATGGCGCCACTGACCGCGCACAGACCCACGACGACGATCGTCAAGTACAGGTCAGCGACGGTCACTGTCTGCCTCCATGTCCGCTCCAACCACTAGGTGGCTGTTGACCTGCTCTAATGCGTTCAGCTAGCCACTGTTGCGACGTTGGCCACCACTGTGACGGCGCCGGGTACTCGATGGTGAACCGGCCGCTAGGACGTCCCGACTGCGTCTGTGGTGGACGTCGAAACACCGTTGGCGACTGTGCTTGTGGTGGAACGATAAGAGAGTTAAGACGTCGAAATTCGGCGTGGCTCGACGGTGAATACCCATTCAGTGCCACGAGCAGATTGGTACCGCGCCAGTTGGGTGCAACCGACGATCCGGTGAAGTACGGAAACGCCGGAAACGTCGCGCCTTGACCGGGGTACGGTTGCTGTATGGGAACCTTCGCCGATGCCGTTCCAAGCGTCTTGATACCGATAGTGGCGCCGGTACCGAAGTGCGTACGCGTACCCATGTTGGGCGCGGTACCGACAGGTGGAAGCGGAAGTACGCCTCCCGGTTCGGTTACGCTAATCGCCGTGTACGGTTGTGCGCGTCTTGTCATAGAAACGGAAGTACCTTGTGAACGATGTCCAACAGAATCCCGCCGACGACGATACCCGCCGCAATTTGCGCCCAGAGCGTCCGCGTAATGGTCACGACGACAATGCCATCCGACGCTTGACCGCGTCAGAGATGATGATGCCGAACGCGGTTCCAAGCGAAACGCCGAGCACGAATACCCAAAACGGCCTGTTCACCTATCGCGTCCTCCCGAGCATGGCGCCGAACGTCGTGCGCAGGATGTTGTCGAGTGAATCACCCGCCGCCTTTACACCCTGCGGATTGGCGAGCAGGTCGGCGATGATGACGCCCGACAGCGCCAGCGTCGCGATGCCCCAAAATCCTCGCATTCGTTTTTTACCTCAGATGAACAAGTGTGTAGGTTGTGGCTTAGCCGTTGGGTTTGGCGATGGGCCACTCGGTTTGGTCGACGTCTGGTCCTTTTTCCCCGGCGCCTTTTCGCTGTTCGGCGGTATGAACAACTTCTGATCGGTCGCCGCCTTTAGCACCACGCCGAGGAACAGCGCCCACGCGAACAGCGTTCCCACGTTGCGGTTCACGGTCCCCACCAGCGCCGCGATCGACATCGCCGCCGTCGCTCCGATGTAGTAGTGCGGTTCGGGCAGCTTGCCTTGCTTGAACCCGTGTTGATACGTGAGGAACGCTACCAACACAAACCACGGTATGGTTGCTCCACCCATCACTCACATTGCCCGAGCGCGAGACACTTCATCGAGATTGGGTTGCCGCGCAGCATCGCCTGTCCCCAATACACAAGGACATACCCGCCGAGCAACAACCAAAACCCGACGAACGCCACGCTACGCCTCCGACGCCGCCTGCGTTGCTATACCTACGGGCGTGACGGTCGAACCCTGCGCCTGCGCGCGCCGCTTGGCGTACTCGACCTTTGCCGACTCGTCGCCCGCGAACGCTGCGTTCAACACCTCATCGTCGTTTTTGCCGACCCATTGATCGTCGGTCGACTCGTCTGCTTCGTCGGAATCAATCAGTCGGTGCAGCTTCGCCTTCGTCGTTTCGTCCACGGCGTGCCGGTGTACGAGTTCGTGAAGCACCGTCCTGATGTTGGTCAATTCCGCCATTCGGTGAAGTCCTCCGTACCCTGCCTTGTAGGATCAGGGACTGAACGTCTGGACTCAACCAACTTTCGTCGGTGTATGCGGCGAGTCCAGCACCAATCACCGCACCGCACGCGGCGCCGATCAACGCGCACTTGATGACGCGTGACCAGTTCAATTAGATCAACTCCCGTTGCTAGGTGTCACGCGATAGGGAAACGACCGTACGTTGTGCAGCAACAGCCCAAGCGCAATCGCCGACGCGAAGCCCACGAGAAACCGCGTGGAAAAGACGAAGTCCACCACTATACGTGCGCACCTCCGACGTGAAATATGAACAGCACCACGACGGCGCCGATCCACAGCCAAACGGCGGCGCTGGTGGCGTCGTTGGTGCTGTTTTGCGATTGCAAACCAACGACGTTACCCACGCCTTGAATCCGCGCTGAACCGCCAACCGATGCTTGCACGTCAGACCTCCGGTAGACCTTGCGCAACCGGACCCGACGGCACCAATTGCGTCACAATGGCCTGCAACTGGTATGGCGACGTACCACCCGAACCCCATGGCGTCATTTCGACTTCGACCAGCGTGCCGGGGTTGGTCTGTAGCGCCTGCTCTAGCGTGTCCAGGTAACCAAGGGTTAACTGGCTCAACGACGCCTTGAACAGCGAATACGCCGCAACGCCCGTGTCGCGTGGTGTCCCGTTGGTCATCGCGTACATGCGATCTTGCAATTGGATGAACGTTTCGTCAAAACGAGGAACACCGTCAATGTAGACTCGCACGCGCCCGGTGCTGTTCCAGATGTCCTGCCGCACACCGTTGGCGTCACGCGCCACGAGGACCAGTGATGTTAAGTAACCACCAGTTCTCGGAAGCTGGACACGCGTTGACGAGTTGGCGCCGATGGTCTGGTTGCCGACGACGACGCTAGTCTGAAACGTCGATCCGTTACCGGGTGGCTCGACGGGGTAGGTTGGGTCGATGTCGTAGTAGAACTCGTCAACGGTAGCGGAGATCGTGCCCGGCGTGGTGAGTGTGCCAGATAGTACCGTTGCCGCCGACGACAGCGCCATCGTGAGGGTTGGCATCACGGATGAGTTACCGATGCTAACGACGCCGTAACCCTTGGTACCTTCCAGTGGCACCATTGAGTGAAACGTGTATGCACCGGTCGTTGCACTGACGGTAACGAACGACGGAAGCTGAGACGACGTGTTCGCCGGATAGAGGGGAGAAAAGAACTGACCGCCGTACTTGGCGAGCAGATAAAGGATGCTATACCCGTCGCCGGTAATCAGCGGCGTACCCCATGGGTCCCGCACCTGAATGAGTGTCGCAAGGTTATACGGGCCATCTGCCTGAAATGCAGCGCCGGTCGTGGTACCGGCGTTGGCGACGAACGTCAAGTCGAGCCAGCGCATGTAACCGGGTGCCGACGCCAGCGGGTTGGTTATCTGGGCGCTGTAGTTGGTCGTGATGGCGTAACCGGGTCGACTGGCAGCGCGCGCGTGTCGAAGGAATGGACCAGTCGTCGCCTGCTGTGTCGTCTGAGGTTGCGGTCTACCGGCAGCGCCAACCTGTGGCATCGGCGACATACCGGGTGTCTGCATGAAACCAGGCAATTTGTGTTTTGGTACCTCCGTCAGTACAACATAAGGACGCCGCGCGCCCAACGGTCATCGGGGTCGTTGACGAGACGCTTACCCGCCCATCCACGCGCGAGTCCGTTTACGACCGCCATACCCGAGCCCAGAACGAACAGCGTGACGCCGAGTCCGATCACGCCTCTTAGGGTCGATTGCATGGTACAATGATACCACAGTCAGGTGAGAATCTTAGGGTCTAAAGGAATGGAGGAAAAGTGATAGACACAGACTCAGAAAAAGCGATAGTTAGACCTTCACTCGGACCCGGCGTCGTACTTGACGCCGCTTCGTACAACCAATTGGTGCGCATCGCTAACGCCGTCGAACGCATCGCCGACGTAGTCGACAGTATCAAGATTCCTAACTGGTTGCGGGCAAGTGCCATACAAGATCGTTCCACTAGGAAACGGTAGGTACTCTGTGGTCAACGCGGACACAGGACGCGTGCGTTCCCGCTCGACCACCAAGCTTCGCGCGCACGCGCAAGTGCGCCTGTTGAAGGACATCGAACGGAGGAAAAATGGGAGAAGATAAACCGACGCCACCAATTGCAACAGGACCAGACGAGACGACGCGCCGAGCCGAGTTTGACAAGTGGTTCAACGAAAACATCGGCAAGATTGTGTCGTCTGACGACGACTCGCCGCCGAAGACGAGTAGACCATCCAAGATCGACCCGCCACCCGCGTCTTCTGGGCTGACCCTCAAAGACGTCGAAGACTGGATGAAGACACGCGAGCAGTCAAGTAAGGAGGCATCTGACCGAACGGCGCTGTCGCAAGCAGTACAACAGTTGACCGACCGCATGGACGCACGCGACAAAGCAGAACGGCGCAAGTCATGGTTTGGCCTCCCTTGGTGACAACAACGTTTATTTGTAGCTACAAAACAACAGTGAGGTTGTTGTGCAGGAAGTAACCGACGAAGACACGACACAGTCTGAAATTGGTTGGGTTAGTGCCCAACGGCAGACGCAACCGTGCAACGATATTGGACAGCGCCACAGTTACAAAGGTGGCGACGTCTGCCTTAAGTGTGGAATGCCAAAACCGGTGCATACCCCGCGAACGCCACGCGTTGTCACTGACGAAGTGACCGAACGACAGCCACGCGGCAGCGGTCGCACGGTGAAGCAGTTTGAGGGTCTGATGTCCATGGCGTGGATGGCGATGGGCGTCGCCGTAGGTAACCAGGATCGTGTCAAACCCGACGTGTTACAGCCGGTTGGGCGCGTAATGCAGTTTCAAGCCGCCACTGCTGGTCCGCGCATCAAGGCGGCGCTGTCCAAAACGCCAGCGTGGAAGCCCATTCTGGCCATGCTCAAACACGTCGGTCCATGGACAGACCTTGTGCCGCTGATCGGACCACCCATTCTAGTAGGCGCCATGGCGTGGCGACCCGAACTCGAACGGGCCATCATGCCATTTCTGCTACCGATCATGATGCCAATCGTGCAGGAAGTGTCGGACATGGCAGAGGAACAAAAGGCAATGATTGGCAACATCGAACAGATGCAGGAACGTGCCGCCGAAACGTTCGCGACGATCAACGCGTTCATGCAAGGCGACGATGCCATTAACAGCCCTAACGGTACTGTCACGTAATCTCCCCGACTACGGTGTGTTGACGCGTGCCGAGTTCGTAGATGAATTCGCGTATCGCTACGAACCGGGTCAACACCTGATTGCTTTGGGTCCGACCGGACGTGGCAAAACGACGCTGATTGGTCAGATACTGCCACACTGCAAGACCAGTGGTACGGTGATCTCGTGCCTTGGTGAAGACCCGGCGCTGGCACACCTTGGCAAGTCCATATCGTACTGGCCACCCAAGCGCCCAGAGTGGATGATCCGCTACGATGAACCGACCATCGTACGACGCTTTCAAGACATACCTCGGAAACCCGAAGACTTTTCGCGCATACGTCGAACCAACTTCACCATCCTACGGTGGATGTTTGCACGTCCAGACTGGACGTTATTCTATCCCGACCTACAAATCATCACTGATCCGCGCATGATGAATCTTGGCAAGGAAGTCGAACAACTGATTCTGACTCTGCGCAAGGCTGGTTCGTCGGTGTGGATGGATGCACAGGCACCACGCTGGATACCATCGGCAGCGAAAGATCAGGTACAACACCTGTTGCTATGGCGTAACCGCAATAAAACGGTGATGAAGTCGCTATCCGACATCGCCGGGTTAGACGTAGACGTTGTGGATGGAATGTTTCGTGACATGCAGTGGCATGAAGCGATATGGGTAGACATCCGCGCTGATGAGTATTTTCTAGTGCTGGCATCGTGATCCAACCGCTACAGCGCCCATTTTCTGGTCAAGCAGATGCAACGGGTGTCGCTACGTTAACGGTAGATGCACCAGTTGAATTTTGGTCTACAATATGGATTGCGACAGAGGTGTCATCGGGCAATCCGTCATGGAGCATTCGAGAATTTGGCACAAGTGGATTGCCGTACATCTTCGGCGGTGGACAGCA
>Ga0126379_10001952_pt1 | contig 12881 bp, 11 predicted proteins | sample PanSoiMetPlot_24_FD_92640 | JGI IMG/M metagenome (GOLD analysis project Ga0126379, IMG submission 92640) | Tropical forest soil microbial communities from Panama - MetaG Plot_24 | ecosystem: Environmental > Terrestrial > Soil > Tropical forest > Bulk soil | place: Panama | collected 2016-02-17
CCGTGCTGGCCGGGTATCCGGGAACCATCGCCTCGATGTGGCAGCAGGCGGGCCGCGCGGGGCGGCGGAGCGGACAGTCGCTCGCCGTGATGGTGGCGACGAGCTCGCCGATGGACCAGTATCTCGCCACGCATCCGGCGTACCTCTTCGGGGCGCCGCCCGAGCACGCGCGCATCAATCCCGAGAATCCGTACATCCTGATGAGCCACCTGAAGTGCGGCGCGTTCGAGTTGCCGTTCGCGGCCGGGGAGGCCTTCGGCGGCGAGGTGGGAACGCATCTGGACGCTCTCGAACAGGAGGGCGTGCTGCACCGGGCAAAAGACAGGTTCCACTGGGCGTCCGAGACGTATCCCGCCGATCACATCTCGCTCCGCACCGTGACCAGCGACAACTTCCTCGTGATCGACACCACGGCGCAAGACGCGAAGCAGAACCGGCGCCGTCAGATCATCGCCGAGGTCGACTGGAAGAGCGCGTTCGCGATGATCTATCCGAAGGCAATCTACATGGTCGAGGGCGACCCGTTCGAGGTCCAGGAGCTGCGCTATCGCGAGGACGAGGAGAAGGTCGCGTACGTCAAGCGCGTGTTCGTGGACTACTTCACCGACGCCATCAGCGCCAAGGGCGTCTGGATCCTCCAGCACCTGGCGCGCCAGGACATGCCGGCGCTCGCGGCCGAGCAGGGCGAGGTGCTGGTGGCCGAGAAGGTGGTGGGCTTCAAGAAAATCAAGATGGGCACACTCGAGAACGTGGGCTCGGGCGAGGTCGAGCTGCCCCAGCAGGAGATGCAGACCACCAGCATCTGGCTGGCCCCCGACCCGCGCGTGCTCGCCGCGATCTCGCCGACCCGCGACGACTTGCTCGATGGCCTGCGCGCGCTGACGTATCTGCTCCACCATCTCGCGCCGATCTTCCTGCTGAGCGACGTTCGCGATGTCGGGTCCTGGCTGGGCGACGGGTCGCCGGCCGAGGTCGGCGTGGTCGCGACCCGGGACGCGACGCGGACGCGCCTGCGCGAGGCGGCGGAGTTCACGCCCACGATCTACCTCTACGACAATCAGCCGGGGGGCATCGGGCTGGCGGAACGGCTGTTCCAGATTCTGCCCGACCTGCTCTCACGCGGGCTCGAGACGCTCTCCGGCTGCGGCTGCAAGAACGGCTGTCCGTCGTGCGTCGGCCCGGTGAACGAGGTCGGCAGGCGAGCCAAGCCGATTGCCCGGGCCATACTCGAGCGCCTCGTCCCGCGGCGCTGATCTCGTGTCGGACCCGTCGCTCGCCGAGCTCGGCCGGATCATCCGTCGCATCGAGGAGAAGACCGCGTCGCGGCGCGGCCCGTCGCGGCGTGTCTCGCGCGAGGATCTCCTCGGTGGAATCGCGCAGGAGACGGAGCAGGGGACCGTGCTGGTCGTGCGCCACCGGTTCGAGCTCGCGTATCGGCACGGGCATCAGCCGCTGGGGGAAGCACGCGAGCTCGGGCCCCGGAGCCTGGCGCTCCTCACGCGGATGGAGGGCCCCGTGCCGGACGGCCGGCGATTGCTCTATCTGGATGCCGAGACGACGGGGCTCGCCGGCGGGACGGGGACGTATGCCTTCCTGGTCGGGGTGGGATTCTTCGACGAGGAGGCGTTCGAGGTCCGCCAGTATTTCATGCGCGACCTGGACGAGGAGCCCGCGCTCCTCGCGGCGCTGGAGGAGGTCTTCGGCCGGTTCGACGGCATCGTGACGTACAACGGCTCGGGGTTCGACGTGCCGCTCCTCGAGACGCGCTTCGTGCTCGCTCGCCGTCGCTTCCCCGTCGATGGCTTCCATCTCGACTTGCTCGGTCCGGCTCGCCGCCTCTGGAGCGCGCGCCTCGCGGACTGCCGCCTCGGGACGCTCGAGCAGCACGTGCTGCGTTTTACCCGCGAGGACGACCTGCCCGGCGCCGTGATTCCCTCGGTGTACTTCGACTATCTCCGCCGAAAGCACCCGGGGCATCTGTCGAGGATCTTCGATCACAACCGTCACGACGTTCTGTCACTGGCGGCTCTTGCGGGGTGGCTGGGGTCAGCGGTGGCGCGCGCGCCCGCACCGTGTTTCCACCCTGAAGAGCTGGCGGGCATGGGCCGGCTGCTCGAAGTCTTCGACGAGGAGCGAGGGCTCGCCTGCTATCGCATGGCGCTGGCGCAGGGTCTCGCGACCCCGTGGCGCGAGCGCACGCTCTTGCGGCTGGCGGTGTTCGAGAAACGCCGCAGCCGATGGGACGAGGCGCGGGCGCTCTGGGAGGAGGTCATCAGCGCCGGCCGCCTGTTCGACCCGCGCCCGTGGGCGGAGATCGCGAAGGTGCACGAGCACCGCCGCCGAGATCTGGCGGCGGCGAGCGCAGTCGTCGAGGAGGCGCTACTGCGGGCGCGCCGAGTTGGTGCGCCCGCGCCCGTGCAGGCGGCCTTCGAGCACCGGTTGCGGCGCCTCACTCGCCGGCTCGCCGCCGGTGTGGCCGAGCGGCCGTTCCCCGGCGACTGAGGCGCTTTCCGGGCAGCGGCCGCCGCGCCTTCAGCGCTTGCGCGACACCAGCACCTCCGGATTGACCGGGGTGGGTGGTGTCCCGTTCTCGAGCACGGCGAGGCAGTTCTCGACCGCCAGACTCGCCATCCTGAGGCGGGTCTCGTGTGACCCGCTGCCGATGTGCGGCGCGAGCACGACATTGTCGAGGCCAAGGAGGCCGGGGTGCACCCTGGGCTCGTCCTCGAAGACGTCCAATCCCGCGCCGCTGATCCGGCCTTCGCGGAGGGCTTCGGCGAGGGCCGCCTCGTCCACGACGGGACCGCGGCTGGCATTCACGAGGTAGGCCGTCTTCTTCATCGCGGCAAGCGCCCCGGCGTCGATCAGATGGCGTGTCTCCGCCAGGAGCGGCGTGTGGATCGTGACGAAGTCGGATTCTCGAAGGAGGGTGGGCAGGTCCATTCGGGCTGCTTTCAAGGTGCTCTCGGTCGCCTGGTCCGCCGCGACGGCGTCCTGATACAGCACGCGCATGCCGAAGCCGAGCGCTCGGCGGGCGACGGCACGACCGATCCGGCCGAAGCCGATGATCCCCAGCGTCTTGCCATGGACGTCGCCACCGAGCAGCACCATGTACTGCCACTGCTTGAACTTGCCGGTCCGGACATATCGATCGGCCTCGACGACCCGTCGCGCCGTCGCCATCAAAAGGGCCCAGGCGAAGTCCGCGGTCGTCTCGGTCAGAACGTCCGGCGTGTTCGTGACCACCACGCCGTGCCGGGTGGCCGCGGCGACGTCGACGTTGTTGAAGCCGACGGCGACGTTGGCGACCACGCGCAACTCGGGGCAGGACGCCAGCACGTCGTCATCGATGATGTCCGTGATCAGACAGACCAGGCCCTCCGCGTGCTTCAGCCGGGCCATCAACTCCGCCCTCGGCAGCGGGGTATCGCTGCCGTGGACGTCAACGCGAGCCCTCTGCCTGGCCGCCTCGACCGCCTCGTCTGGAAGCAGGCAGGAGATGAGTATCGCCGGCCGCCGCTGGTTCTCGCCCATTGCCATCTCCGTGTGCAGATTACTGATTTATATGAATACAATAGAGGTTTGACAAGCCGAGAATCGGCCGCTATATTAGCAGTCGGTTTGGGTGAGTGCTAAGGCCTTTCACCGGGTCGGGGCCAGCCGCAGAGCCAACATCTTACATCGGGAGGGGCGTTGATCATGAAGATTCGTCCGTTGCACGACCGTATCCTCGTCAAGCGGGTAGAGGAGCAGGAGGTCAAGAAGGGCGGGATCATCATCCCGGATACGGCGAAGGAAAAGCCGCAGGAGGGGAAGGTGATCGCCGTCGGCACCGGCAAGGTCGGTGAGGACGGGAAGCGGATCCCCCTGGACGTCAAGGCCGGCGACAAGATCCTCTTCGGCAAGTACTCGGGGTCCGAGGTGAAGGTTGAGGACGAGGAGTACCTCATCCTGCGCGAGGAGGACGTGCTAGGCATCATCGAATAGCGTCGCCGGCGTCGAGGCGACCGAAACCGAACCTACCCTGACCGGATGTCGACCATCCGGCACATCCAAGCGAACCATCGAGGAGGAGAACAAGCATGCCGAAGCAGGTGATGTTCAGTGACGAGGGACGTGCCGCCCTGCTCCGCGGGGTGAATATCCTGTCGTTGGCCGTCAAGGCGACCATGGGCCCAAAGGGCCGCAACGTGGTCATCGACAAGAAGTTTGGCAGCCCGACGATCACCAAGGACGGCGTCACCGTCGCCAAGGAGATCGAGCTCAAGGACAACTACGAGGACATGGGCGCCCAGATGATCAAGGAGGTCGCCTCCAAGACTTCCGACATCGCCGGTGACGGCACGACCACCGCCACGGTCCTCGCCCAGGCCATCTTCCGCGAGGGCCTGAAGAACGTGACGGCCGGCGCCAACCCCATGGGCCTGAAGCGCGGCATCGACAAGGCCGTGGACGTGGTGACCGAAGAGCTCAAGAAGATGTCCAAGTCGACCAAGGACAAGAAGGAGATCGCGCAGGTTGCCACCATCGCCTCCAACAACGACAAGACCATCGGCAACCTGATCGCCGAGGCCATGGAGAAGGTGGGCAAGGACGGCGTCATCACCGTCGAGGAGTCGAAGTCGGCCGAGACCGTCCTGGACGTCGTCGAGGGCATGCAGTTCGACCGCGGCTATCTCTCGCCCTACTTCGTGACCGACGCCGAGCGCATGGAGTGCGTGCTCGAGGACGCCCTCGTCCTGATCCATGAGAAGAAGATCAGCGTGATGAAGGACATGCTGCCACTGCTCGAGCAGGTGGCGCGGGCCGGCAAGCCGTTCCTGGTCATCGCCGAGGACATCGAGGGCGAGGCGCTTGCCACGCTAGTGGTCAACAAGCTTCGCGGCACGCTGCACTGCTCCGCCGTCAAGGCGCCGGGCTTCGGCGATCGCCGCAAGGCCATGTTGGAGGACATCGCGATCCTGACCGGCGGCAAGGCCATCACCGAGGATCTCGGCATCAAGCTCGAGAACATCAAGCTCGAGGACCTCGGCAAGGCGAAGAAGGTCGTGGTCGACAAGGACAACTCGACGATCGTCGAGGGCGCCGGCAAGACCGCATCGATCGAGGGTCGCATCAAGCAGATCCGGGCGCAGATCGACGAGACGACGTCGGACTACGACCGCGAGAAGCTGCAGGAGCGGCTGGCCAAGCTGGCGGGCGGCGTGGCGGTGATCAAGGTCGGTGCGGCCACCGAGACCGCGATGAAGGAGAAGAAGGCGCGCGTCGAGGATGCGCTCAACGCGACCCGGGCCGCCGTCGAGGAGGGCATCGTGCCCGGCGGCGTGGTGGCTCTCCTGCGGGCCTCGACCACCATCGAGAGTCTGAAGGTGGACGGCGACGAGAAGGTGGGCGCCAACATCGTGAAGCGGGCGCTCGAGGAGCCGATCCGCAACATCGTCGAGAACGCGGGCCTCGAGGGCAGCGTGATCGTCGAGAAGGTGAAGGCGGAGAAGGTCGCCACCCGCGGCTTCGACGCCGAGTCGCTCGAGTTCGTCGACATGATCCAGTCCGGCATCATCGATCCCACGAAGGTCGAGCGCGTGGCGCTGCAGAACGCCGCGTCGGTGGCCTCGCTGCTGCTGACCACCGAGGCGCTCATCACGGACCTCCCGGAGGAGAAGCCCGCGGCGGCGCCCCCGATGCCGCACGGGGACATGTACTAGAGGCTCGGCCCCTCGAGCCAGACCCGGGCACAGCCCCTGGTGTATCAGGCCAGGGGCTGTGTCTTTTCGTCCACGTCTTGACGCTCTTTCGCCACTCTCATAATGTCGGGTCAGATGTCGTGACCGCCTCGGGTTGCCTGGGGTCAAGGCCTTTTGGTAATGTTAACCGCTTTGCGTGGTACGTGCCGACGCCCGGTTGACCTGAGAAATCGCGGTTGTCGCGATAGAGGGGGTGAGTATCCTGTACCCGTACGAGATTTTGGTGATCTTCGATCCACGACCAACCGACGAGGACATCACCGCGCTCCTGGCGAAGCTGCAGGACAATCTGAAGTCGCTCGGCGGCGATGTCGGCAAGGCCGAAAGCTGGGGGAAGCGGCGGCTGGCCTATGAGATCCGCAAGCAGCGCGAAGGAACCTATGCGGTGATCGAGTGCGCAGCTGTTCCCACGGTCATCAAGGAGTTCGAGCGGCAACTCGGATTGAACGAGCAGGTCCTGCGCTTTCTGACGACTCGCATTCCCGCCAAGAAGCGCGATCGCTCGGCACCCAAGGTGCAATCGGCGGCGCCCGTGGAGGAGGTAGTCTAATGGCGAGCCTGAACAAGGTGTTCCTGATCGGAAACCTGACGCGCGCGCCGGAACTGCGGTACACGCCGAGCGGGATGGCGGTGTCAGACCTCCGCCTCGCCGTGAACAACAACTACACGACCCGCGCCGGCGACAAGCGCGAAGAGACGTGCTTCCTCACGGTCGTGGTGTGGGGGAAGCAGGCCGAGACGTGCAGCGAGTACCTGGACAAGGGCAGCCCCGTGATGGTCGAGGGGCGGCTTCAGACCCGGGATTGGGAAACCAAGGACGGGCAGAAGCGCAACGTCGTCGAGGTCGTCGCCGAGCGCGTGCAGTTCATGGGACGCGGCAAGGCAGCAGCGACTGCCGCGGTACCCGAAGCCGTAGAATCCATGGGCGAGGCGGAGGACGAGGTTCCGTTCTAGGAGAGCGAGCCTCGTTCCAAATCAACCATGAGGGGACAGGTCCAGCGCGCAGGCGGAAGGCCACGCGACCATGATCGCAAGCCATAGGAGGAGATAGCCATTCCACCCGCAGGCAAGCCCGTCAAGCGGCGCCGGTTCGGCCGGCGCAAAGTCTGCAAGTTCTGCATGGACAAGCTGAGCGCGATCGACTACAAGGACGTCCGCCGTCTTCGGGGGTTCGTTTCCGAGCGCGGCAAGATCACGCCGCGGCGCATTTCGGGCAGCTGCGCGCGGCATCAGCGTCAATTGACTCGGGCCATCCGGCGGGCTCGTACCATCGCGCTGCTGGCCCAGACGTCCGACTGATCGCGGAGTTCGGAATGAAGATCATCTTGCTCGACGACGTCACAGCGCTCGGGCGGCGTGGCGACGTGCGCGACGTGGCCGACGGGTATGCGCGGAACTATCTGTTGCCGCAGAAGCTGGCCCTTCACGCCACGGCCGCCAACCTGAAGAACCTGGAAGGGATCAAGGCGCGGCAGGAGAGCCGCGCGAACAAGCAGAAGGCGGACGCCGTCGCGCAGGCGCAAGCAATCGAGGCGCTCCACTTTGTCCAGTCTCGGCAGGCCTCGGACGAGGCGCGCCTGTTCGGGTCCGTTGGGCGCGCGGACATCGCGGTGTTCCTGTCCCAGAACGGGATCGAGGTCGAGCGACGCCGAATCGGACTCGATGAGCCTATCAAGAGCCTCGGCGAGTTCAGCGTGCCGGTCCGTCTCCATCCGGAGGTGACGGCGCAGCTCAAGGTGTCCGTGATTCGCGAGTGAGCCGGTGGCAACGCTCAACGATCTGCTGACCTCCAAGATCCCGCCCCATAGCCTGGAGGCCGAGCGGGCCGTGCTGGGCGCTGTCCTGCTCGAGCGGGAAGGCCTGCCGAAGGCCATCGAGCTGCTGCGCTCGACCGATTTCTACAAAGAGGGCCATCGGAAGATCTTCCAAGCGATGATCGCGCTCTTCGAGCGCAACGAGCCGGTCGACCTCCTCACCGTCTCGGAAGAACTCCGACGCCGCACAGAGCTCGAGGAGATTGGCGGGGCTGCCGCCCTCGCTGGTCTGGTCGAGGAGGCCGCCACCGCGGCCCACCTCCTGTCCTATGGCGGTATCGTTCGGGAAAAGGCGGTCCTCCGCGAACTCATCCGGATCGCGACCGAGATCATCGGGCAGAGTTACGAGGCGCGCGAGGACGTCGACAAGCTCCTCGATGATGCAGAGCGCCTGATCTTCCAGATCTCCGAGCGCCGGATGCAGGGCTCGGCCGTTCCCGTTCGGGCCATCCTGAAGGACACCTTCGAGCACATCGAGCGACTGTATGATCGCAAGGAGCACATCACCGGCCTGGCGTCGGGTTTCGACGACCTCGATCGCATGACGTCGGGGTTCCAGCCGAGCGATTTCATCATCATCGCCGGGCGTCCCTCGATGGGGAAGACGGCCTTCGCGCTCAATATCGCCAAGCACGCGGGTACGGAGGACCGAAAGCGCGTCCTGGTGCTCAGCCTCGAGATGTCGAAGGAGCAGCTCGTGCAACGCCTGCTCTGCGCCGAAGCCAAGGTCGATTCTCATCGGGTGCGAACGGGCTATCTCGATCCCCGCGATTGGACGCGGATGACCAACGCGGCCGGCCGCCTCGCGGACGCGCCGATCTACATCGATGACTCGCCGGCGCTGACGGTTCTCGAGGCGCGCGCGAAGGCCCGCCGCATGATGGCCGAGCACGGCCTGGACCTGGTCGTGATCGACTACCTTCAGCTGATGCGCGGGCGCCAGCAGGAGAATCGGCAGCAGGAGATCTCCGAGATCTCGCGCTCGCTCAAGGCGCTGGCGAAGGAGCTCAACGTGCCGGTCGTCGCGCTGTCCCAGCTCTCGCGCGCGGTGGAGACGCGAGAGCGCAAGGAGCCGCAGCTCTCGGATCTTCGCGAGTCCGGTGCGCTCGAGCAGGACGCCGACGTGATCTTGTTTCTCTACCGGCCGGAGCGCTATGGGTTACAGTCCGAGGATGGCGATCGCGTCGCCGACGTGATCATCGGCAAACAGCGCAACGGGCCGACCGGCAAGGTGCAGGTGACGTTCATTCCGGAGTACGCGTCTTTCGAACGACTCGCGCGGCGCGAGCCCCAGCCGTTCTGACCGTCGCGCGTCGGGAACGCGCGCCATGACCAAGGTCGTCATCGTGGGCGCGGGCAAGGGCGGCCGCGCCCTGCTCGAGATGTTTCGCGGGGATTCCACCGTGACGATCGTGGGCATCGCCGACGTCAACCCGTGGGCTCCCGGGCTCGAGCTGGCGCGGCGACTCAACATTCCCGTGGCGACGGACGTGAAGCAGCTCATCGCCGACCCCCGTCTCGATCTCATCATTGACGTGACCGGGAATGCAGATGTCCAGCGAGCGATTCAGGAGTTCAAGTCGCCACACACCGAGGTCATGGGCGGCGCGAGCGCGAAATTCATGTGGGACTTGCTCGACGAGCGGAAGCGGTCGGAAGAGCTGGAGGACCGCTACTCCCTCATGCTGAGAGAGCTCGACGCGCAGGCGGCGGGCGATTTCATCATCGGCCAGAATCCGAAGATGAAGGAGATCGCGGAGCAGATCGCGCGCGTCGCCCCCACGCCCACCACCGTGCTCATTCGGGGCGAGTCCGGAACCGGCAAGGAGCTAGTCGCCCGCGCCATTCACCGCTACTCGAACGTGCGTGACAAGCCGCTCATCACCGTCAACTGCACCGCGTTGACCCCGACGTTGATGGAATCCGAGCTGTTCGGACACAAACGCGGCGCGTTCACCGGCGCGGTGACCGACAAGGTGGGCTTATTCGAGAAGGCGGATGGCGGGACGATCTTCCTCGACGAGGTCGGCGACATGCCGATCGAGATGCAAGGCAAGCTGCTGCGAGTGCTCCAGGCGGGCGAGAGCAAGCCGGTCGGGGACGTCGTCACGCGGAGAGTTCGAGTCCGGGTCATCGCCGCCACCAATCGCGATCTGGAGAAGGCGCTCGTCGCCGGCGAGTTCCGGCAGGATCTCTTCTATCGCTTCAACACTTTCACGATCACGCTGCCGCCGCTGCGCGAACGCACGGAGGACATCCCGGTTCTCGCCCATCACTTCCTTCGAAAGGCGGAAGCCAAGGTCAACAAGAAGGTCGACCGCTTCGCCCCCGAGGCGATGGATCTGATGAAGCGGTACCCGTGGCCGGGGAACCTCCGGGAGCTCGAGAACAGCATCGAGCGCGCTGTCGTGCTGGCGTCGGGTCGACAAATCGAGGCCGACGCCTTGCCCTTTCGCGGCAGGGAATCGGCGCAGATCGAGGTCACGACTACGGAGCCATTCGCGCGAGGGAAGGCCCGGGTCGTCGCTCTCTTCGAGCGCGAGGCCGTGACGCGCTTCTTGAGAGAAGCGAGGGGCAATATCTCGCTGGCGGCTCAGAAGGCCGGTATTACACGAAGAAATTTCCACCGGCTGCTGTCGAAGTACCGGATAAACGGCAAGAGTTTCAGGGAAGAGTCAAATGAGTCTCACCGATGAGACATGTATGACCCTACCACGCATGTAGCAGTTATGAACTTGTAAATCAGTTAATTGAAGGTAACACGTGGTGTTGTTACTGCCCATTTGTGAGACTCAAGTGTCTCACCAAACCATCGCACGGACGACTGCGATTTCAAATCATACAGGCAGTTGAGAGTCTGGATCGACTCTTGCTGCTAGTTCGGCTTACCGCCTAGCTCAAGGAGGAGCCGGATGAACGCGCAATGTCGTTGTGGCACCGAGCTTCGGTTCTCGTTCGATCAACTAGGTTGCATTGAATGCGGGTCCCCCTGCTGCCCAGCCTGCTCCTATCAACTCGAATCGGCGAACTACTGTTCGCGCTGCGCCGAGGCCCTCCTGGAGCTTCCGTGGGCCGCGTCGGTCGCGCCGGCTCGATGGCCAGCGGATCGTAACACCGCGGGCATCATCTGAGGGCTCGACCGCTCGGACGATACCTCGAGCGCTCCGACCGCGCGGAATAGGGAGCAAGATTCGGCTGGGATGGCGGCGATCGGAGATCTGGCGCAGACCCGGCTGTGCCGTCCGTAAGCCGGCGCACGCGCCACCGCACTCGAGCCGGCTGTCCAGTGTGGACCAATCGACAAGGAGGCGTTCGTCTTGGAATCCAAGGGCCGTGTGTTTCGCCAGCTACTGATGGATGAGCCGTATCTGTTCACCGGCGGAATCTACTCACCGCTGGACGCGCAGATCGCCGAGCGAGTGGGCATGAAGACCATCTACCTGAGCGGCTATTCGCTCGCCCTCCTGAACGGATGGCCGGACATGGGGCTGCTCACCATGACCGAGGTGACGAAGGCCGCTTCCATGGTGGCGAGCGCCGTGGACATTCCCATCATCGCCGACGCCGATGACGGCTACGGCAATGCGCTCAGCACGATCCGCACCGTGCAGGAGTTCGTGAAGACGGGGGTTGCGGGCATCCACATCGAAGATCAGCGCTTTCCGAAGCGATGTGGTCACATCGCCGGCAAGACGGTCGTCTCCCGCGAGGAGGCTCTCGGGAAGTACAAGGCGGCCCTGGCCGAGCGCGATCGCCTGGATCGCGACTTCGTGATCATCGCCCGCACGGACGCGTACGGGGCGGTCGGTGGGAGCATGGAGGAGGCCATCTGGCGCGGACGAACGTATGCCGACGCCGGCGTCGACTCCGTGTGGTGCGAGCTGTCGAGCTCGGACCGGGGCCCCGCGATCGAATTCGCCCGCGCGATGCGGCAGACCCATCCGAATCTCCCGCTCTCCTTCAACTATTCCTCGTCGTTCCGCTGGCATCAGGACCCGAACCCGCTCACGTTCCGCGAGTTGGGAGAGCTCGGCTACAAATTCATCTTCATCACGCTGTTCGGGGCGCACGCGTCGATGTTCGGCGTGTGGAACGCGATGCAGGACCTGGTGAAGAACGAAGAGCAGGGACAGTGGGCGCTCGAGCGTACGAAGCTGGGTCACCCGACGGAGAGCCACCACGTCATGGCGCGCGTCGCCCATTTCCAGGAGCTCGAGCGAAGGTATATCCCCGGCACGGAGGAGCGCCTCCGCGGATCCGACGGGTTCGGCGAGAACAGGGCCCACTGAGCGCTGATACGGCCGGGCAGCCCCGTGCCCGGCCGCTTTCCGGTCATCGGCTCGGTGTCTTGCGAAACGAGTGGGCGACGCGCCACCCGATGAGCGCGAGCGCGCCCATCAGAGCGCCGGCCAGGACGATCCGCTCGACCTGGCCGACGACCCGATGCAATCGCTCCACGTATTCCCCGAGTCCGAAGCCAATCGCGTAGCCCGCCGCGACGACCACCGGAACGTAGATCACCGCCCCGAGCACGTTCGCCGCGAAGAAGGCTCCCGAGCGCATTCCGAGCGCCCCGGCCAAGGGTCCCGCCATGAACCGGATGCCGGGAATGAACCGCGCGACGAAGACCGCGAACGGACCGCGGCGGGCCACGAAATCCTCCATGGCGACGAGCCGCTCGGGGTGGCCCAGCACCCAGCGGGCGTACCGCGGTAAGGAGGTTCGTCCGTAGCGCCGGCCCAGCCAGTAGCCGAGGTTGTCGCCGACCACCGCGCTCACGACGCCGACCACGATCACAACGACCAGCCGCATGTCGCCTCGCCACACGAGATATCCCGCGAGGGCGAGCACGGTCTCTTCCGGCAGCGGGACGCCGACGTTGCCGAGCACGACGACAACGAAGATGGCGGCATAGCCCCAGTGGCCCAGGAGCTCGGGAATGTCCGTCATGCGAGCGATGCCGGGTGGGGCGCGCCTCTCAGGACCGGATCCGCATCGTTATGCAGCCTCCTGGCGTTCCACCGATTGCCGGGCGCGTCTGTCGGCGGCTCGCGCCAGCGTAGCAACTCGTTGCCTGGGGCACAAGAAAAGTCGCCCGGGACAAGAAAAGAGTCGCCTCCGTTGACAGTGGAGAGACCATCGAGCGGGGAGGGGGCCGATCTGTGCCACGACCGCTCCAATTCGTCGACAGGAGGATCCCGATGACGATGAGCCTGCGCTCCTTCCGGTGGGCGCCGCGCCGATCGCGACGCTGGCTGGCATGGCTGGCCGTGTTGCTGGCCTGCGCCACGCAGAACTGCGCGCATGCCCAGACCCGGTCCGA
>Ga0126379_10001954_pt1 | contig 12877 bp, 9 predicted proteins | sample PanSoiMetPlot_24_FD_92640 | JGI IMG/M metagenome (GOLD analysis project Ga0126379, IMG submission 92640) | Tropical forest soil microbial communities from Panama - MetaG Plot_24 | ecosystem: Environmental > Terrestrial > Soil > Tropical forest > Bulk soil | place: Panama | collected 2016-02-17
ATCAATATCGAAGCCGGTGACAGGAAATTCCCGTTCACTGAAGAGCAGGGCAAGGGGAAGGCCTACATAGCCCATACCGACAATGCCAACTTTGGCTGTACGCGCCTCAATTCTGGTGCGCAAATCCTTACCATTCGCTGTAGTAGAGACCCTGGGCGCTGTGGACATTGCAGGAAATTATAGCATCCGACTGCGGTAGTCGCTGAGATCGGTTAATTAAGCTCGGATACGAAGGTAACCGGTTTGTTCAGCGGATTTGGGGCCGTTTTTGTGGCGGGTTGCGCCGTCTGTCGGACTGATTCTGTGCAACAATTTGTGCTGGCTCGATGAGCGCTACACGAAGCATTCCAAATCTGACCGGTGGCCGACTACTGGCCAAAAATACTTTGTGGAACCTTCTGGGCCAGTTGTCGCCGATCGGTGTTGCCGTCGTCACTATTCCCCTCCTGGTTAAAGGGCTCGGAGTAGCTCGCTTTGGGGTGCTTTCCCTGGCGTGGATCGTCATCGGCTATTTCAGTGTTTTTGACATGGGGCTGGGGCGGGCGCTAACCAAGCTCATCGCGGATAAGATTGGAACCCGACAAGAACAGGCCATACCCGCGCTCGTTTGGACGTCGCTGTCGCTGATGTTGATGCTTGGCGGACTCGGCTGCCTCACGACTCTAGCCCTGTCTCGATGGCTTGTTTACTCAGTCCTGAAAATTCCGGCTGATCTACAAGCAGAAACCTTGCGCAGTTTCTACCTGCTGGCACTCTCCATTCCGTTGGTGACGCTTACCTCCGGCCTGCGAGGAGTGCTTGAAGCCCTTCAACATTTCCGGGTCGCGACCTTGATTCGCGTACCCATGAGCATGTTCTCTCTCGCCGGACCACTGCTGGTTTTGCCCTTTTCACGCAGTCTGGTATGGGTGGCCGCGGTGTTGATGCTGGTGCGACTGATGGGTGCTGTTGCCCATTTAGTCGCCTGTCTGCAGGCTTTGCCGATGCTCAGCCATAGGATGGCCCTCGACCGGTCGCTGGTGAAACCGTTGGTCCAATTTGGCGGCTGGATGACTGTCAGCAACGTCATCAACCCGATTTTGGTTTATGTAGACCGGTTTGTGCTTGGAGCATTGGTATCAGCCAGCGTGATTACGTACTACACAGCGCCCTTTGATGCTCTCATTCGGCTTACCGTAATCCCGGCCGCGGTTGCCGGCGTCTTATTTCCTGCTTTTGCCTTAAGTATTGCTGAAGATCAACGGCGTACGCATGTATTGCTGTTTCGCAGTTTGAAGTATGTCTTTCTTCTGATGTTCCCGATAACTCTGATCGCGGTCACGCTGGCTCCGGAGGGGTTGCGATTGTGGTTGGGGCCTTCGTTTGCTCAGCAGGGCACTTCAGTGCTGCGCTGGCTCGCTGCCGGCGTGCTCGCGAATTCACTTGCCCATACACCTTTTGCTCTACTGCAGAGCGCGGGACGGCCGGACTTGACTGCAAAGCTTCATATGATTGAGCTTCCGCTGTACATCGTCGCAGTATGGATACTTACAAAACAAATGGGGATTGAAGGCACGGCTATCGCCTGGACTGCCCGTTTAGTTCTGGACACAGTCTTAATTTGCTTTTTTTTGGATCGCATACTTCCTACGCGATCGGGTTATGTAGCAAAGGTGGGAAGCCTTATCAGCGCTGGACTCTTGCTCCTGTTTACAGGTACGCTGCCCACGAATCTTGTCACGAAATTGACATTTCTGAGTATAGGATTGGTTGCCTTCGTCCTGGTGGGCTGGCTGATTTTTCTAAACCCTGATGAACGGATGTTTTTGTTGAGGCGTAAACCCGAATGCACGAGAGCATGAAGGGCAAAGGCTTTCGTTATCTAGCTGCCGGAAATTTGCTATTCTCTAAGTGATAGCGCAGATCTTTTCGGAAGCCGGTACTCATTCAACATGTGCGGTATTGCCGGATTTTGGCAGACGAAACGCGGAACGCAGCCTCCGCTGGAAGTTCTCCAACACATGGGAACTGCCTTGGCGCATCGCGGCCCTGACGATTCCGGATGTTTCTACGACAGCGCTACAGGTGTCGGCTTGTCTTTCCGCCGACTCTCCATTCTTGATCTGTCCCCGGCCGGACATCAGCCCATGCATTCGGCCTCCGGCCGCTACACCATCATTTTCAACGGCGAAGTTTATAACTGCGAGGAGATCCGAAAAGAATTAGGGCCAGGCTCTAAGTGGTGCGGCCATTCCGATACTGAAGTGATGCTGGAAGCGTTCGAGCGATGGGGCGTTGAAGCTGCCGTGCAGCGCTTCGTTGGCATGTTTGCTTTTGCCCTGTGGGACGGGCGTGAGAGGCAGCTCTTTTTGGTTCGCGATCGGCTGGGAATCAAGCCGTTATATTACGGATTTGCCGACCAGGATTTTGTGTTTGCTTCAGAGTTGAAAGCGTTTCTCGAATACCCGGGATTTGTTGCCAGGATCGACCGAGGGGCGTTGGCGCTTTACATGCGGCTCAACTACGTGCCATCGCCTCACTGTATTTACCAGGGGCTTTACAAGCTGCCTCCGGGGCACATTCTTGTGCTCAATTCTCAGGGTGAACTGAAGCTACATCAGTATTGGTCGGCTTCCGAGATTGCTCGCAATGGGCTTCAATCACGTCTCCAGGCGCCTGACGCAGAGATCGTTTCACAACTGGAAGAGGAGCTGCTGCGATCCGTGAAACTGCGTATGATCGCCGACGTTCCTTTAGGTGCGTTTCTTTCCGGCGGAGTTGATTCCAGCACAGTAGTGGCATTGATGCAGGCGCAAAGTAGCCGGCCGGTGAAAACTTTTACCATTGGTTTTCACGAAGATGATTACAACGAAGCTGCTCAAGCGAAGTGCGTTGCCATGCATCTGGGTACGGACCACACCGAGCTGTATGTGACTTCGCAGGAAGCAATGAAAGTAATTCCGTCGCTGTCTACAATCTATGACGAACCATTTGCAGATCCCTCGCAGCTTCCCACGTACCTGGTTTCCAAACTTGCGCGCCGGAGCGTGACCGTCAGCCTCTCCGGGGATGGCGGAGACGAACTCTTCGGCGGATACAACCGTTATTTCAGGACGACCGCAATTTGGAATTCTTTGAAGTGGGCGCCCCGGCCGGTGCGAAGCATGGCAGCAAGACTGATGTATTCCGTACCGCCGGCCGGAATCGACCGCATGTATGGGTGGATCCAGCCAGTCATTCCGGCCCGCAAACGATTACCGGCCATGGGCGACAAGGTTCACAAACTCGCCGCGTTCATGGAATGCCAGGACTCCGAAGCAATGTATATGCGGGCACTCTCATACTGGACTCCGTCAGACGTGGTGCCCGATTCTCCGGAACCTGAGACGCTGAGGCAATCCATTCGGGATTCCGCCTGGCTGCCGTGTATAGAAGAGCGAATGATGCTGGCTGATCTGGTGAACTACTTGCCGGACGATATTCTCACCAAGGTCGACCGGGCGAGTATGGCTGTCAGCCTGGAAGCGCGCGTGCCTGTCATTGATCACCGTGTGGTGGAGTTTGCCTGGAGGCTTCCACTTCAATTCAAGATTCGCAACGGAATCAGCAAATGGGCACTTCGACAGGTGCTTTACAAGTATGTGCCATCCCACATGATCGAGCGACCCAAAATGGGATTCGGCGTGCCCATCGATAGTTGGCTGCGGGGACCTTTGCAAGAATGGGCTGAGGAATTGTTGTCCAACGACAGCCTCGAACGGCACGGTTTTTTTAATGTCCAACTTATCCGCCGAAAATGGCGGGAGCACCTCTCCGGGGCCAATAATTGGCAATATCTACTCTGGGGCGTGCTTATGTTCCAGGATTGGTTTTCAAAGTGCAACCTGCGGTTGAGAAGTTCCGTAGCTTCTTGAGCTGAGATTAGAAATTATCAAAGTTCGCGTCTGGCGGGTCTCCAGTAGTTTCGAAACTTAATCTCGAGACTGCGCTGCCAGACGCCATCTAACGTTGCCCATCACGTCTAAAATCTCCAGGGGTCACTGAAGGATCAACGTTATTAGGCGTCCCTTATCGCAGAAAACCTGATTGCCTCTACAATATGAGAGTCCACAGAACCATGGCTCGCAGAGAACAGAACGATGTTGAACTTCCAATGGCCAGAGCGAGGTCGTTTGCTTAGAGAAGAACTCACCTGTATTCCACGGATTTTTGCGAGCCAGCGCGCGACAACACTGCGGTGCAAAGCCACACTATGATTTCCAGAGCACTTGAGAGTCTGGGATTGAGGCCGCTCTCGGAGCAGAGGCCGCTCACGGCCAATTGGAGGATCTTTCGTGCTCTTGTGGTCGTAGGCGCGTGTTCGACGATCGCCAAATTGGCCGCGACCGGTAAGGAAATTGCCGTCGCAGGCTGGTTTGGCCGGAACGATGATCTCGATGCCTTTCTCGTTGCCATGATCCTGCCGACCACGGTCGTGGGGCTCCTGGCGAGTTCATTCAGCGGGTCCATCTCGCCTTCCTACATCAAGATTCGTGAGATGCAGGGGGTGGCTGCCGCTCAGGAATTGTTTTCGAGCATTCAACTAGCCAGCTTTGTCCTTTTGATTGGCATTTTTCTTCTTTTGGCAGCTACCGCGCCGTATTACCTTCCAATCCTGGCATCGGGATTCAATAGCGAAAAGCTTCGGCTGACCTTGCGCCTCTCATACGTGGTTTTGCCCTTTTTGATCCTGAGTGGGGTCGAAGCTGTTTGGTCGGCCATACTGAATGCCGGCGAGAAATTTGCGTTACCCGCAGTCATTCCTGTAGTGACTCCTTTGATCACGGTGGTTTTTCTTCTCGGCCTTGGCCGCATGTGGGGAGTCTATGCGTTAGCCACGGGAGTGGTTGCAGGAGCTTTTGTAGAGTTGATAATTCTCGCATTCGCAATGCGCGCCCACGGTATCAGGTTGCGGCCGCGATGGTACGGCGTGAGCTCCGAATTGCTCCATGTCATGCGCCAGTATGCGCCGCTTGCGGTCAGCGCGCTTATCATGAGCGCTTCGTTCCTCATTAACCAGTCCATGGCCGCCATGCTTAAGGGGGGCAGTGTTTCCGCTTTGAGTTACGGCAACAAAATCATCAATGTCGTAACCACCCTGACTTCCGCAGCCATCTACACTGCTATTCTGCCTTATTTTTCGCAGATGGTAGCGCGCAAGGATTGGTCTGCATGCCGCCGAACGGTCAAGGTTTATTCCGGACTCATCCTGGCGGCGACCATTCCCCTAACGCTTGGCCTGATACTTGCCTCGCGGCCGCTGGTCCGGGTGCTCTATCAGCGCGGCGCCTTTACTGAAACAGATACAGCGGTGGTCAGCACCGTTCAAATCTGCTTTGCCATTATGATTCCGTTTTATACCTGGGCAACATTGTTTGTCAGATTGCTCTCGTCACTGAATCGCAACCATATCCTGGCCTATGGTGCGGCGATCAATATCACTCTGAATGTGATATTGAACCTGCTGCTCATGCGCCGCCTTGGTGTCGCTGGAATTGCCCTTGCTACCTCGATCGTCAGCATTTTTACTTGCATGTTTGCCGGGTTTTTTGCGCTCAAAGCGCTGCAACAGGAGGAGCAGGGCTGAAGCGGACGGAATTCTCTCTTGAGCCGCTTTAGCGAGACACATTTTGCTCTTCAGACTGGGAAGGAACGCGAGATCCCCTTGCAGATGCCCGCTTCGCTGATACTCGTTCGGATGATGCCCGATATACTATTTGTTAGACCAATGTGGTCTGAAAACTTTGTTGATTGTGGCCACCGACTGGATTACGTTTTGCCGCGCTACAATTTTATGAATACGCTGATGGCGCATTGACAATGCGGATTCTGTAGATCATCACAACACTTCAGCAATGAGAAGCGGAGGTTATGAGAACCAAACGAGCGTTGATCACCGGCGTCACAGGCCAGGATGGCGCATACCTTGCGGAGTTCCTTCTGAACAAGGGCTATGAGGTGCACGGGATCAAACGCCGGGCTTCCTCTTTTAACACCCAAAGGATTGATCATCTTATTCATGACCCGCACACAAAAGGAGCCCGTTTCTTCCTGCATTATGGAGACATGACGGACTCCAGCAGTCTCGTTTGCGTTATACAGCAGATCCAGCCGGACGAGATCTATAATCTGGCAGCTCAAAGCCATGTACAAGTCTCGTTTGAGGAACCCGAATACACTGCACAATCGGATGCGCTGGGACCATTGCGACTCCTGGAAGCCATTCGCATCCTGGGGTTGGAAAACAAAAGCAGGTTTTACCAGGCCTCAACTTCCGAGCTATACGGTCTGGTTCGCGAAACACCCCAAAATGAAGGCACACCGTTTTATCCAAGATCCCCCTACGGCGTCGCAAAACTGTACGCTCATTGGATTACCATCAACTATCGCGAAGCATATGGAATTTTTGCCTGCAACGGGATCCTCTTCAACCACGAGAGCCCAGTTCGCGGTGAGACTTTCGTTACCCGAAAAGTAGTTCGCGCGCTGACTCGCATCCACTTGGGCTTGCAGGATTGTCTTTACATGGGAAATTTGAATGCGAAACGTGACTGGGGCCATGCACGGGATTACGTCGAAGCCATGTGGCTTATCCTCCAGCAGAACGAGCCGGAGGATTTTGTCATTGCGACTGGAGAGCAGCATTCCGTTCGGGAGTTTGTCGAGGCAACAGGACGCGAGCTGGGTATGAACATCCGCTGGTCCGGGTCTGGAGATAATGAAGAAGGATTCCACGATCAGACGGGCGCTCGGATTGTTGCCATTGATCCCCGCTACTTCCGTCCGACCGAAGTAGAATCCTTGTTGGGAGATGCGGCCAAAGCGCGTCAGAAACTCGGATGGATGCCAAAGACGAGTTTTGTTGAGTTGGTAGCTGAGATGGTACGCGAAGAATTGGCATTGGCTCGGTATGAGGTCATGTGCAGAAACGAGGGCCTGCCTGTTTTGAACCGGCATGAATAAACAGGACAAAATCTTTGTCGCCGGTCATCGGGGCCTGGTTGGTTCTGCGATTGTCCGCCGCTTCCGCGCAGCTGGATTCGAAAATCTAACGGTTCGATCCCATTCTGAACTCGATCTGACTGACCAGCAGGCGGTCAAAGCGTTTTTTTCTGAGGAACGACCACAACACCTGGTATTGGCAGCAGCCAGGGTCGGAGGAATTTTAGCGAATTCGATCTATTCGGCGGAGTTTGTCCGGGACAATGTCCTGATCCAAACTAACGTCATTCACGAAGCTTATGTCCAGGGGGTCAAGCGTCTTTTGTTCATGGGCTCTTCCTGCATCTATCCCCGTGATTGCCCTCAACCAATTCGCGAGGAGTACCTGATGACGGCCCCTCTTGAAAAAACAAACTCAGCTTACGCCGTGGCGAAGATTGCAGGAGTCGAAATGTGCCACTCATACAATCGGCAGTATGGCACCCGGTTTATTTGCCCGATGCCTACCAACCTTTACGGTCCGGGAGACAACTTTGATCCCGACACCTCCCATGTCTTGCCGGCCATGATTCGCAAATTTCACGAAGCAAAAATCGATAATAGCCCCGTAATCCTTTGGGGAACCGGAGCACCGCTGCGCGAATTCTTGCATGTGGACGACCTCGCCGATGCATGTTTACATCTCATGACTTCCTCCGAAGATAAGCTGGCATGGCTATTTCAGCAGGATTCTCCTCCGCTCATTAATGTCGGATACGGAGAGGATTTGAGCATAAGAGAACTGGCACAATTGGTGACGCAAATCATTGGCTATAAGGGACCAATTCAATGGGACCAGACGAAACCGGATGGGACACCACGGAAGTTACTCGACAGTTCGAAGATCAGGCGTCTTGGATGGAAGCCAAGAATTCGTTTAAGAGACGGAATTCAAGAAGTGTACCAATGGTTTCAGGAGACCGAACTCGTCAAACAATGAAATTGTGTTTGTGGGAACAATCATGGTTAGGAAGGTGGAATGGAAATCAGGCTGGGGGTGGTGGGTTGCGGTTATGGAAAGAGTGTCATCGTACCTGCTTCCCGCGCCGACGCCCGTTGTCGCGTGACAGCAATCGCAGCCGGAAGTTTGAACAGTGCACGGTTAGCGGCTAGCGAGCTGGGTATTGCCCGGGCGTATGAGGATTGGCGCAGTCTGGTGGCCGATTCTTCTGTAGATGCTATTGCTGTTGCTACCCCACCTCACATCCAACCAGAAATCATTCAAGGCAGCTTGCAGGCAAAAAAGCCGGTATTCGCTGAAAAGCCGCTGGCTGTGGAAGTGAGAGATGCCCTATTGCTGGCCGAACTGGCTGCATCCTCTGGGTTGCCGAACATGGTGGACTTCAACTTTACCTCTGTCACAGCTTTTGCACGGGCCCGATCAATGCTCCAGGAAGGAGCTATCGGTGACCTGCGACACGTTGTTGTAAACTGGCAAATTGAGAATTACACGAACCGCGCTCGCATAGATAACTGGAAATCCTCGAGCAGCCAGGGAGGCGGCACGCTTTCCAACTTTGTTTCTCATAGCGTGCATTACCTGGAGTGGTTTGTGGGACCAATCGCCCGGCTCTATGCGCACCTATTCCATTTACCTAATGATCCGCGTTCCGGTGATTCGACTGTAAGTGTGATAGTGGAATTTCGTGGTGGCCCGGCAGGCATGCTGACCATGAGCGCCGCAGCCTATCCTGGCAGCGGCCATAAAATCGAGTTCTATGGAGAAGACGGCAGCCTGATTCTGGAGAATCCATCCAAAGATTACATGCGTGGCTTTCGTCTCGTTTATAGTCACAGGCGGGACACAGAAACAAAAGTATTGACAGCAAGTGACCCGGAAGACGATGAGTCGAAGGACGGACGTATCTTGCCTGTCTCGCGTCTGATGCGACGATTCTTCGATTGGATTGAGCGCGGCAAACCGGCACTTCCCGATTTTCGCGATGGGTTGCGTGTGCAGAAATTGATTGCGGCCGCACGGACCTCGCACCAGGATGGCCGCTGGGTTGAAATCCCATGACGCAGGAGCAATGTGGAAAAGCTACGGTTCTTAGTGACAGGAGGGACAGGGTTTATCGGTTCTGCCGTCACGCGCCGCCTGGTTCGCCAAGGGCATCAGGTTCGTGTATTGGACAATAATTCGCGCGGAGCAGAGCACCGCCTGGCGGATATCCGCGGTGATTTCGATCTGGTTATCGGCGATGTGCGCGACGCGGATACGGTGGAACGGGCCATCCAGGGCGTGGAAGCGGTTCATCACCTGGCGTTTGTCAACGGTACGGAATACTTCTATAGCATGCCGGAGACTGTATTGGAGGTTGGAGTCAAAGGCATGTTGAACGTAATTGATGCTTGCCGCAAGCACCATGTCAGCCGCTTATTTTTGGCATCCAGCTCTGAGGTTTATCAGACTCCCCCAAGGATCCCAACCGCCGAAGACGCGCCTTTGGTTGTGCCGGATCCCATGAACCCCCGTTATTCCTATGGCGGTAGCAAGATCATCAGCGAACTGTTGGCCATCAACTTTGGTCGCAAACATTTTGAGCGAGTCGTAATCTACCGTCCGCATAATGTCTATGGATGTGACATGGGGTGGGAGCACGTCATCCCCCAATTTGTCGTTCGCATGCAGCGCCTTGGCAGGCAGCATCCGCACGGCACCATTCCGTTCCCCATTCAGGGCACGGGCCAGGAGACTCGCAGCTTCTGTTATATAGAGGACTTGGTTGATGGGGTTATGCTGGTACAGGAGCTTGGCGCACATCTGGAGGTCTACCATATAGGAACACAAGAAGAGGTAACGATGGCTGACCTCGCCCATCGAGTCGCCTCCTGCTTGCAGCGTGACATCGAACTCCAGCCGGGTCTTCTCCAGGAAGGCAGCACGCATCGCCGCTGTCCTGATATCAGCAAGCTTGCAGCTTTAAGCTATTCGCCGCGAATCCCCCTGCAAGCAGGGCTGCGCATTGTTTGTGACTGGTACCGTAAGAACGGCGACATGGCTCCGGCCCGGATTGAATGATTGCCGCACTTCGGCGAGAATGGATTCAACCATGACGACGTTGTTAACTCCCCTGGCTGCAGGCACTGGATCAAGTGTGGTCGTGAGCGCCTGCCAAATTTGCGAGAACCGCGACCTAAAATCAGTATTGTTTCTGGGTTACATGCCCCCAGTGAACCAGATGAGGACCATCGGTCAGGTTCCAAGCGAACAGCCGTCATACCCAACCAACCTGCTCTATTGTCCTAATTGTGAACTCGTCCAGCTCGGGCTTGCGGTGGACCCAAATGTTCTTTTTCCCCCAGGATACCCATATACCAGTGGGACCACCCGCATTCTACGAGACAATTTTGCTGAGCTGCACCGCGAATCTTGCGCGCTACTGAGCCTTGGGGCTGATGATTTTGTCATTGACATTGGGTCGAACGATGGCACGTTGCTGACGAACTTCAAAGAGCATGGGCACAGAGTCCTTGGAATTGAGCCTACCGATGTCGGCAAGCTGGCGCAGCAACGCGGTATCCCCACCGTCCAGCATTATTTTCGTCCTGAGGTAGCCCTCAGAGTGCGTGCTGAACACGGTGCGGCGCGCGTTATTACGGCAACCAACTGTTTTGCCCACATTGAAGACATTCATTCCGTAACTGACGGTATCATCCAACTGCTCGGGCCAAAGGGTGTTTTCATCTCAGAATCGCATTATCTGATTGGCTTGCTGGATCGCTTGCAGTACGACACCATCTATCACGAGCACCTTCGTTACTACTCCCTGCGCAGCCTCCGTTATTTGCTGGAGATGCACGGACTCGAGGTGATTCACGCGCGTCACATCCCAACTCATGGTGGATCAATCAGGGTTTATGCTTCGCGTAGGGGCGATTATCCTGTCCGCGATACGGTAAAGGAAATTATCGATGGTGAGCAGCAGGGAGAGGAAATGATGGAGCGCCTCCGGCGTTTTCGGCGACAAGTTACGCTTTCCAAACTGCGTTTGCTTGCCATGCTTGCAGAAGTTAAGGCCAGTGGAGCGCGCGTCTGTGGCATCAGCGCTCCTTCCCGCGCGAGCACACTCATCACCTACCTCGGGCTGGACGACGGCATTGTGGACTACGTGGTGGAAATTAAAGGCTCATTGAAGCTTGGGAAGTACATGCCGGGAACACTCATTCCGGTGATTGACGAGAGCAGACTATTTGAAGATCAGCCAGAATACGCCCTGATTCTTTCGTGGCATATCGCTGACGAACTCGCGCCCAAGCTGCGCGAACGTGGATACAAAGGCAAGTTTATTGTCCCGTTGACCGAGCCGCGGATTATCTAGACTGCAAGACGGTGGGAATTCATAGATTGAAAATCCAGGACAAGAGCAAAGAGATTGAGTTCTTTAATCAGCATGCGGTCAAGGATGATTACAACGTCTTTACGAGCGCGGCAAATCGCAAACTGATTGACAGCTTTGTCCGCTTGAGTGGTCTTGCGCCGGGCTCGCGCATTGCCGACCTGGGATGCGGCTCGGGCGTATTTACCGAGCTGTTGTATGAGCGGGGGTACCAAGCAGTGGGCCTGGATATCAGTCCTAAATTGCTGGAATTGGCCCGCTACAAGTATACGAAGATTGAATTTCTTCAAGGTGATGTAGAGGAATTGCCATTCGAATCAGGCAGCCTGGATGGAATCCTGCTCAGCGGTATTGTCCATCATCTTCCTGATCCGCGACGCTGTGCCGGGGAGGTCTTTCGAGTCGTGAAGCCGCGCGGCTGCTTTGTAGCATTTGATCCTAATCGCCGTAATCCTTTTGTCTGGCTGTATCGCGACAGAAGCTCCCCGTTCTATAGTTCTGTCGGTGTGACACCAAACGAACGGCCCATAATCGCCGAGCAGATCTCCAAAGTGTTCTCTGAAGCTGGCTTTGTTACGGGCACCGATTATCTCGCTGGTCTGGCCTATCGGTACGTGGCCTCGCCCCTGGCACGTCTGGCACTTCCGATCTATAACTTTGTAGATGATATTCTCTTTCGTACAAGTCTCATGAAGCGGTTCAGCCCGTTTGTTCTGACTTTTGGATTCAAACCATGACCCAGCCTTCTGCAGCGAAAGCCCCGAATCGTAAACTCGAACGTAAGACGGCTGTTGACTTGACTGTGGTTGGCGGCGCCGGCCACGTCGGCATTCCCTTGGTGCTTTCATTTGCCAGCAAGGGACTGCGGGTGATGATACATGACGTCAATGAGCGGGCTCTCGACCAATTAAGGTCTGGAATCATCCCGTTCATCGAGCATGGGGCAAAGCAGTTGCTGCAGCGTGCACTCGAGGAAGACCGGCTGGTTTTTTCGAGTCGCGATTCGGAACTTCCGCGTTCTGGCCCTGTGATCATCACCATTGGAACGCCCGTAGACGAATTTCTCAACCCATCCTTAAAGGTGATCAAGGCCTGTATTGATGCCCTCCTGCCTTACATCGAGGATGGACAATTGCTTGTTCTTCGCTCGACCGTTTATCCCGGCACCACAGATTGGCTGGCTGGCTATTTAAAGCAACGCGGTCGAGACATCCCAGTGGCATTTTGTCCGGAACGAATTATTCAGGGTTACGGAATCCGTGAATTAAGCACGATGCCGCAGATCATTGGGGGCTTTACGCCAGAAGCAGAAGAGGCGGCCGCCGCCCTTTTTGGGCTGATCACGCCTGAGATCGTCCGGGTTAAACCAATTGAGGCGGAATTCGCTAAAGTGTTCAGTAACGCATATCGATATATCGAGTTTGCCACAACAAACCAGTTCTACATGATTGCTCGCTCGGCCGGCGCGGACTACAACGCTATTCTGAATGCTATGAAGCGCAATTATCCGCGAGCCGCGAAAATTCCCGGTGCCGGAT
>Ga0126379_10001955_pt1 | contig 12876 bp, 9 predicted proteins | sample PanSoiMetPlot_24_FD_92640 | JGI IMG/M metagenome (GOLD analysis project Ga0126379, IMG submission 92640) | Tropical forest soil microbial communities from Panama - MetaG Plot_24 | ecosystem: Environmental > Terrestrial > Soil > Tropical forest > Bulk soil | place: Panama | collected 2016-02-17
GACAGTCGCGCAGAAGGACGTCGACGGCGCCTGGTGCCATCAAACCGCCACGCGCTTGGATTTAGCGGAGTTGACTGCCGCAACGGTCAAAGCGAGAGACTACAATTATTGCTTTACGTTGCGAGCAAACTTAAAGCCTTTAGGCAGGGGGCGTTTGAGCGCCCTCAGCCGCTCCAGGGCAACCTCGCGGCTTGATTCGCGCGCAACCTCGAACCGTCGCGCACCGGCGACAACGATTTCGATGCTATCGCCGGCTTGCAATTTCAGCGCTTCGACAACCGATTTGGGCAGCCGCACGGCAAGACTATTTCCCCATTTCGAAACCTGCATGCTGACCTCTCGGATCTAACCCACATACAAAAATAGCGTTTCATCATAGGCGTAGCTTCGTTAACGAGCAAGAGCGCGATGGTTTGGTGCGATCCCCGAAGTGATCGCCTCTTCAGTCGATTGCGCACGACGTCTCGGCCGATAATGTGGCAGCGGCCCCGCGGGCGAGGACAGCGCCGCCGGCGCATCGCGCCATCAAGGCCGCTTGACCGGCGCGAGTGCCCTGCGTCGGCCCAAGGCGCGAATCAGGCGAATGCAAAGCGCGGAAATCGAACCGCCGGTCGGGCGCACCGATGCCGGCCCGTCTATGGGGCAGCGCCGAGATGGAGGGCGCCGGAACTGGCAAGCGTGCACGGATGGTTGCTTCCCACTGGAGGCGAAGGAGCGAATCGGCGAAGACGGGGCCGTTGCCGACGCACCCTGCATTGCGTTGGCGACTTGCACCTGTCACACTCCAGTGTTTTTGTAGACTCCTCGGCTCCCGTAGCCATCAGCAACCCGCTTCGTCGGTCGCACGGTTCGGTTTTTCCTGAATGCCCTCCGCACAACGCCCACAGAACAGATACCAAAGCAGTACAACAGTTTTGGCTTTGGCGGCTCTCGGCGTGGTGTTCGGCGACATCGGAACGAGCCCTCTCTATACCCTCAAAACCGTGCTGAGCCTCGCGGGAGATAGGGCTGATCCGCCCACCACGCTCGGCGTACTCTCGTTGATTATCTGGACCCTGATCCTAATCACCAGCGTGAAATACGTGTCGATCGCCATGCGCGTCGACAATGACGGTGAAGGTGGAATTCTGGCGCTGATGTCGCTGCTTGGGGTCAAGCGTAAGGTCCGGCCGGCAATCGTCGCTGTGGGTCTCTTCGGCGCGGCGCTGATTTACGGCGATGGGGCGATCACACCCGCCATTTCCGTGCTGTCCGCGCTCGAAGGCCTGACTCTCGCCGCCCCGGCGCTGGGGCCCTACGTGTTGCCCGGCGCAGTCGCCATCTTGATCGCGCTGTTTGCCGTGCAATCACAGGGTACGGCGCGAATCGGTCGTGCGTTTGGTCCGATCATGGCGCTGTGGTTCGTCTCCATTGCCCTGCTGGGGGTTTGGGGAATCGCCAAGCATCCCTCGGTTTTGCTGGCCATCGATCCGCGCTATGCGGGCGCTTTTTTGATCCAAGGCGGGTTTGGAGCCTTTGCGGTTCTCGGCGGCGTGTTTCTATGCGTCACCGGCGCCGAAGCACTCTACGCTGATATGGGACATTTCGGTCCGAGACCCATCCGGCGTGCCTGGTCGTTCGTGGTGTTTCCCAGCCTGGTTCTCAACTATGCCGGCCAAGCGGCGATTGTGATGGAACAGGGGGTGTCGGCCGACAATATCTTCTATCGGCTGTGCCCGGCGGCGCTATTGGTGCCGATGATCATTCTGGCGACCATTGCCACCGTCATTGCCAGCCAGTCGATCATTACGGGCGCCTTTTCGATGACCCGGCAAGCCATCCAGCTCGGCTGGCTGCCTCGCCTGCACATCACCCAGACCTCGGCCGAGGGCTACGGACAGATTTACGTCAGCTCGGTGAACTGGCTGCTGATGCTGGTGACGGTGGCGCTCACCATTGGCTTCGGCAAGTCCGACAACCTCGCTGCCGCCTACGGCATTGCGGTATCGGCCACAATGTTGATGACGTCGGCGTTGCTGCTGATTGCCATGCGCGAGATCTGGCAGTGGAGCCTGCCGGCAAGCATTGCGGTTGCCGGTATATTTCTTATCATCGATTCGGCATTCTTTATCTCCAACACCTTGAAGATCGTTGACGGCGGCTATGTTCCCCTGTTGCTCGCGGGAGGGGTCTACCTCCTGATGTACATCTGGCATCGCGGCGCCCGCGCGGTCTCCGCGTATCTCCATGACAACTTGACGCCGTTTGATGCATTTCTGGCCGAGATGGACCAAAACCACGTTCCCAGGGTGCCGGGCACGGCCGTCTTCCTCACCCGTGCCACCCGCGATACGCCGCCGGTGATGGCCTGGCACGTACGGCACAATCGCGCCCTGCAGCGCCACGTGCTTGCCGTCACGGCGCAGATTGAGTCTGTTCCCTGGATCGCAGAGTCGGAACGGGTGACCGTCAATCCCATGGGGCCCGGGTTCTGGCGTGTCATTGCCCGTTACGGCTTTATGGAACGGCCCAACATTCCGAGGCTTTTGTTGGAACTTCCGCCGCACGGCTGCGCCGTCGATCTAGCGGATGTCACCTATTTCGTCGGCCATGAGACCGTGACCAGACGCGTGGACGGTCTAGGATTGCCGCACTGGCAGGAAGCCTTGTTTGCCACAATGGAGCGAAATGCCGCGCACATAACAGATTTCTTTAGCCTACCTGGGGACCAGGTGGTGGAAATCGGCCGCCTGATCTCGATCTGATCGGTTCCCGCGTTTACGCTGGTACCGTGCTGATGAGCGCTCATTGCGCGGTCGCGTATGTGCGCGGCGGTGTTCATGGGACAACTGGAGCGTATCAGTTTGATGGATGGTCTTATGCCACGCCGAAGCGCGCGCCCGTTGCCGATCCTGGTGATCAGGTTATTGGGCCTGGTGGTCGGCGCTCATGGTGCGCATGCGGCGCCCTCGCCGTGCGAAGCGGTGACCTATGAGGACAACGCCTACACGGTGTGCCTCGTGGACTTGCGGCGGGAGGCCGTCAGGCTGTTCTGGAAGGCGCCGGACGGCACGCCCTATGGTTATCTCAGTGCCTTGCCGCGCGCTTCCCAAGGGAAGCGTCTGACGTTTGCCACCAATGCGGGGATGTTCGATCCCAACGGCCGTCCTGTCGGCCTCTACATTGAGAACGGCCAGGAGCTGGTGCGCGCCAACACTAAAACCGGCCGCGGCAATTTTCATTTGCAACCGAACGGCGTGTTCTACGTTGCCGGTCAGACCGCCGGGGTGCTGGAAACCGCGGCGTTCCTCAAGCTGAGGCCGCGCGCCGATTTTGCGACCCAGTCAGGGCCGATGTTGGTCATCAACGGCCGACTGCATCCCCGCTTTGCGTTCGATGGGGCCTCACGCAAGCCCCGCGATGGCGTCGGCGTCGTTAGTCCGAGCACGCTCGCCGTTGCGATCTCCGACGGCGAGGTGTCCTTTGGCGAGTTTGCTCGATTGTTCGAAGAGCGGCTGCGGTGTCGCAATGCGCTGTTTCTCGATGGCGGCAGTGTTCCAAGCGTCTACATTCCGGGCGACCGCGCCGGCAACCTCGTACCGATCGGTCCTATGATTGGCGTCTTTGACAGACCGCAGTGACCGAGCGATGACGCACCGTTGGCGTGATCCTACGCGATAGGAGTGGACTAGCCGCTCGTTCTCAGACGCGGATCGGGAGGCGTCGGCAGCATGTTGACGCCCCGATGCGCTGCGACCCAGACGCAAAGAAGGCCGGGTTGGCGCGCGCGGCGTTGGACTTTTAATCCGTAGTTTTGCTCATTGGACGTCACGAGCCGCAACGTCTGGTCAGCAAGACATTGTTAAATGCTCGATCATTATAGACGAAAGCTTGTCAATGCTGGCCGAGGACTGCGACCTTGGAGGCTACTGATGATTCAGTTTCGCTCGCTCCGGGGTCTATCAATGGTCTGGCTGGCATTGAGTTTGGCGGGGCCACACTCGGCCGCGCTCGCCGAAAGTGACGATGTCGTCAAACAAACTTACAAGCGTCCTGCCGAGATTCCCTTCCCGCTCGACAATCCCTATACCCCGGAAAAAACCGCTCTCGGCAAGGCGCTGTATTTCGATCCGCGGCTATCGGGTGCACAGAATATGAACTGTGCCACCTGCCACAATCCCTCGTTCGGTTGGGAAGTTCCGGTGAAGACCCCGGTCGGCGCTCAGAACAAAGCGCTCGCCCGCCAGGCCCCAACCATTCTCAACGTCGCCTGGGTTCATCCTTTCTTCTGGGACGGGCGCGCCCCAAGTGCCGAGGAACAAGCCAAGGGGCCGATCCAATCCGAAATGGAAATGAATCTGCAACTCACCGACGCGGTGAGACGCCTCAAGCAAATCCCTGACTACGACGCTTGGTTCAACAAAGTGTTTCCAGACAGAGGCATCACTGCGGACACGATTGTAGCGGCGATCGCCACTTTTGAGCGGACGGTGGTGGCGAGCTATTCTCCCTTCGACGCCTGGATCGACGGAAACGAGACCGCCATTTCGCAGAGTGCCAAGCGTGGGTTCTCGCTGTTCAACGGCAAGGCGGCGTGCGCTCGATGTCATACGGGTTGGAATTTCACTGACAACCGTTTCCATGATATCGGAACCACTTCAACGGATATCGGGCGAGGGGCTCTCGAGCCTGACAACGTGTTCGCCCAATACGCCTTCAAGACCCCGACTCTGCGTGATACTGCCCAGCGCGCTCCGTACATGCATGACGGCTCATTTGCCACACTAAACGATGTCCTGGCGCATTATCTGAAGGGGGGAATCGATCGGCCTTCGCGATCCAAGTTGTTGAAGCGGATCAATCTGAATAACCAGGAGGTCGCCGACGTTATCGAGTTTCTGAAATCCTTGACTGGCTCCAAGCAGGTCGTCGTCTTACCGGTACTGCCGAACTAGGGGGTCGAGGTGTCGATTCTGTCGCGAATTCTCACGGCCTTTGGCGTCGTTTTATTGGTCTTTCTGGCTCAGGGCATCGTGGCTGCTTCCAAACTGTCGTCGGTAGTCAAGCTCGTCAAGGTTGCAACCACGGATCCGATCACGGAGGTTGACGCAGCGCGCTCCGCCTGGGATGTGTTCCGGCAAGCCCACGACTCTCTCGAGGCGACGACCCAGGCGATTCGTTACCAGGACAGCCGCGCCACCATCACGCAGTTTCGTTCCAGTGCCGACAGCGTCGCCGCACGGCTCCATGAGGTGGAGGCGATCGGGTCCTCGGATCGCTCAACCGCCCTCGCCAAGGAAGTCTCCGATCTGGTCGCGCGCTGGCGATCGAATGCCCTGATCTTGCTGGGGGAGGCGCCCGCGACCGCGATCCCTGCGCCCTACATCATGAGTGAGCTCGAAGACCGGATCCGCGCCGATCTCAACGAAATCGTTTCACTGGCGCTGACCTCAGCGGAGCAGACCCGTGGGCACGTCCAAGCCGAAGTGGAGGATATGCAAAGGTGGACGAGCGTTTTGCTGGCGGCCGGAATGATCGTGGGACTTGGTCTGGCCATAGCGTCGGCGCTGTCGATCACCAGGCCGATGGCGCGCGTCGAAGCGGCCATGCGGCAGCTGTCCGAAGGTCGGCTCGACGCCGTCGTGACAGACCACGGCCGCCGCGATGAGATCGGTTCTATGGCGAGGACGCTCGAAGTCTTTCGCTCGAACGCAGAGGGGATGCGCCAGATGGAAGTTGAGAAGCAGCACGCCGAAGCTACAGTGAGCGCCGGCCGCGAGGCAGAGCTGAGCCAACTGGCAGACAAGTTTCAAACTACGATCGGCCATATTGTTGAAGCCGTCAATGCGGCCTCGGTCAAACTCGAGGGTGCCGCCCGCACCCTCGCCACCACGGCCGAGACCGCTCAGCAGCGCTCGTCGACGGTTGCGACTGCCGCAGCGGAAGCCTCGATAAATGTTCAGTCGGTTGCCATGGCCTCAGAGGAGCTTGGTTGCTCCGTGAACGAGATCGCCCATCAGGTCCTTGACTCAAGCAAGATTGCGATTGAGGCCGTCAAACAGGCGCAGCGCACCGATGCACGAATTGCCGAACTCTCGCATTCGGCTTCTCGCATCGGCGACGTGGTCAAGCTGATCACCGCGATCGCCGAGCAAACCAACTTGCTGGCCCTCAATGCCACCATCGAGGCGGCGCGCGCCGGCGAGGCCGGCAGAGGATTCGCGATCGTTGCTCAAGAGGTCAAGGCCCTGGCTTCGCAGACCGCAAAAGCGACCGACGAGATCGGGACGCAGATCTCCGACATGCAGCGCGCCACCAAGGAGTCCGTGGGTGCGATCAAAGAGCTTGGTGGCACCATTGCGCGCATCTCGGAGATCTCCTCGTCGGTGGCCAGCGCCGTCGAGGAACAGGGCGCCGCGACCCGAGAGATCGCCCGCAATGTTCAACACGCGGCCGGCAGCACCTCGCAAGTGGCCACGACCATTACTCAGGTGCGCGACGTCGCGTCGCAGACCGGCGCCGCGTCGGCCGAAGTCTTGTCATCCGCACAATCGCTCGCAAACGAAAGTAGTAAGCTTAAGTTTGAGGTCGATAAGCTTCTCGCCACAATTCGCGCCGCCTGACAGCCCGGCACGCGGGCATGACCAGCAGCAATCCAGAGATTGTAACGAGGGCCTATCCTCCACCTGGCGGACACGAGGATCTCCCAAAACCAACGCTACGGTTGAGGTTGACCATCAAACAGGTCCCGGTTGCCGCTTTTGCGATTTGAATGTCATCGTGATGGCGCCGGACGCGGGAGAAAGAATCACTACGGGCGACGCCAGACAACAAAAAATTTGGCGATGCCAAAGCAGGTGATGAATGTTAATGGTTCAAAAAATTGAGACAGGCCGGCAATTGCCGAGTCCCAAATTGACATGTATATCACGCGGGTCTGTCTGACTTTTCTGTCCGGCGGCAGCAGGGGCCTTGATCATTCAGTTGCGTTTGTGTTCGAAAACGTCTCGTCTGACACCTTTCCGCCACTAACCTGGCCACTTCTGCGCGGAAAAGCTAAAGGGGGATTGATTCGCAGGCGGAGAACCGGGTTCTGACGAGTTGAATAGGCTGTGAGGACGCCGTCGACGGCCGCCTTGAGGGTCAGTGACGATGAAGACGCTCTACGATCTGCTTGGAGTTCGTCCAAACGCTGACGACGCAACCATTAGGGCGGCGTTCCGGAGGGCCGTCAAAGCTTACCATCCGGATGCGAATGCTGGCGACCGGACCGCGGAGCAGCGCTTTATGGAGATCACGGCCGCGCACGCGATTCTTAGGGATCCGGAGCGGCGTGCTAACTACGATCGCGCGCTAGATCGTCGACGTCAAAAACTTCTGCGCGAGTGGAAGATTACCCTGGTGGGATGGGGGCTGTCCGCGGTAATGAGCGCCGGCGTCGTCAGCGCGACCGTGCTCGTTGTGCCAAAATGGCTGGCAAAGTCGGACCTCCCCGCCTCCTCGTTTGCAACCCGTTTTACGGCGCCCGACGGCAAAGGCGACGCCAGCACGGTGACGCCGGCCGCGGCCACCGTTGCGGTTGAGGGCACGGCGAAGCCGATAGAGGAGGTGGATCCGACCCCGCTCACGAGCAGGCAAACGGCACAGCAAAGCGAGGACAAACAGCGCGATCCAGCGCCCGAGCAGACCGCCTCGACCGGCGACCAGCCGACGCCCCGACAGCCGGCGCTTGCCGACGCAAGCCCGCCCGCGGCTGCGGCAATCCTGGACGGGCGGGCATCGGGTCGTGAGCCAAACCGGTCACTCACCAAGGACGAGCCAGTAGCCGCGAAAGCAAACGATCGGCATCGCGAAACCCGGATCGAGGCGTTTTTGTTTGGCGACGATCGCCTAGCCGATAGTCTGTTGCGCACCCACATTTTTGACCGCGACGAAGTCGAGCAAATTCTCGGCTTTGCCGAGGCGGGCCCCGACCAGTCGGCCGACGAGGATTTGCCCGAAAAGTTCCGACACAGCGCCAAACACCATCACCATAGAGAGCACAGGGCTGCGTTTCGACGTGGGAGGGTGCCCCGCGGATAACGGGGTGATCAAGGCTGGTGGTGATGGGCCTGCCATCGGGACCAAGGCCGCGGGGCGTCGCGGAACGTGCGCCATGCGGCTTGCAAGTCTCTCTCGCCGGATTGCAGCCAGCATGCCTGCCAGCCCAGCACGGCCCCCAAGGCCTGACGGCCATCGGCTGACATCGCATCCGTTGGAAGCTGTGTGATGAGGTGTCGGGTCGCCGCCGCGTCGTTATACCGACCCAGGCGGTCCTGCAGTCTGCTCAGTCGTCGGGCGTAGCGCTTTGCGGATGCCTGCTGATGGAAAAGCGGTAGAAAGAAGTCGGCCGTGTAACGCAGCTTCTTGGCCGCCAAACGCAGATCGTGTCGTGCCGCGATCGGCAGGTGCTTAAAATGTCGTCCACGCTTGAGCACCTTGGCGTGGCGCTTGCTCAAGGCGGCGTTGGCAAAAGCAATCACGGGGGCAGCAAGTGCAGCGAGATTGTCGCTGGAGACATCTTGACGCCAACCTCGTTGTTCGATCCACGCGCCGAGCGCCAGCAGAAAACGGCCCGAGCGCGGCGTGGCCAATGTCTGACGCACCGAGGCGTAACTCGCCGCGCGAGCCTGTTCGGCGAGGGCACGCACCGCATCAAAGCCTTCCAGGCCGTCGCATCCGTTTGCAACCTCGACAAGGGTTTCAGAAAGAAACACATCCCAGCTGCGGGCGCCGCTGAGATTCGAGGCAAGCCATCGGGCATCAGCGCGAAGAGTATCCAACGTTGCTGACGGCGCGAGCACATGCAGCAAAGTGAGAGCCGAGCGTAGACGCCGCAGCGCCACGCGAAATTGGTGAATGCCCTCGGGATTGCGTCCATCCTCGGCGGCAGGCTCATTGACGAGGAGTTGCGCTAGACCCGATTGGAGGATTGCCACGAAAGCTTGGTCGACCGACATGTCGGGGCTGACAAGTGGCGGGCTTAACTTGCGCACCCGCGGCGGGGCGTCGAAAGCCAGTTCAAAGCCGCGGTCGGCCTTGCTGCGGATCGTCGGCCTGACACTCCCCAGTTCGCTCAGGCGCGCGGCCAGATCGTAGAGCGCCGTCGGACTGCCGTGCTTGAGCTCGAGTTCGATCTCCCCGATAGGCGCGGTTTTGTCACCGGCCTTGATGACACCCTGATCAAAGGCTACCTCCACCGTCCCGGTCGGGAGTTTGAGAGCCCGCACATGCCGGCGCACTTCAGTGCCAAAGACCGGCTGTAGCGGCTCGCGATTGAGAGCCTCCTGAAGGCCAATCGTGATCAGGGGTGTCAACAAATGAATGTCCGGCGTCATGGTCGCAACTGGACTTTCCCATTCGCCGCGGCGCAAGGGGTCCCCGTCATTGCCAGCCATGATCTTTAGCGTTTGTATGAATTGCTTGCCAATTTGTCGAACGCGGAGGGTCGCGCCGGCGCGATAGAGCGCGCGCGTGGGCGTATCATAGTAGATCGATTTGAGAAGTCGGATGCTGCCCTTGTTGCGGGCGTGCGCCACGATCGGCGGTGCTTGATTAAGCTCCGCGAATTGTGCCGGTTCCGCAAGCAACTTTAGCTCGACCTCACTGTTGGTCGAAAACGACGCGGGTTTTGGACTGAGTGCTGACCGGTCGGGACCGGCCGGCGTCCTGGCTTGCGGGGGCACGTCGTCGCCGTCGTCGATCGGAAACATGATCTTAGCCAAGGTTTAGTACGCAGTCTCAAGAGCCAAAGACCGGGTTAGCGAACTATGTCAGGGACGCTGAGAACCTCGGTATGATGCGAGGCTTTCAAACGCCGTTGCCTCGTAGCGTGCGTCGCCTTGAGGGCGAGCAGGGCGGCGGAGGACCCCCGAGGGTCGAATCGATCGGCGTCGCCCGGGTCACCATCTCGGTCGTCGGCATGCTCATCAATCGGCGCACGTGTCGCTCCGCGACATACCAAAGGCTATAATACTTTGACTAATATGAGGAGCTCAACGGGGTGTCGCTTACGCCCGATAGGATCCCGCCCAACGGGAATGAATCAGCGGTACAAAACCGAATCATGGGCTTCGGCCCTCCCGACACACGCTCGCGTTGACCGAGACGAGCGCCATCCTTGAGGCGCTCCATCATCTTTATTCGAGCGCGGATAAGGTAACCTCGACGCCATGTACAGCCCTGGGTTTCGTCAGCGCCCAAAGGTTGTCCGCACCCGGCAAAGCCGCGGCCTACCGGCGTGAAATCTGATACGTGCAACAAGGCGGCTCACCCGATCGCATCAACCCATTCGTCGAGAAAGATTTGACCTGCCCCCGAATGGGCGCTGCAGATGGCGGACTTTTTTGGCCACGGCCCGTCGGAGCCGCTTCGACGATGCGAACCATTTCGCTGACCCGGTCTTCGCCTTTTTGAAATCGCAGGGCCTGTTGTTCGAGATCGCACCGGACGTAAAGACGCGACCGGCTTGCCTTGAGGCGAGTGTTGCGTGGCCGGATCGGGGATCCGAGAGCGGCGCCAAAAACCGGTCTGCGAGCACACGCGCCCTTTGAGGGTGTTGGAGCGGGTGAGGCCTTGCGTGAGCCCGAAAAGGCGGCCTCGCGCCAGCAACGGGAGAGGCGCCGTGACGGCTTTTACCGTGGCCGGCCGGGACGTGCGGTCTTCGGCCCCCTGAATCGCAGTCATACCTGCCCCGAAGAAAATACCATCGGATTCGATGGCGCGTTTCGCCAACCCTCTTGACCACGAAGCTACAGGCTCAAGTTGTAGGATGGTTCGCGAAGAGGGTAGTTGTGGTCGTACAAGGACAGCACCATGCCGCAAGCGCTTCCGTGGGACGCGCCTGTCGACCAATCAGGATTGACGCGCAAACCGGCGGGCGATCGTATTTTGGCCGTACACTCTAGATTGTAAATGCTGCCGCTGCGACGTTAACTAGCTGTCATCAAACTGTCACATAACGGTTATCGAGGCACGATTTGATGGCGCAAGTCTACCCTTCCGGAGCGCTTTATGACTGATATTGCAACCTCTCCGCTCGCGAAATCGCTCGACGAATTGCATCCCGTCGCCGTAAAGCCGAAACTCGACACCAAACATGATCCGTTCACGATCATCATCTTTCTGGTGCTGTTGGTCGGCGGGTTGTTCTACGCCGCCTATAGCCTGTATGCCGATATCAGCGGCGTCGAGGTCAAGACCACGACCTATTTGCCGTTCTTATTGCTTGGTATCGCGCTTTTCATCGCTCTGGCCTTCGAGTTTGTAAATGGCTTCCACGACACGGCTAACGCCGTGGCGACGGTCATTTACACCCATTCGCTGCCGCCGAACTTCGCGGTAATTTGGTCCGGAGGCTTCAATTTTCTTGGCGTGCTGCTTTCCAGCGGAGCGGTCGCGTTCGGGATCATCTCGTTGCTCCCGGTCGAGTTGATCCTTCAGGTCGGCTCTGAGGCCGGCTTTGCGATGGTGTTTGCCCTGCTCATCGCCGCCATCATGTGGAACTTTGGGACCTGGTACCTCGGGCTTCCGGCCTCGAGCTCGCACACGTTGATCGGTTCGATCATCGGCGTTGGCCTGGCCAATGAACTCCTCGCCGCCGCGGGCAAGGGGACGAGCGGCGTCGACTGGTCCCAAGCCCTGAATGTGGGCAACGCGCTGCTGCTGTCGCCCATCGTTGGCTTTGTGTGCGCGGCGATCCTCTTGCTGGTGCTGAAGTTTGTGGTTCGCAACCCTGCGCTCTATCAAGAGCCGAAGGGCTCGCAACCTCCGCCGTGGTGGGTTCGCGGCCTCCTCGTGCTCACCTGCACGGGGGTGAGTTTTGCCCATGGCTCCAACGACGGCCAGAAGGGGATGGGGCTTATCATGCTGATCCTCATCGGGACGGTGCCGACCGCTTACGCGCTTAATCGTGCGATGCCAGAGAGCCAAATTGCGCAATTTGACCGCGCCTCACAGGCAGCCATGAGGGTTGTGGAACAAAAGGCGGCTGGCTACAACGTGATGGGAGATCCGCGCCCGGCCGTCACCGCGTACGTGGGGTCCCGGACCATTAACGAAGGCACCTATCCCTCGCTCGCCGCGCTCATCGGTGATATCTCGACACAAATCAAAACCTTCGGCTCGATCAGTCGGGTGCCAGCTTCGGCGGTGGGCAACACGCGCAACGATATGTATCTGGCGTCCGAAGCGATCCGGAACCTGATGAAGGACAAGGAAAGCGATCTGAGCGCCGCGGATAAAGCGACGCTGACCCAATATAAGAAGTCGCTCGACGGTGCGACGAAATTCATCCCGCTATGGGTTAAAGTCGTGGTTGCGATCGCGCTTGGGCTCGGGACTATGATCGGTTGGCGCCGTATCGTGGTGACGGTCGGCGAGAAGATCGGCAAGACCCACATGACTTATGCGCAAGGCGCGTCGGCCGAACTGGTTGCCATGTCGACGATTGCGGCGGCGGACATGTACGGCCTCCCGGTCTCGACCACGCATGTGCTGTCTTCGGGGATCGCAGGCACCATGGCGGCCAACGGCTCAGGGTTGCAATGGGCGACCGTGCGCAACATCATCCTGGCGTGGGTCCTGACCCTGCCGGCGGCGATCATCCTATCTGGTGGGCTCTTCGTGCTCTTCCGCCATCTGTTCTGATGGCTCTCTGGTCGCCTCTGCGGGCTTGGGCGAAATCCGCGAGGCGACCCATCAGGCGCTTCGCCGCACACCCCCCGTGGCCGAATGCCGCGCCCCATCCTCGCCGGCGCGGGCGCTCTCCTTCCCCACGCGCCTGACCGCTTGCGCGGTTTAGATGAACGCTTCGCGCGTGGTCGCGCGGCGACGCATCGCGAGGCGATGGCCCCACCA
>Ga0126379_10001956_pt1 | contig 12876 bp, 11 predicted proteins | sample PanSoiMetPlot_24_FD_92640 | JGI IMG/M metagenome (GOLD analysis project Ga0126379, IMG submission 92640) | Tropical forest soil microbial communities from Panama - MetaG Plot_24 | ecosystem: Environmental > Terrestrial > Soil > Tropical forest > Bulk soil | place: Panama | collected 2016-02-17
CGAGGCCTTGAAAGCCTATACGTTTGCAATGTCCAAGTATGCCCAAGGCGATCAAGCGGGCGCCGTTCCGCTGTTTCAGCACGCTATTGACATGGATCCTGAATTTGCAATGGCTTATGCAAATCTTGGCCGTTCGTACGAGGTCCTACGGCAATACGATGCTATGGATGCCGCTCTGAAAAAAGCCTTTGCGTTGCGCCATCGCACCAGCCAGCGGGAAAACTTGGATATCTCCTCGGTCTACTACCAGTTCGTAACCCAAGACCTCGACAAAAACATCGAGATCTGCGAACTCTGGCAGCAAACGTATCCACGGGATTTCACCCCACATCGAGTCTTGGGGTTCGAAAACGCGAGCTTAGGGCGCTGGGAGCGGTCCCTTGAGGAATTTCGCAGGGCGATGGAAATCGATCCGAACCAAGCCCTTCCGTACTCAGGTCAGATGTATGGAAACCTGGCGTTGAATCGTTTGGACGACGCGCGCGCGGTCTATCAAGCAGCCAAATCACACAATGTCCATGCCGGCGAGCCCACCCGCCTGCGCTTTCTGCTGGCCTTTGTTGAAGGTGACAAAGCCACGATGGCGGAAATGGTCGATCTGCTGGAACACCAGCGCGGCTTTGAAGGCGCAGCAGTTGAGGGACCAGCCTCGGTTAAGGCCTACTTTGGCCAGTTTCGCGCGGCACGCGAAGGCTTTCAGGTTCTCCTCGACACGGCGGAGCGCGAAAAAAGAAATCAAGAGATCGCGGAGCGTCAAGCGGACATCGCTCTCGAAGACGCCCTGCTGGGTGAGTCCGCGGATGCACGGCAACGTGCCGCCGTTTCTTTGCGTTTAGGTGGAGAGCCCGGCTTGGCCCTGGCGCTTTCCGGCGAAACCGGCCGTGCCAACAAGATCGTGGAGAGGTGGGCGACTCGCTCTATGCCGGGAAGTTTTGATCGCATTCACCTTCCGGAGCTTCGCGCGGCCATCGAACTCAACCGAGGAAACCCCCTGCGAGCTGTTGAGCTGCTCGCCCCTGTGAGGCGCTACGAGAGCGGCTGGATGGATCGTTATATGGCAGCCTATCTTCGCGGCCAGGCTTACTTAGCGACTCGGCGTGGCGGCGACGCCGCTCTGGAATTTTATAAAATTCTCGATCATCCTGGCATCACCTTGAACTCGTTGATTGGTCCTCTCTCCCGCGTTGGGTTGGCTCGTTCGTACGTCCTGGCGGGCGATGCGCCAAAAGCCAAAGCGGCCTATGAAGATTTCTTTGCGATTTGGAAGGATGCGGACGAAAACATACCCATACTGCTAGCCGCCAAAGCCGAATACTCAAGTCTACCGTAGCCGCTTGGCGATTTCCTATCTCCACTGATGACCCCTCAAGACCCTCTCAGTGTCTACGCGCCGACCGTCGTCGAAGACTTGTATTTCATTCATGACCAATTGGGCAAAAAATGCGCTATGCGCAGAAGTGACTCGACTTGGTGCCTCGATTCAAATTGTCACGTCAGATACCTCCCGGATGGTCGGCGACACGGAGATTGAAATTTTCAGAATCGAAAATGCGCGCCTCCGTTCCCTGCGCCGTTTGCAACATGAAGCGGCAACCGAAAGGGCATTACACTACAGCATCCAGCTGCTAGGAGTGGTGGGATTTTTCACGTCGCCTGTACGTCACCGACACCGGCGTTTTGAGCCATTCTAGCCATTCTGACTGCACGTATTTTCAGTAACTTACATGTTATCAATGTCCTGGTGGAGTTCGACTCCCTCCTCCGGGACTCCTATTTTTCGAATCCTTGAGAAAAGCGCGAAATTCGTGACTTACGAGCCTTTTTGACGGTTTGTCTTCCCTTCACGTTTGACAATCAATGCCAAGCAATGCCAATTTTTCGGGTCCATTGGCAACAACTGGCAACAGTAGGGCCGGGTCGGGATCGTCTGAAAAAGGGCACGGTTCGGGCACCCCTGGGGCTCCATGTTTTGCTTTGTGGATTCAGATATGAAGGTCAACTCCCGGCGACACGCGCAGGCAGAGGCGGGAAGTTTATGATCGTCAGGGCTGCGATCGTGAAGTACAGCGAAAGAATCACTACTTCTATCAGGTGATTTCGATTATCCATATGCTGCCCCGTGGCCGCGAGAACGGGCGACACTATACGGCGCAGGATGTCCCGCTCCCTATGCTGCGCCTGATTCAATACAAGATGGTGGGTGCGCATTGTGACCTCACATGCGCGGATACTATCACGCTACTTTGGTTTGCCGTTGACGACGACCTTGTGAGCAATACTAGTGTGCTGTCGGACGCAAATAGCAAGCGCCGCGCCGCGGATCTCTTCCGCGCGATCGTCGTGCTATCAGTTGAAGATATCTAAAATCATCGAGCAGTGGTTGCTGTTCGAATATCTCGGTCTTGAGTTCACGCCGCTATCCAAGCCATTCAAAACGAGGGAACAGGCGGAGAAGGCGCGCGAAAAATACCCTGAGCGTCTGCGCCAGAGAATTGGGGTTGGCGTGATTCGGGCAAAAAATAGCTGCATTCCCTTGTCGTAATGCAATCAATTGCCTCCTATTTTCGCCAACAAAACAGTCCTAACCCCGGCGAAGGCACACCAACGCTGTCAGGCAAAGCGCTCCGGTAGCAAACAAAGTCAAAGTCGCAGGCTCGGGAGTCGCGGAGAATCCAACATCGTTTACGGTGATTTCAGTGTCACTGAATACCATGGGTCCCAGGGTCGGGTCGGCTCTGAATCTTACCGAGGTTATACCGGAATCGAGATTTTCCTTGGGGCCGATGCCGACGGGCGTGAATGTATAGGTGACGGTACATTTTTGACCAAATGCGAGAGTTATCGTTTTGGGGCATGTGCTTACGGGTTGAGGAATTGGTAGAACAATTGTGTCGGATTTGTCGGTTCCATCCATCAACACGGCCACGACCGATACGTTCTTGATGCCGATCAAATTCCTAGGTTTGCTGATATTTTCAACCGTGAGGACGAAGACGCCAGCTTTCCCTCCCTCAACGAGGATGAGTGGTTCCGTAGAGGGAGTCAGCGAGATTTGGTCTGGAATGGCAGGAGCCGAATCGGCAAACGCACAGAAAGGAAGAAGGATTACCGTCCCTGCGACGGTGGCCGCAACCCGAACCCAGGATGTAACCAATTTTCTCGTTCACAAATGTTCGTCTCCTATTTTCACGAAAATAGGAGCAATCTTGCGCAGCTAATCCTGCGAGATCGTTCCCTAGAGACGATTCCAGCGAGCAGGCCTACCCGCTGTTCCCTCACAACCGCTGCTAAGTTCTATCCGCCTTGTACGCCTTGGTACAGCCTGAGTCAACGACGATTTTCCTTGTTGCAATCGTGCCGATGACCGAGAGGCGACCCGGGGTGACGTATGAAGGTCCGCTGTTCGATATGAGGAATTGCTAAGCCGGATCAAAAAAGAGTACCAAGCCTAGATGACGATCATCCCCAGGCCTACCTGACGAACCGGATAATAGCGACAAATGAGCAGCCGATGACCGCCAGGCCGGAAGCAATCATGAGCAAGGGTAGTAGAATGCCGCCCGCTGCGGTGAATCCTACGAATGCTAGTCTTCCGACCACGGTGAAAACTAAAGCTCCGCAAACGACGCATGATCCATCCAGTAGGTTCATTGAGAATGGGGCCCAACCGGGAATTACCCCCACCCACTCACTGAGTCTGGGGGATGCAACTGGGTTTCGTTGCTAGGCAAACTGAAACTATTAATTTGTCTGGCGTTTGCCAGAAAACTCCACAGTTATTGAGTCTTCCAAAGACGGCGCGGAAACAAATAGGTGAAACCCACGAACGCTTCCCAGCTAGTCGATGTTCCCGTCAGCCCATAATTGAAGCCTGCATCAAAAACTAAGTTTTTCCGGGCAGAATAACTAACTGCCCAAAGATTGCCGACAGCGTTGCTCTCGAGGAATGGCTGGGTAAAGTGCCATATTTCCCCCGAGAGGGTAAACCGACGCAGGAAGGGATGCGAAATCGTCAGAGATTGGCCAAACTGTCCCCGACGCACCGGACCTTGCACCAATTCAGTAAAAAACACATTTGTGTCATAGTGGAATCCCTTCACGTCTGCACTTGCCAGAAGTACCAGTGTGTTGATGGGGCTGCCGACATCAAGCTCCGGAGCACCGCCATTGTACACACGACGGAAATAGCTGACGGCCAACGTGGGCTTGGCTCCTTCCCCGTGGTACACCACACCTTGCGCGCCCAGAAAAATATCACCCACACGGCTAGCGGTAGTTCTATCAACAGTGAAATGCACTATAGGTTCAGCCAGTGTGAGAAGCTGAACTCGCGGTGCGACGGAAAGCTTTACAACTTCGTTGAGACTGTAGCGCGACGAAAACTCAGGCGAGTGATATGCAGGTAGTAAGCCCGTTTCAAACTGGAGATAACCCACTGGGGTGAGAGTTGCCGGAGTCGAGACTGTGGGTCGCCCTGGATTTGCTTCTGGTTCTTGAAACACCCCCAATTGCGCAGAGAGGGGCTGGAGATCGAATGTCAGGACCAAAAACAAGACAACTAGAATGAGCCTCAATGTCTCCTCGGTATCGAACAGCAGGTCAGGGAATATTCTTGCATTGCTATATTGCTTCCACAACGAAAGAACAGAACACGCTTGGGAGAAGGACGGCACCAGTGGCGGCAATCCTGAAAACACTTGGTCAGCGGTGTTGCTTACTCCTCCTTGGTGCGGTACTTCATAGACGGACGAAAATCCGGCTCACGCAGAATTTCCCACGTTCGGAAACTGCTGATTAGCGTGAGGTTTGCCTTGGCGACGCACGTGACCACGGCTGCATCGTCTATCAACCCCAGAACCGGAACGGAATCAGGAATGAGATCAAACGGACTCAGAAAGTAAATGACAACGGCGATGACCATGAGAATTGAGTCAGGTGGGGCGTGAAACTTGCCTGCAAGATGGGCACGAAGAAGACGAAGAAATATCTGCAAGCTTTCCCAAGGCGCAAGAAGGAATTCGTAGCATCTTTCTGATTTGCGAGTGGCTTTCTTAAGAAGACAGCGTAGTTTCTCCTCGTGTCCAACATACGACTCGGCTCTTATCGTTGCCTGCTCAAACGTGAGAGATGTTACTTGCTGCTCCAACATGTGCCGCCCTCGCCGGAGAAGGTTAAGAGTTAAGACAAAAGCGCGATGGACTCCACGGGCGGAAAACCGTCACGAACGGTTTCTTGAAGCCGAGGGCAACTTCCCGCGAGCAGGGTCGCGGGCGCCTTGTCCGCCCGGAGATGATCGCCCTGGCCCATCTCTACCTATATTCGCGTTTTACGCTCCGGTATGGTTTGAGTCAATGACGATTTTCCTACCACAATGCGGCGCGCAGCAGCGTGGCGCGTCGAGGCGATCGTGATGTACGCGGGTCACGTACTTATTCGGGAGATGAACCTAAATTCTTCAGCAAAAACCAAGGGAAGGTCTACCGAGCGAGGTTGTCCTGTTTTAGACCGAGTCAGGCGATCGAAGCAATCTTGACCTTCAGCGCGAAGTCCCATCGTGGCTTCGATCCCCAACTTGATGACCAATCTCCCTCCATCAGACTCAAGGTCTAAATGGAAGCAAGCCGAAATTGTGGGTGGATCGGCTGGGCATAACCCACACACATGTCGAATCCCAGCACTTTCACTTCCAATCGTGCGCTCGATATGAACAACCAACTTACAGGCAGGAAGATTGATCCGCAGGGGAGTGATTCTGCACAATCCTGGAAGAAAACTGCCGTCACAACGTCCTTAAAGTCCTTCTCCTTTGCACACTCTTGAGAAGTATTTTCCGGAACGCTACTATGCTTCGCGAAAACTCCATCCATCCATTCTGGACCCAATGCAACATTGTTACATTTGATCGCCTGGCTAGCGCGGCCCCACTGTCATCTTCTTGAATGTCGCTGATTGCAAAGGCAATCGCGCCGGCCAGTATTTTGGCGAGGGACGCCGGTAGGCCAGCTCATTGGCAGTGATCGATCCTTCTGCATCTCTTCGTCAGTGAAGCAACGTTGCTCTCTTCTCACTCGTTCGCGTGGTATAGCCAAGTCACGGCTTCAGGGGCAGTACAGCCACGGATCACTCATTCTCCCCATAGAACGGGAGAAGTTTGTGCAGGTTGGCGTGCTCATTGCGGTCGGGCGATCTCGCTGGACCTAATCGGAAGATCCGAAGACATGATCACAGGGTGTGTTATTGCAGGCGGTTGGATGGCTCTGAAAGTGTCTCGCCTCATTCCGGAACCAGTCGACGGTCTTGGGACACGCGCACAGGGAGAGCATTCGTTCATGAACCCGCTCGAATCCACGGCCGCACCGGGCACATAGTCCAATGACGGGAATTCCCCTTGGTTGCGGCTAGGTTCTGCCATTTTTGGCGGTCCAAAGCATTCACAGAAGGGAGTTTGGAATCAAAGGAGACGCTGAAAGGACGGCGATATGCGAATTCTGGTCGTCATCGCTGGCGCTTGAGCTGGGCGATCAGTGCACTGCAGCTCAGGTCCGAAGGCTTTACTTCCGTGACCAACACCTCGGGCGACAGTGCCAGCACCGGATCGACTGCCAAGTCGCGATTTGTAGCAACGTCGTACCCCGGGCTAGTCCAACGGCGAGATTGCGCAGTAAGACACGGATCGAATGTTCGATGCTGACGGGCTTTCCGAACGTGCGCCACATCGAGGCGTGAAGAATCACGATAACCGTACTTTTGGCTCACCGGTAACCGCAGGCAGCGGATTGGCAGGAGTGTCAAAAAGTAGCTAGGGGTTGCCAGAAAAAAGAGACGCGACAAAGATACTTTCGTTTGCTTTCAACTATTTACCATCCGGCTTTTTGGGCTTACGGGTGCTTCCCACGTAGCGATGCAGGTGAGGGATTCTAAGAAGGGAAAGGGGAGGAGCACACATTACATTTGAATCTGAGGAGTTCCATCCGCAAGCAGTAAGGCGCTTGTTTTTAGCGGTGGTCAATCAGGCCATATCAGATACCTTGGAAGATAAGAAGGAAGCGAAAGCAGCTGAACAGTGGCTGCTGAGCGAAGCGTTTGGACAACTTTGCAGAACTGCTCAGCCGGGATGCGGAAGGATTTCATCAACAACCGGCCGTCGCGTGAATTCAGGAGTTGACTGGCTAGCGCGTCTCGGCCAGAATTCTCGCGCACAAGCAAATGGTAATCACCACCGAATACGTAGACATTTCTATGCCGGTTTCGCCGATGCGAACCTTCGTCGCTGCGCCTAGGACCGAAGGTCGATATCCAGGCATATGGTGCTACTCGGATATTTTTCAGCTCACTCCGCCACTGTTGCGCATTTGCATGCGGCTGGCGGGGTACGGATTTGTTGCTGCTGCGCCGGAAATTTATCGGCGCATCGAGCCCCCGGGAACGATGATCCCCTTCGATGACGCCGGACGGACCCGCGGCCAGCAAGACGCTGCAAGGACTCCGGTCGCGCATTTCGATGCCGATTGCCGCGCCGGCCTGGACTGGCTTTCCATACATCCTAAAGTCGCGCCAGGAAAAATCGGTGTCGTGGGTTTCTGTATCGGCGGGCACCTCGCGTTTCGAGCCGCGTTTCAGCCCGATGTCGGCGCAACGGTCTGCTACTACGGCACGGGCATCCATGATGGCAAGCTCGGTCAGGACGACGATGCCGGATCGTTGGCCCGCGCAATAGAAATCCGCGGTGAACTTCTGATGATCTTCGGGTCCAATGACCCACACGTTCCCGACGCGGGACGGGAGATGATTGACCGAGCGCTGAAGAAGTCAGGCGTGCGGTATAACACGTTGCTGTATCCAGCCGAGCATGCATTTACGCGGGATGAAGGGCCGCGTTTCGATCCAGAGGCGACGGACCTGGCATTCGCGGAGATGATTCGTTTATTCCGTACAGTTTTCTAGAGGTTGAAGAGATTTGGTACCACAGGCAATCCTACCTCTGGCGAATTGTTATTTCGGGTGACCACAGAGCATGAAAACTTTGTAGGTTCACCTTGCGCGAGAAAATCAGTGGCCGCAGTAAAACACCGATCCGAACCTCTTTCGCCGTCAGAAACGGGGCGGCATTAAAGCTGGGATCGTCGGAGACAACAAGGTCTTTGGCGATCAGGCTGCCAGAGAAAAGCGCCAAGCTCAAGTCTCCTAATTTTACACTGCGGCCAGGCGTGGTTGTGAGTTGTGATTCGATGATGGGGCGGAACGTGTTTGCGTTCAGAAAAAAGGAATCGACGCAACTCCCAGGACGACGAGACCGACTAGTGCCAACACTATTTTCGCCCAACGCGAGAAGTATATGACGGGCACAACAGAGATTAATAGTGAGTTGCCGCTTCGGTATCCAACTTCTGCCTCAAGTACCAATGATCACAGCAGCGCCTCTGGAATGGTGAGGATGGCAGATTTGCTCGCTACTTGGAATGATCTTGAGTTCGTCCAGCTGATTTCCGCTGCGCACGACAGCCTGTTAATAATGACAGTTCTCTTCTCTTGTGCATCCAGTTCGCACAAGATTTCGCGTCGAAGTGACCTACGTTGATGGGCTGGTCGGGCGTTTCTCGGTTAGCTCGAAATAGGAATATTTCGACCGTTGTCCCTCGGCAAAACGCCGCGCTGCCTGAATGTCATCCATGTAACATATGACGCAACCTCTTCGAATATAATTGGTGTTAAAGGCGCTCTTGATTTTGGCGAGGGAAAGCCCGTCACATGGGCAAAACGGCCGCAAATACAGGAATCGTGCCGATGGCCCTCGTGGCGTTCGAGCAATACTCTCCGAAGCGCAGGGCGTCATCGATGATGGCTTGGCTGCTGACCGGCACCTACACCCGTGGCGCGAATGGTCTACGCCGACATTGTGTGATTCCGAATATCAACTGAGGCGAAGCGCGATTCTGATAGACGCCGGAGATGGCCCGGTGAGGAAGAACCCATTAATATAAGAAGTTGCCAAAAACGGTTCAGCGGTGTAGCCGGGAGCGTGGCAAATTCCTAGTTCAATGGACAGAAGAACATTCTTAAAAGGATCAGGAACGGCGACGCTGGTTCCGTCGTGGGCGCGCGAGCTATGGGGAGCCGCAAGGAATCTTGCGCACGATGCGGGAACTGCGGACCTGCGCAATGCGACTCGCGTTGCTACGGGGATTCGACGGCGGCCGTCGGATGCGAATTGGCCTCCGCAGGCAGCGTGGAAGCGGCTGAATGATGAAGTCGACGGAAATCTGATTCCGGTGGAATTCCCGATCGAGGCTTGCGTCAAAGACGCGGGAAGCGCGGGCTGCCAGAATCTGTTCAACAATATTCACAATCCCTATTACATCGGAGACCAGCCCGGCTTGACGCAAACACTAGGATGGGTGGACGCGTGGGTGAGCAAACCCAGCGTTTACGTCGTGGCGGCACGCAATGCAAATCACATCGCAGCGGCGGTGAACTTCGCACGGGAAAATGATCTGCGGCTGGTCGTGAAGGGCAGTGGGCACAGTTATCAGGGAACCTCGAACGCGGCGGATTCGCTGCTTGTGTGGACGCGGCGCATGCACGACATCACCATGCATGAAACATTTGTTCCGCAAGGATGCAACGGCAAGTGTGCCCCACAACACGCGGTGACGCTCGGCTCCGGTGCGATTTGGATGCAAGCGTACGACGCGGTGACGACAAAGGGCGGCGCGTACGTGCAAGGCGGCGGCTGCACTACGGTCGGCGTGGCGGGCTTGGTTCAGAGTGGAGGCTTCGGAAGTTTTTCGAAGCATTATGGAACCGCGGCGGCGGGATTGTTGGAGGCGGAAGTAGTCACCGCAGATGGGAAAGTGCGGGTCGCGAATGCATGTACGAACCCAGATTTGTTTTGGGCGCTGAAGGGCGGCGGAGGCGGAACATTCGGCGCAGTGAGCAAAGTGACGCTGCGCGTCCGCGAACTGCCGGAATGTTGGGGCGCAGCGATTCTTACGGTGAAGGCCGCGTCGGGTGAGGCGTTTCGGCGTTTGCTGCGGCACTTCGTCGACTTCTATCGAGAGCATCTTTTCAACGATCACTGGGGCGAGCAGGCGCGCATTGCGAGCGACAACGTGCTCGACTTGTTGATGGTGTGCCACGATTTGAGTACGGAGGAAGTAAAGAAGATATGGCAACCCTTTCTGGATTGGGTGGCGCGCTCGCCGGCTGCTTACACAATCGAGAGACAACCGATTCTGGGCAGTATGCCGGCTCGGCATTGGTGGGACGTGCAGTGGAGGAAGCAGAACCATCAAGCAGTATTTAATTTGGACCAGCGGCCGGGAGCGAGTTCAAACAACGCGTGGTGGACGGGAGACGCGGGGCAAGTGGCGTGGTTCCTTTACGGATACGAATCGTTGTGGATGCCGGCGTCTCTGCTCGAAGATGATTCGCAGGAGCAGCTCGCGCAGGCACTGTTTGCCGGTTCGCGCCACAAAGACATCGAGTTGCATTTCAACAAAGGGCTGGCGGGAGGCGCGCCCGAGGCAATGGAGGCGACCCGCGATACAGCGACGAACCCCGCAGTGCTGAATGCGTTTGCGCTGGCCATCGTAGGCGACGCAGGCGGCGGATATCCCGGCGTGCGCGGCCATGAGCCGGATGTTGAGGCCGGGCGAAGATCTCGGCAAGAGATCCACAAGTGCGTAAATGCGTTGCGCGCGATCGTGCGGGATGACGGAGCGTACGTTTCGGAGAGCAATTTTTTTCAGGAGAACTGGCAGCAAGCGTACTGGGGAAGCAATTACGCGCGGCTGGCCTCGGTGAAAGAGAAATACGATCCGACGGGATTGTTTTTTGTCCATAACGGCGTGGGCTCGGAAGGGTGGAGCGAGGACGGGTTTGCGAGGAGAGCTAGGAGTTGAGGGGCACATGCAAAACGGAACTTCGTGACCGAATGACCGCGCGCTCAATCACGGTCTCCAATTCGTGGACGCGGGAGAAACCGACGAAGAGCCAGCGTCGGTTCCCAAGGCGAGGAGATCAAGCGACAATGCTGCCCAACGAAAGCGCCGGCAACTACGGCTGCCCAAGACACGCCTGAACGGCTCGAATCATTCGGGAATGCGACCTTCATGTCGCTTCGCTTCGAACTCCGGAATTCCCAGGCCGAGCAAGGCTCCCGTGAATCCACCAAACGCGCCGAGCCCGGCTATGATTGGGCCGCCTGCGATGAAGGGCCCAATCCGGAATGGCCAGGAGGCTAACGCCTGCTAACACACCGAGAGCAATAACGCCTACGGTGTGACCCCTGCCATCTCATGTTCGGGCGCTTTGGTTGCCTTTTCTGTTCCGATATCCTTCGGCCCACCGAGACTCTCCGGCAAAAGGACACAAACGTCAGAGGCCGGGAAGCCTGCCCTGACCAGCGAATCAGTCGCATTCTCAATAGCAACTGCGGTCACTATTCCCAGAAGCCGCTCATTTTCATTGGAACAGTGATCGCTCCAAAGGCTGTTTCTCTCAAATGCTTTGTAACTCTGCCCGTCATGATCTTGCATTCGCGCCCGACGTGCCCCAGCCATGAAGTTCCCTCAGTCATGCTCAACCGGCATGAGTTGCGTCTGATGATAGTCTCCTTTGGACAAGTGATGGCTAGCATCTAACTGTACAGCAATTCCCGTATTGCGGATGCTGAAGCTGAATATATGCTTGGCTCCTTGGCGCAGCATTATAACCATTTCCACAACGGCGCATTCAATAATCGCGCCTAAGCGGTTTCAGCGAGTAGTTCCCGATCGAATGAAGGAGGAATTATGAAAAAGGTGTGGCTAAGTGTTGGATTAATTTCGCTTCTCGCATTGCCAGCTTCGGCACAAAAGAAGGAAGAGGAGCGAGTCGATAACGCGGGAAAAGTGATGCAGGAGATCCTGAACGCTCCGGACAGTATTCCACGAAGCGTGCTGGACAAGGCGGACTGTGTTGTTGTGTTGCCTTCGGTTGTGAAGTTTGCAGTTGGAATTGGCGGGAGCTACGGACGTGGAGTGATGACTTGCCGTGGGGGGAAGGATTTCAAGGGCAAGTGGGGCGCACCGACCATGATGGCACTGGAAGGCGGCAGCGCCGGGTTGCAGCTAGGAGGACAGGCTACCGACTTTGTCCTTCTCCTGATGAACGAACGCTCGGCCTCGAGTATCCTGACCAGTAAGGTCAAGCTGGGGGCCGACGCTTCGGCAGCCGCAGGCCCTGTTGGGCGAGACGCCTCGGCCGCCACGGATGCAACCATGAGGGCGGACATTTTATCCTACTCGCGTGCTCGCGGATTGTTCGCGGGCATTTCCCTGGAGGGCTCCACGCTGCGACCCGACAACGATGCGAACAAGAACCTGTATGGCAAGAAGGTAGAGGCGAAAGAGATTGTGTTCGATGGAGCGGTGCCGGTGCCAGCGAGTGCCGCAACGCTGATTACCACCCTCGATAAAGCGTCTCCTGTAAATAAGTCAAAGACCTAGGGTAAGAAACGAAACCATTCGCATTACGGCAATCGCATCACCGACAATGATTTTCGCCCAAACACCTTGAACCAACACGCAAGAACCCTGGTGCTCGATCTCGAGCGGTTACAATTTGTCCGCCGCCAACCGAACGCCACGCATCGCAAAGCCAGCCTTGCGGGATAAACAAACGACAAGCAGGGGAGATGGGCGTTTGCAGATTGCTGGAACTCCAATACAAATTTCGCTGTTGGCCAAGCCGTCCTATTTCGACCAGCCGCTCGACGAACACCTCACAGTCTTACCCTGACCCGCGGCAATCGCGAATTCCTTCGGTGCGCAATTCAGATTTCCTGGTCCTGTGCTGCGCAAAAAATTCCATCCAGCGGTTTTCAACCAGTGCAAC
>Ga0126379_10001958_pt1 | contig 12870 bp, 8 predicted proteins | sample PanSoiMetPlot_24_FD_92640 | JGI IMG/M metagenome (GOLD analysis project Ga0126379, IMG submission 92640) | Tropical forest soil microbial communities from Panama - MetaG Plot_24 | ecosystem: Environmental > Terrestrial > Soil > Tropical forest > Bulk soil | place: Panama | collected 2016-02-17
CACGTTGAGTGCGCCCAATACAGGGAAGGCACCCGCAAACATCGCCGGGATGATGGCGAAATATTTGGCGACATCATTAGCCACGGAAAAAGTGGTGAGCGCGCCGCGGGTGATCAGCAGCTGCTTGCCGATTTCCACAATCTCAATGAGCTTTGTGGGGTTGGAATCCAGATCGACCATGTTGCCGGCTTCTTTGGCGGCTTGCGTTCCGGTATTCATCGCGACGCCAACGTCTGCTTGGGCGAGCGCCGGAGCGTCGTTTGTGCCGTCACCGGTCATCGCGACAAGCTTGCCCTTGGCCTGCTCGCGCTTGATCAGCGCCATCTTGTCTTCGGGCTTGGCCTCCGCGAGAAAATCGTCCACTCCCGCTTGACGCGCAATGGCGGCAGCCGTAAGTGGATTATCGCCGGTGATCATCATGGTGCGAATCCCCATGGCGCGAAGGTGATCGAAGCGCTCGCGCATACCACCCTTTACGATGTCGGTCAGGGCGATGGCTCCGAGCACGCGCCGATTTTCTGCCACCAGAAGTGGAGTTCCGCCGGAATTCGAGATCTCCTCAATTTTGACTTTCAACGGAGCCGGTATACCGTTGCCACTCTCGCTGATGAAACGAGAAATTGCTTCAGGTGCACCCTTGCGGATTTCCCGCCTGTCTAAGTTCACACCCGACATTCTGGTCTGCGCAGAGAACGGAATGAAATGTGCCTCGTGGTAGGCCAATTCGCGGCCACGCAGGTTGTACCGGTCCTTGGCTAAGACGACGATGGACCGGCCTTCGGGGGTTTCATCGGCAAGCGAGGAGAGTTGTGCGGCATCCGCCAAATATCGCTCTTCGATACCCGGTGCGGGATGGAACTCTGTGGCGGCGCGGTTACCAAGTGTAATGGTGCCGGTTTTATCCAGCAACAGCACGTCCACGTCGCCGGATGCTTCAACTGCGCGGCCCGACATAGCGATCACGTTTCGCTGAATCAAGCGATCCATCCCCGCGATGCCAATAGCGGACAACAGGCCTCCGATCGTTGTGGGGATCAGGCAAACCAGTAATGACACCAGCACAAAAATGCTCTGGCGCGCGCCTGAGTAAATAGCGAATGGCTGCAAGGTGACTACCGCAAACAAGAAGATGATGGTCAACCCTGCCAATAGAATGTTGAGAGCAATCTCGTTCGGTGTTTTTTGTCGTGACGCACCTTCGACGAGCTTGATCATGCGGTCGAGAAATGTCTCGCCCGGATTGGAGGTGATGCGCACCTTGATCTCGTCGGAAAGGACGCGCGTGCCACCGGTAACCGCGGAGCGATCACCACCCGATTCGCGAATCACCGGCGCAGATTCGCCGGTAATTGCAGACTCGTCGACGGAAGCCACACCCTCAATGACTTCGCCGTCGCCCGGAATGAAGTGTCCCGCGACCACTACGACGCAGTCTCCGGATCGCAGTTTTGAGCTGGGCACTGATTCGGTTGTACCGTCGGAACGCAACCGATGCGCTTCGGTCTCCGCACGCGCCTTCCGCAACGTGTCCGCCTGTGCCTTCCCGCGGCCCTCGGCCATGGCTTCGGCGAAGTTGGCGAAGAGAACGGTGAACCAGAGCCACAGAGTAATCTGGAGCTCAAACCCGAACTGTCCGAGATGGTGCGCGGTATCCCACAGCAGCTGAATCGTGGTCAACACCGCTCCCACTTCCACGACGAACATGACCGGGTTCTTAATCATCGTTCGTGGTTCCAACTTGCGGAACGAGTCGAGAATGGCTCGCGAGAGAATGGCACTGTCCGCCAATGACTTTTTCCTGATTTGACTGATCTCAGAGACTGGGTCCATAAGGCACTCAGAAAACCTTTCCTGCTTGCATCAGCAGATGTTCGAGAATCGGCCCTAGACTGAGAGCCGGGAAGAACGTGAGCGCTCCCACGATCAAGACCGTCGAAACGAGCAAACCACTGAACAGCCCACCCGTAACTGGAAAGGTCCCCGCGGATTCCGGGACCGTTTTCTTCTTGGCGAGGCTTCCGGCGATGGCCATGATGGGAATGATCATGAAAAATCTGCCGAGCAGCTGCGCCGTTGCCGTGGTCGTGTTGTACCACATGGTGTTCACGCCGAGCCCACCAAACGCCGAACCGTTGTTGCCCGTCGAAGAAACATAAGCGTAGAGGATTTGTGAGAGCCCGTGCGGGCCGTGATTCGAAATTCCATCCGTGCCGTAGGGCTTCACCACCGCCACGGCTGAAAAAGCGAGAATCGTGAAGGTCAGGATGAGAACCGCGAGCATCGCCATCTTCACGTCATACGATTCAATCTTTTTTCCTAGATATTCTGGCGTGCGTCCCACCATCAGTCCGGCAATGAACACGGCAAGAACCACGAACACAAACATGCCGTAGAGGCCCGCTCCGACTCCTCCAAACACAATTTCGCCCAGCATGATGTTGATCAGCGGAACCATGCCGCCCAGCGGCGTGAAAGAGTCGTGCATGCCATTAACGGCGCCGCAGCTTGCGTCAGTGGTGACGGTGGCGAAAAGTGCGGAGTTGGCAATGCCGAAGCGGACTTCCTTTCCTTCCATGTTTCCGCCGGACTGCGAAGCGCTCACCTGCTGGTCGGCCTTGGCTAAGAGCGGATTGCCTTTGGCCTCTGCCCAGTAAGCGGTGGTGACGCCGCAGAGAAACAGGAACGCCATGGCCGCCCACACCGCCCAGCCATGTCGCTGCGAACAGGTCATGCGCCCCAGGGTGTAGGTGAGGCCGGAAGGAATGGCGAAAATCAGCACCATCTCGAAGAAATTCGAAAAAGGAGTTGGGTTTTCGAACGGATGTGCGCTGTTGGCGCCAAAGAAGCCGCCGCCGTTCGTGCCGAGTTCCTTAATCACCTCCTGGGAAGCCACTGGTCCTTGCGCGATTATCTGCCGGGTTACCGTTTGCGTGGTCGTTTTGCCGTCGCTGCCTGCGATTTGCGTCGTGTACGGCTGCATCAGCTCGGCCGTTGTATACGGCTTCAGATTTTGCACCACGCCTTGGGAGACCAGGACAAGCGCTCCAACCAAACAAAAGGGCAGCAGCACCCACAGAAGACAGCGCGTCGTATCCACCCAGAAGTTGCCGAGTTTGTCCGTCTCTTTGCGCGCAACGCCGCGGATGACGACAATCGCCAGAACGATCCCGACCGCTGCAGATACGAAGTTGTGATAAGCGAATCCCGCCATCTGCGTGAGATAGCTCATGGTGGCCTCGCCGCTATAAGCCTGCCAGTTGGTGTTGGTTGTGAAGGAGGCCGCAGTTCCAAAAGCGAGGCCCGGATCTACGTTCGCGAACTTCTGCGGATTCCAGGGCAGCCACTTCTGAGTGCGTTCGATCAGGTAGAGCAGTGTCATCGAGACGCCGCTAAACAGAAGCATGGCCACCGTGTATTCGGTCCACCGCATTTCGCGTTTCTCGTCCACCGCAATTAAGCGGTAGACCAGTTTCTCGATGGGGTGCAACACTGGGTCCAGAAAAGTTTTCTCGTGGCTAAACACTCGCATCATGTAGACCCCCAGTGGCTTTGCGAGCGCTGAAATGATAAGCAGGAAAAATAGAATTTGAAGCCAGCCATTCACGGTCATACTCAAAACTCCTCCGCCTTCAGCAAGGCGTAGAGCAGGTACGCACATAAAAGAATGGAAATAATCAGCAGAGCCCCGTCTCTTAGAGTCATATCGATGCTCCTATCTCAGGCGTTCGCAGCCGCGAACGTATAGAATGGCAACAACGAAGAACACCGCCGTTGCAAATATGAAAATTACGTCGAGCATAATTACCCTGACCTCCTGTGACAGAAATCGGCCTAGACCTGAGTAAAATTCCGCTCACCACGCGGTCTAAAACTTCACCAGGATGGCGATAGTGCTCACTGTCTGCGACTTCCGAAGATCCGGCTGCCACAACGTCCAAGGGCCACTGCCGAGGGTGGCGTTGAGGATGGTGCACGAAGCTGTGACTGCACCTGAAGCGTTATCGACGGCAAGCCCGTGTCCCGAGTAGCCCGAGAGCGGGAGCGGCGACACCACGGACGTCGAGCCGTTCGTGCAGATGTAACTGGCGCCGGTGCCGACAACGCCGTTCGAGGCCACCGGGGCGACATTTCCGCCGGGCGGGGTGATGCCGTTGCGCCCCGACCAGTACGGCACGTTGGCATGGCGGTATCCGGTCTCAAAACGGAAAGTAATGTACTGAGCTGGCATCCAATCGAAAGTCGCGGTAGCATCCCAACCCTTGTAAATGCTGCCGGGGTACCCAGGAAAGTAAGGGGATCCAGAAACGGCGGTGGCACCGTTGATGGGTGGCAGGAGGGTCAAATAACGGCCGGGATTGTCCATCGTGCCGCCGCCGAGGGTGAAGGCGTATTTATCGCGGTCGAACCAAAACCGGTTATAGAGCATCCAGCCGGCAAAACTTTGTTTGGGATGGCCATTGCTGTTGTTATGGCAACTAACGAAGGTCCCAGGCGCCGAACCGCCGTACTCACAGCCGAGGTCGCCTGTGAGTGAAAATGCCATTTTGTCGAGGCCGGTATTCTCCGGCTGATTGTAGTAGCGCACCTCGATGCTGTCGTCGGTGTGAATGCGCGAACGTCCGGGGACACCGAGGGTGTCGGTGCCCATACCATAGTTATTGAAGACCAAGGATAGCCAGGGCTTGGGACGCCAGAGGATTTGTCCTCCGAGGCCTGGGTGGCCGTTCATTTTCGCATAGGATTGCCAGCCATTGATGATCCACGGTTCGATCTTCAACTTGTCGGTGGGGAACCACTGAATGCGGACGCCATTAAAAAACCACGGCGTATTCGAAGATACAAACGACGGTTGGTAGGCCCAGTTGTCGAAGTTGTAGTAACTGAAAAGGCCGATATAGGAGACGAATATCCCCGCGTCGATATTAAGCCCGTGGTTCACGTTGAAGTGGTATCCGCCCCAAGCTTCCGAGAAATACCTGTAGGCATCGTTTAGGTTCCACTGCCCCACACCCGCGCTGGCGTCATTGCGCGGCGTGGTTGTGGCAAACAGGCCGTACATGGTCAAGATGCGGGCGCGCACGTCACCGACGTGAAAATCGCCGCCGAAGCTCAACTGTTCCAACTGCACTTCGCCGCTCCGGAAGCTTTCGGTTGAGCCACCCAGGGTGTGGTCTTTTGGCTGGTTGTAACTCTTCATGAAATGGGTGTCCACGCGGAATTCCGGCGTGAAATACTTCGAATCCCACACGAGATCCTTGGTCCGCGCGGTGCCGTTCAGCCAGGTCCAATCGGCATAGGCAAACGGCTGTGAGAGCTCTGGTTTTGGCAAGCCGGCAGGCCCCGTTTGTGGCTTTGAAGAATCCAAATCAATGATGCTAGAAGAACTAGAAAAAGAAGGCGCGACATCGTGCCACGTTCCCGGCGAAGACACTTCAACCGAAGCGGAAGGCATTGAGTTGCTTGGCGCGCTGGAGCTGGCCGCTGCTTCAGTCGCTTGTTTTGGTTGTTTGGCTTCGAGCTCTGCGACGCGCTTTTCGAGTTCCATCATGCGTTCGAGCATCCAACGCTGCTGATCGAGCAACTCACGTTCTCGTTCCGTAAGTGGCGGAGTCGGGCTCTCCGGTTTGCCACTCGCATGATTCGTCGCAGTGCTGTTTTTCCCTTCGTCATCTGCTCCGAAAACTCCTGAACTCGAAGTCGTGCATAGAACCGCAAACAGCACAATCCAGGCTATCCTTCGCTCACCTCGAAAGAATTTCATTTCTTCGCTCCTACGCTCGTTGTCTTGAACCGAGTGACTGTACAATGCGGTGGCAAACTGAACGTTCATCCGCAATCCATTTGCTGCCAGACCCGTTTCTTTGGCTACCGAGCGGCGCAAAGCGGCCCGAGGCGGGGATGGATTGGTCATGCTTTGGTAGAGCGCTTAGGAAACGGATGACAATCGCGCGTTTCGCCTCATTTGAATCGTTTGCCCCACTGTTCCTTGGCGATCGACGGGTCGGCTTACGATTTGTTTTTCGCAGCCACTGAACATGGGCAAAGACGAAGAAAGCGCATCCGAAAAAACCGAGTATGGATAGGACGGTGACAGCCATAGCACACACAAAAAAGCATACGATCCGTGCTCATTCGGGTCGATTTTTGGACCGAACCCATGAAACATTATCCAAGAGCTATGAAGAAAGTCATCAGCGGTTCATAAGGTTTTCGTTAGGTTCCTCGGACAACTGGAAGAAAACATAAAGGCTTAATGACTTTCGGAGCGTCGTTGGCTTCTGCGATCTCCATTGAGGAAACCCATCCGCCCTATCGATTTTTGGAAAACCCGATCTCGATTGAAAAAGCCCATCGCGGAAATATGGAATATGGCTGCCACCCGTCGCAGTTGCTTTCTACTCTCGGCCCTTTACGATCTTCCCTTCGGGGCAAATCGCAGATTCCATTCCCACTCGAATCGCATAGCGTATCTCGCGCCTGGTGGATGGTCCGTTAGCGCTGTGAGTCTCTGGGAAACCGGTCCTTATCTCAAGCCGACCCGTAGTTCCAGTTACGGTCCTGGGAATCTCAGCCTTTCCTATCGTGGCGGATTTCCGCGGCCGCATTGCATCGCAAACGGCGATATCGCTACCAACGGGCGTATGTTCAAATCAACCCCTTCAACACAATCCCTTCGGGGCCAGTCGGGAATTGCGGTGTCGGAATACTCGTAAGACCAGGCACCTGCACGATCGCCGGCCTCTCGAAAACATTTCCATCTCACGGAGCGTTTTCGTTTGCGCTTTGAGGCGACGTTCACAAAGCTGGCGAATTATCGCGATGTTGCGTCACCGCCGAGGAACAGACGTGACACGCTCAAACTGTGCATTCGGGAAAAGCGCAGCATCATCAGTCGCCGCGATGCTGTGAAATCGAGCGCGATACCTTCTGATTCGCTGGCATTGCGCTGCTGAGACCTGACGCTTACACTGAGGCTTGGGAGAGCTGCATAATAATGCGCGTGTCTGAGCTTTTGCGCCCTAGTCCCGAACGCCTGCTTCTTCAGGCGCAAGCCGAAGAGACCAAGCAATGGGGCGCACGGCTCAAGATCTTTCTTGGTTATGCCCCGGGTGTAGGTAAATCCTATCGCATGCTCGATGAGGCTCGGCGACGGCACGAGCGTGGCGAAGATGCCGTTGTGGGTGCAGTTCAGGGGCGCCGGTCCGAAGAAGTTCAAACGCTTCTTAGCAAGTTGGAGTCAATTCCGCCGCTGGAAACAGCGGGTGGCCAAGCCATGGACGTGGAGGCTATTTTGCGTCGCGCTCCGCAAGTGTGCGTCGTCGATCCCTTAGCAGCGCAGAATCCTATAGGAAGTCGCAATATGTATCGTTGGCAGGACGTGCAGGAGCTTCTCCGGAACGGCATTTCTGTCTTGACAAGCGTCAATCTGCTGCACGTGGCGGAATACAAGGAGAAAGTCCAAGCTATTACTGGGAGAGATACTACAGAAACGATTCCTAAGTCGTTCCTGCTTTCGGCTGATGACATTGTGATTGTGGATGTGCCCACAGACCTATGCCTCTGGCGTCTCGGAGCAAAACTCACCACAATCGGCATTAGCAATTATCAAGAGCGGCAACTCTCGGAACTACGCGAACTCGCCTTACTCCTTACCGCCGAAGTCGTGGATGCACAGCTGGAATCTTATGTTCAGACCCACGGCATCGAACCAGTCTTTGGCACGCAGGAGCGGTTTCTGATTTGCCTAACACCTAATTCCAATGCCAAAGCCATGATTGAAAGCGGCCGGCGGAACATGGAGCGCTTCCAGGGAGAACTTTACGTCATTTATGCACGCCAGCCGAACCTATCTAAGAAGGACAGCAGCCGTATAAATGAATACCTAGAGTCTGCGCGACAGGCCGGAGCCACCACGGAAGTCCTTGAGAGCGACGATCCAATTGAAGCCGTAATTGAGTTTGCGCATCGAAAGCGTATCACGCAGATCTTCATCGGTCACGGTTCTCACGAGAACTGGCGCAATCGGCTCTTCGGCGATCCCATTTTGCGACTCATTCGTGCCACCGAAGGAATCGACGTACGAGTCTTCCCCCACTAGTCCCACCTATGCGTCCGCCAGAAGGATCCTCGCGCGGGAATCTCAAAATTTATCTTGGCTATGCCGCAGGTGTTGGTAAGACCTTTCAGATGCTCCTGGATGCCCGGGATTTGGCACAACAAGCTAGGGACGTGGTAGTGGCCTATTTTGAACCTCACGAGCGTCCGGACACCATTGCCCAAGTTCAGGGTCTTGAGGCCGTACCTCATCGTAAGATCGTATATCGCGACCGCGTGTTTGAGGAAATGGATGCGGACGCGGTGCTGCGGCGCAAGCCCCAAATTGCATTAGTCGATGAGTTGGCCCATACCAACATCCCCGGATCGCAACGTGCCAAGCGTTGGGAAGACGTTCAGCTGGTGTTAGAAGCAGGGATAGAAGTCTGGACGACCATGAACGTCCAGCACATTGAGAGCCTGAATGATCAGGTTTGGCAAATTACGGGAATTCAGGTTCGTGAAACGGTTCCCGATTGGGTCGTTCGTCAAGCCGCAGAGATTGTGGCGGTGGATGTCACACCAGAAGCGCTACTAAACCGCCTTAAGCGCGGTGCCGTCTATAAGCCGGAGATGGTAGAAAGAGCGCTCGCAGGGTTCTTTAAGGGGTCGAACCTGGGTGCCCTTCGCGAGTTAACCCTGCGGCAGGCAGCACATGAAGTCGACGTGAGGCAGTTCGCGTTTGATGAGACCAGTGGGTTTCAAGTCCCCCGAATCTCCGAGTCGCGTATCGGACAGGTAAGGCCAGAAACTGCGAAGGAACGCATTCTCATTCACATCACCGCCGACGCGTCCACTGCGATGCTGATTCGCCGCGGGCGTCGCGTGGCGGACTATTTGCAGGCTGACTGCCTCGCTCTCTTTGTTCATAAGACACCAGAGCTCGCTGATCTTTCTCTGGCAGAGCGTGAGGCGGTGGAAAAGCACCTTCGTTTTGCGCGAAGCCTGCGGATCGAAGCGCAAGTGCTCGCCGGCAAGGACGTCCCTCAAACCGTCGTCGATTTCGCGCGCCGTAATCAGGTTACCCAGATTTTCGTGGCCCACTCGCGACGTCGTCCCTTTGAGCTACTTCTTGGGAGGAATTACGGAGAGGCAATCGTGCGCAGCGCCCACGATCTGCAGGTCACCGTTGTGGCTGACCGTACTCGCAAGAAGGGATTCTAGCAGCCAATCGGGAGCGGTGTGCACGAGGATTCTGCCGGTTTTCGCAGTAGCAGAAGCGTCGAACGGACGAGCCCACAGGGCACTGTGCCATGGTCCGGACTTCTATTTTCCGGCAAATCGGCTGGCCGTTGCCGTGGATTTGGTCAACTCCTTGACGTCGAGTTCTCCCTTCTTTTCGTTGTCGAGCCTTTCGAATTCGGCCTCCATAAATCTCAAATACTTTTCCTTAGAAACCTTCCCGTTTTTGTCTGCATCCATGAGTGCGAGTAATTGCCTGACCTGGTCCTCTCCCATCGCCAGCTTGTCCTGAGGCCTTGGGACCGATGCCTTCTGTGCCGCAGCAGTTCCGAACAATCCTAAACTTGCAAGCATTAATAAGGTGACCACGAGTGCCCATGTTTTCTTCGATCGTCTCAACATGTTTCGACTCCTTCTTGCTGCTCTCTCTCGGGGGAATTCCATCCCATGCTGCCCCGCTGGACCATGTTGGCGTCATTCCTGACGCCTATGGCGAGAAATATAAGCACAGTCGCTTCGGCCTCGGCTCCGCAAAAAACGCATACACATGATCAAATTATTGGAGTTGTGGTCGCCAAAATATTGATCTTAATAATCAGCAGCTTACGGCTTCTCACCTTCTAAGTTGTCACCCGCGGCTGCTATGGCCGTCCTGCGAACTTCATCCCCAACTTTAGTAGTGATTTCCCAGTGTTGAGGCCTGTAGAAGCCTCCAAGCAGCAGCGAAGGACATACCCAGACGGCCCGCCACTCTACCGCAAGCCGTAAATCCTGCAAGTCACCGAACACTCCTTCCAAGGCATCCGTCCCTCCCTTACGGGAGGAAAGTGTCACCTATGTGTCCGGCACGATGTGTTATCTGTGTCGAAGGCCGCTCTCTCTCCTGGTGGCGCGAGACGATGGTACAGGAGCTAGAGCTGTGCGGTGCCAAGCCGGCATCTAGCGGCCGCTGAAGCGCAATCGGACAGCATATAGGGAACTGCGCGCGGCGATGAAAAGAGTCTTGCGGTCAGCTCCACCAAACAACAGTTGAGAAGGCCGCTCAGGAACTTCAATCGTATCGACGAGCTTCCCAGAGGAATTGAAGACGTAGATTTGACCGGCAGCGATGTAGACGTTTCCTTCGGCGTCTCCCGTGACACTCTCACCTCCAACATTCACAAACAACTTCAGACCCGTAAGAGTGCCGTTCTGATCCGGGGATGATTTGTACGTCTTCTGTTCTTCTTCGTCGCTCACGTAAAAGGTTTGCCCAATAGGGGCGGGTGCCAATCCGAAGGCGCGAAGAACGTCGTGAATTTTGGAGCCGTAATAGGTCGATCCTTTGACGAAATCCTCGCCGGCCGGGATGAAGATAGTTCGATCCAGCGACACGAATTGATAGGGCTTCGTTCGTGTTACCGCTTCCGGGAAATCGTTTTCATTGCGCCAGTAGTCGACGGGTAGCACGGGAGTCATACCGGGGCGGGGGAGGCTTGGTTCTGGCTGCAAAAGGGAGAGTTGATCAAAGGTGGTTCCTGGTTTAAAGGTGTAGACCCTGCCGTCGCCCTGGTAAGAGATGACGATCAGATTACCGGACTTGTCGAAAGCGAGCTGAACCGGATCGAGAGGATTGTCGCGCACAACCGAGAGCTGATGGGCGGATACCGACCAACGGTAGATTGCCTGCCATTTGGCATCCACAAAATAAAAATCACCCGAACTGTCGACTGCGCCGCCAGAAATATTGAAGAAGCCGCCGGCCAGCTTTTCAAGCTTGGCGTCTGCGGCCAAGACGGGAGAGGGTGCGGCGGAGCGTGGTTGCGGCGCATCGCCGGAAAGTGTGAGCCAGGCGAACTCGCGCTGGCGAATCTCGACATTGTGGGTCTGATCAAAAAGGGAGTTATCAAACGAGACTTTACTGTCACTGTAGCAGTGAACGTTGCGGAAGCGAATATCTTTTGAAGCGTTGACCCTGATGGCATAAGGAAATGGCTGATAGCTGCTAACGACGCGGTACATGTGGAGGTTTGCGACTGTGACATCGCTGGAATTGCGGATCTCCAGTGGCAGGGCAAAACCTCCTTCGCCGCGTTCCTCCTCCGTTTGCAGGGCATAGATTTGCCAGTGCGAGACGTTATGCAAGACAACCTCGTTGCGCACGTGGTGTTCGCTCGACAACTCATAAACGCGGCCGCTGGTTGCGGTGTTCGAGATGTAAAGGCCGGCCTGCGCAAAAGTGCTCGGCGTCCAAATGTTGAGAAAAGTTCCGCCACCGCCATCGGTGATCCAGAGACTGGGATACTGACCGTCCCAGCGACGGAGAATGTTCGAGTCGGCGGTGTGATTATTGTTGTAGATCAGCTCCCACATTTTTTCATTTTCCTCCGGAGTCGCGCCTGGATTAACAGTGCCGTGGCCACCGAGGAAGCGAACATCATCGACCATGGAATCCTTGCTCGCCTTCCACTGGAGAGCAACGGCGCGCGGGTTGACGCCATTCGTGTAAAGGCCAATGCCCGTGATGATGTTATTCCCGCCTTTGGGGGTTTCCAGCAAGGGCTTGGGGCTGCCGACACCTTGGAAGGCAGGTGTTCCATCGGCGAGTAATATGCGCGTGATGCTGGGATGCAAGCCGATCAGAACTGTGTCGGGCTTGAGTGTGATGGTATCGGAAACGCGATATTGGCCAGTTGGGAAATAAATGGTCTGGTGTTCGGAGATAGCCTTGCGCAGAGCGGCGGTATCGTCTGTTGAACCATCACCCACGGCGCCCAGAGTCCGGATACTGACCCAAGTGTTCATAGGCGGCAAATCGCGAATGTCAGATTCGACGCGCAGAGGAAACGTCGTCGATGGGACGGCGTCGAACACATCCTGGATGGCAGGAATTGCGCCAATATCATCGAAATGGAGGCCATGCGAGAAGGTACGGACCGTGTACATTTCCTCGGGCCCGGGGACCTGCTTACTGCTTTCGCGGAACGAAGCAAATACAGGAACTCGGCGGCAGACCGCATTTTCGATGTTAATCTCGCTGCGCGGGCTGTTTTCCTCGCTGATGAAGACAGCCGGGCCGCTGACATCCTCCAACTGAGGATCCTTCACCCAGAGCTCGTCGAAATAACCAGGGTCGATAGAGATGGCTGAAGGCACATTCTTGAATTGAGGGCGGATGAGCGTCAAACCTGCTTCATGCTCCCGAATTGCCGCTTCTCTTTGGCCTTCAAACGCGCTGTCGATTACGGTGAATTGCCATCCGGGAGAAGGCTTGCGGGTCCAGATTCCGTACTTTCCTCCGAAGAAATGCAGATCCTGCGCCACGTTGCCCGCATCGTGAATTCCAGCAAGGGCTGAACCGAGGTGAAAATCCATGTGCGCCAGGAAGCAGTGCTGAGCATAGTGCGCGCGGACGCCGACCGCGCCGGGATTACCGTCCTGGATTTCGATATCGACGTTGCTGAGCGCAGAATAGAAAGTCCCGGGATTGGCGTCGGGAGGTTTGCTCTCTGCAATTTCGTCCGAGTTGCGGGCAAAGGGGCCCTTTCGCGGCCGGCGACCGGCAAAGAAAATCATATAGGAAGGACCAGTTTGAAAGGCAGGCGTGTTGGCGCC
>Ga0126379_10001959_pt1 | contig 12870 bp, 11 predicted proteins | sample PanSoiMetPlot_24_FD_92640 | JGI IMG/M metagenome (GOLD analysis project Ga0126379, IMG submission 92640) | Tropical forest soil microbial communities from Panama - MetaG Plot_24 | ecosystem: Environmental > Terrestrial > Soil > Tropical forest > Bulk soil | place: Panama | collected 2016-02-17
GAAGACCTCCACCGTGTTGGAGTCGCGGTCGGTTCCGCGGGCGTAGATGTGCTCGGTCAGCTCGCCCTGCGAAACGACTCGACCCTGGTGGTGCATCAGGTACGAGAGCACGCGGAACTCGTGGCCCGTCAGCCGGACGGGCTCCCCGTCCACGGTGACCTTCGCGGAGCGCGGATCGAGGACAACGGGACCGCACCGCAGCTCCGGCGCGGCCTGGCCGCTCGACCGGCGGATCAAGGCGCGAAGCCGGGCCAGGACTTCCTCCATCCGGAACGGCTTGGCGAGGTAGTCGTCGGCGCCGCCGTCGATTCCCTGGACCTTCTCGTGCCAGCTCCCGCGCGCCGTCAGGATCAGCACCGGCATGGCGAGTCCCGCCTCGCGCCATCGCCGCAGGACCGTCAGCCCGTCCATTCCCGGCAGCCCCAGGTCGAGGAGGACTGCGTCGTAAAGCTCGGTCTGCCCCAGGAACTCGGCGCGCCCTCCGTCGGAGGCGCAGTCCACCGCGTACCCGGCCTCCCGGAGCGCCGCCGCGATCTGTCGCGAAAGCCGCCCTTCGTCTTCCACGACGAGAACTCGCAAAGGTCTTTCCCCTTTGACCGGCGTTATAGCGCAAAGCCGGCTGAACGGCGGCTGAACGCGCCTTTCAGGCTCCGTTCAGCCCGCGATTCCTATGCTCCGCGCCATGATCAAGCTGCAGTCGGTGACGAAGACTTACGAGACCGCCGCGGGGGCGTTCCCCGCGGTCCGAGGCGTGGACCTGGAGGTCGCGCGAGGCGAGTTCCTCGCCGTCGTCGGGAGGTCGGGAAGCGGGAAATCGACCCTCCTGAATCTTCTCGGCGGTATCGATTCAGCCTCCGGCGGGAAGGTCGAGGTCGCGGGCGCCGACATCGGCCGGATGCGTCCGGACGCCCTCGCGGCGTGGCGCGGCAGGACCATCGGATTCGTCTTCCAGTTCTTCCAGCTCCTGCCGGGGCTCACGGCCGCGGAGAACGTGATGCTGCCGATGGACTTCCTGGGCGCCGTGCCGGCGCGCGACCGACGCGGCCGGGCGATCGGGCTTCTCGAGAAGGTCGGTGTCGCGCGGGAGGGGGATCGGCTCCCCGCGTCTCTCTCGGGGGGGCAGCAGCAGCGCGTGGCGATCGCCCGCGCGCTGGCCAACGACCCCGCGATCCTGCTCGCCGACGAGCCGACCGGCAACCTCGACTCGGCCACCGCCGGCGAAGTGCTGGGGCTGCTGCGCGGCCTGGCCGACGCCGGCAAGACCGTCGTGGTCGCGACTCACGAGCGCGACATCCGGGGGATCGCCGACCGGGTCGTGGAGCTCGCCGACGGGACCGTCGCCTCGGATTCCCGCAGGCCCGCCGTCCCGCTCGAGGGGAGCGCCGGGTGACGGCGCGCAGCCGCAAGGCGCTCGCTGACCTCGCGCAGGAGCCCGGCCGCGCGGCCTTCGTCGTCCTGGCGATCGCGATTGGGATCGCCGCGTTCCTCGCGGTGCTCGCGACCTACGCCATCCTGACGAGGGAGTTGAACGCCGGATACCTCGCGACGAACCCGGCTTCGGCGACGCTCCGAACCGACGCGGTTGACGAGCAGGTGCTCCGCGCGGTGCTGGCCGACCGCGACGTCGCCGCCGCCGAAGCCCGCCGCTCGGTCCGAGGCCGCATCCGCGCCGCGGGCGGAGACTGGCGAAGCCTCGTCCTCTTTGCCTTCCAGGATTTCCCCGGCAACCGCGTGGATCGCCTCGTTCCGCAGAAGGGGTCGTTTCCTCCGCGCGAAGGGGAGATCGCGATCGAGCGCGACGCCTTCCAGGTTGCGCGGGCCGCCATCGGCGACACGGTCACGATCCGGACCGTCCGTGGAAGCGACCGGACGCTCCGGATCACCGCGAGCGTCCACGACGTCGGCCAGGCGCAGGCGCGGATGGAGAACATGGTCTACGGCTACGTCACGAAGGAGACCCTCGCCGAGCTCGGTGAGGAACCGTACTTCGACCAGCTCAAGATCCTCGTCTCCGGCGACCGGATGGACGAGACGCGCGTCCGCCGCGTCGCGCGGCAGGTCGGCGACCGACTCGAGGCGCTGGGCCACCCGGTGCGCCGCGTGGACGTTCCGAAGCCGGGCGAGCATCCCCACGCCGCGATCACGGGCCTTCTCCTTCTTTCCATGTCGAGCTTCGGGCTCTTCGCTCTCCTCCTGGCCGGCGTTCTGGCCGCCAACCTCCTCGCGGCCATGATGGCCTCCGAGGTCCGCCAGGTCGGCGTGATGAAAGCGATGGGCGGCCGGCGGCTCCAGATCGCGCGGATCTACCTCGGAGAATCCCTCGTCCTCGGCGGCGCGGCCCTCGCGCTGGCGGTCCCCGCGGGCCTCGTCGGAGCCCGCGCGTTCAGCCCGGCGATGGCGGTCTTCCTGAACTTCGACATCACGAGCTTCGCCGTGCCGGCATGGGTCTTCCTCCTGACGGGCGCGGTCGGGCTGCTGGTGCCGCTCGCGGCGGCGGCCTGGCCGGTGTGGAAATCGAGCTCGGTCTCGGTCCGCGAAGCGCTCTCGGATTTCGGAACTGCCCGAAGCGAGTTCGGAGCGACGGCGTTCGACCGCGCTCTCGCGCGAGTCGGAGGACTCGCGAGGCCGCTGCTGCTCTCGATTCGCAACGGTTTCCGGCGTCGCGCGAGGCTGCTCTCGACCGTCGCGACCCTCGCCGCCGGGGGCGTGTTCTTCATGACCGCTCTGAATGTCCGAGCATCGTTCGTGCACACCCTCGACCGTCTCTTCGCGGCGAAGAAGTTCGACCTCTCCATCGCGCTGACCGCGATGCGGCCGATGGCCGGCGTCGAGAAGGCGGCGCGGGCGACTCCCGGCGTGCGGCTCGTGGAAGGGTGGATCGCGACCGAGGCGTCGCTTGCCGGCTCCGGGGGCGCGTCCGCGGCCGGGTCCGGAAGCGCCGGCTTGCGCGGGGGAGGCGGAGGAGGCCTTCACGGCGGGGCACGCGCGGGAGCGTCCGCCCTCGCCGAGCGCTTTCCCGTGATCGGCCTTCCTCCCGAAACGCGGCTTCTCGCTCTCGAGATCGTCGAGGGGCGGTGGCTGCGACCCGGCGACGACGACGCGATCGTCGTCAACAGTTCCTTCCTCGCGGGAGGCGCGCCACCGCGGGTCGGGACCCGGATCGCCCTGCAGATGGGACCGGCGCGAATGACGTGGCGAGTCGTCGGGATCGCGCGCGAAGCCTTCTCGCAGCCGCTCGCTTACGTCCCGCGGAGCTTCTTCGAGAGGCACGGCCACGAGGGCATGGTCAACGGCGTCCGCGTTTCGCTGGAGAAGACCGACGCGAGGACGCCGCGCCGCGCCCGGGAGGCCCTGGAGGAGAACCTCGAACGCGAGGGCATCCGGCCGGCCAGCCTGATGAGCCAGTCGGAGGCGCGATTCGCGTTCGACCAGCACATGCTGATGATCTACGTCTTCCTGATCGTCACCTCGCTGGTCCTCGGCGGCGTCGGCGGCCTCGGGCTCGCGACGACGCTCACCCTGAATGTCCTCGAGCGGCGCCGCGAGATGGGGATCCTGCGCGCCGTCGGCGCCTCGCCCCGTTCGGTCTGGTGGATCGTGGCGGCGGAGGGCGCGGCGGCCGCCCTGCTCGCCTGGGCGGCGGCGGGCCTGGCCGCGTGGCCTTTGAGCAAGGCCCTCGGGAGCCTGATGGTGAAGCTACTCCTCCGGGGAGGCCTGGATTTCTCCTTCGAGCCGGCGGGGCCTCTCGCATGGCTCGGGGTCTCTCTCGTCCTGGGAATCGCCGCGAGCGTCCTTCCTGCCCGGCGCGCCTCCCGCGGGCCGGTCCGCGAAGCGCTGGCCTACGAGTGATGCGCCGCAAGTCCTCGCTCTGGATCGCCATCGCCGTCGGCCTCGCGGCCTCCGCGGCGATCTGGTTCGGGGGAGGAGCGCTCTGGCGCTGGTTCCTCGCGATCCACCACATCCACTAGCGGCTGCGCCCCGGAGGCTTGACCGCCGCCCACCATGTAGATATCCTACACCCTCGATGGCTCCGAGGAAGGACGCGCTCGCCGGTCGGATCGAGCTCCTTCAGGGGACGCTCGACCTGCTGATCCTCCAGACGCTGCGCTGGGGCAAGCGGCACGGCTACGGGATCGCCCAGATGATCCGCTCCGGATCGCGCGACGCCCTCCAGGTGGACACTGGCTCGCTCTATCCCGCGCTCCATCGGCTCGAGCGCAAAGGCGCCATCGCGGCGGGCTGGGAGATGTCTGAGAACAACCAGCGCGTGCGCGTGTATCGCCTGACCGCCGCGGGCGCGAAGCTTCTGGCGCGTGAGAAGTCGAAGTGGGAACAGCTCTCCGAGGCGATCGGGGGCGTCCTGATGGCGCCCGCGGAAGGGGAGTCGTGAGCTCCGGCTGGCTCTTCCTGGGCCGCGCCCGCCGGAAGCGCGAGCTCGAGGAGGAGATCGAGGCGCACCTTCGGGAGGCGGTCGCCGACCGGGTCGCGCGCGGCGAGCCGGTCGAGGAGGCGGTGGCCAACGCCCGCCGCGAGTTCGGCAGTGCGGCCCTCGTCTCCGAGGAGACGCGGGAAGCCTGGGGCGGCCTCTGGCTCGAGCACCTTTTCCAGGACCTTGCCTTCGGCTTCCGGATGCTTCGCCGCAGCCCGGGCTTCTCGATCCTCGCGGTGCTCTGCCTGACGGTCGGCATCGGAGGCAGCGCCGCGGTCTTTTCCTGGATCGAAGGCGTCCTTCTGCGCCCGTTCCCTCTCGTGGCGGACCAGGACCGGATCTTCGCCGTCACCGGTACGATTCGCGGCGCGCCCGCGCCCGGCCTTTCGGCGATGTCCTGGCCGGACCTCCGCGACCTGAAGAGTTGCCCGCGCATCGAGTCCGTCATCGCCGAGAAGATCACCGGGACGACGCTGACTTACGGCGACCGCGCCGAACGCGTTCCCGGAAGCGTCGTGTCGTCGAACTACTTCGAGGCGCTCGGGGTGCGGCCGATCCTGGGGCGCGGCTTCGAGCCGGCCGAGGAGACCGGCCGCAACGCCCACCCGGTGACCGTCATCAGCTACCAGGCGTGGAAGGAGCGGTTCGGAGGCGATCCGGCGATCCTCGGCAAGACCCAGGTCTTGAACAACCTCCCGCACACGATCGTCGGCGTCGCTCCGGAGGGCTTCTACGGGACCTTCGTCGGGTATGCGTTCCAGTTCTGGGTCCCCCTGTCCATGCAGCCGCAGCACATCGACAACGGCGAAGACCACCTCGAGGACCGCGGCGCGCGGTGGATCGAGGGTTTCGTCCGCGTCAAGCCCGGAGTCACCCGGCGCCAGGCGCAGGAGGAGGTCTCGGCCGTCGCCGCGAGGCTCGAGAAGGATTACCCGGCGACCGACCGCGGCCGCGGCGTTCGCCTCTTCCCGCTCTGGCAGACGCCGTTCAACAACGCCGGCGCGCTCTTGCCGACCCTGGCCGTGGCCCTCGTCGTGGTCATCTCGGTTCTGCTCATTGCCTGCGCGAACGTCGGCAACCTCCTGCTCGTCCGGGCTTTCGCCCGCCGCAAGGAGATGACCGTGCGGGTGGCGATCGGCGCGGGCCGGGGCCGGCTGGTCCGGCAGCTCCTGACGGAAGGGCTCATCCTTTCGATCCTCGCCGCCGCGGCCGGGGTCGCCGTGGCCCGGGTGCTCCGCGACTCGCTCGTGATGCTGATGCCGTTTCGCGGCGTCCCGCTCCGCGTCGCCGGGACGCTCGACTGGCGCGTGATCGCGGTCTGCGCGGGAGTCTGCCTGGTCTCGACGGTCCTCTTCGCGCTCGTCCCGGCGCTCCTGGCGAGCCGGATCGACGTGGCCGGCGCGCTCCGCGCCGAGACCCAGGCGGCCGGCCTCGGCGGACCGCGCGGGAAGCTCCGCGTCCGCACGGCCTTCGTCCTGGTCCAGATGTCGCTCTCCTTCGTCCTGCTGGTCGGCGCGGGACTCGTCGTCCGAAGCCTGGACGGCGTGCGTCGCGCGAGCCCCGGCTTCTCGACGGAGGGGATGCTGACGACCGCGGTCAACCTCTTCACCTCCGGCTACGACATCCCGCGGGCGAAGAACTTCGAAGAGGCGCTGATCGAACGGGTGCGCGCGATCCCTCGGGTGGATTCGGCGGCTCTCTCGCGGGTGACCCCCTTCACCTACCGCACGTATTCCTCCGCGCCGATCGCTGTCGAGGGCTACGTTCCCCCGCCCGACCAGCAGCCGTCGGCCGACTACAACGAGATCGGGCCGGGCTACCTCTCGACGATGGGGATCCCGCTCCTCTCCGGCCGGGAGTTCACGCGCGCCGACGACGAGACGGCGCCCCCGGTCGCGGTGGTGGACGAGACGATGGCCGCGCGCTACTGGCCCGGCCAAGACCCGCTGGGTCGGGTGCTCCAGGTCAAGGGAAAACCGTTGAGGGTCGTGGGGGTCGCGAAGGCCGCGGCGTACAACCAGCTCCTGGAGGTGCCCGCGCCGTTCTTCTACGTGCCCCTGCGGCAGAACTTCTCGCTGTCGGCGGCGCTGCAGATCCGGACGAAGCTCTCGCCGGCGGCGATGGCGCCGATCCTGGCCCGTGAGATCCATACTCTCGACGCGAACGTCACTCCCTACGAGGTCATCACGATGCGCGAGCAGGTAGACCGCAAGAGCTCGTCGCAGCGAATCGCGGCCGCGATCCTGTCCGTCTTCGGCCTTCTCGCGCTGGGACTGGCGGCGGTTGGGCTCTACGGCGTGATGGCCTCCGTCGTCTCGCAGAGCGCCCGGGAGCTTGCGATCCGGACGGCGCTCGGTGCGCGGACGGCGGACCTGCTGCGGCACGTCCTCTCGCACGGGCTCTCGCTGACGGCCGCGGGGGTCGCGCTCGGGGCCGCGGCGGCCTTCGCTCTGACGCGGCTCCTCGGGTACCTGCTCTACAAGGTCAGCCCGCGAGACCCGGGGACATTCGGGCTAGCGATCGTGGTGATGGCGGCGGCCTCGCTCGCGGCCTGCCTCGTGCCGGCGCGGCGCGTCCTGCGGTCCGACCCGGCGCGGGAGCTCCGAGCGTAGGCCGGGTCCCGACATTGAAGTCCGAAAACGGCGAAGCGGGTCCGGCCCGGCGCGGTACGCTTCCGCCATGAAACTGGACGCGAGGACCTGCGACCGGGCCCGTCTCGCCCGCGACGCGAGATTCGACGGCAAGTTCTTCATCGGCGTCGTGACGACCGGGATCTACTGCCGGCCGATCTGCCCCTCTCCGCACGCGCGGCGCGCCAACGTCCGGTTCTTCCAGTCGGCGAAGGAGGCCGTCGCGGAGGGATTCCGGCCGTGCCTCCGCTGCCGCCCGGAGGCGGCGCCGGGGACGCCGGCCTGGAACGGGACCTCGTCGACCGTGCACCGGGCGCTGAGCCTGATCGCCGAGGGAGCGTTGCGGGAGGGCGGGATCGACGCGCTTTCGCGGAGGCTCGGGATCAGCGCGAGGCACCTGGACCGCCTCTTCCGGAGGCACGTGGGCGCCTCCCCGCGCGCGATCGCGAACGCCGCGCGCATCTTCTACGCCAGGCGGCTGATCCGGAGCACCGATCTGCCGATGTCGCGGATCGCGCTGGAGTCCGGGTTCGGCAGCGTCCGCCGCTTCAACGACTCGATCCGGAGAAGCTGCGGCTGCACGCCCTCGGAACTGCGGAGGATGCGCCGCGCGGCCGCCCCGCGCAAGCTGGCCCGGGCGGGATGACGCACTACTGGGAGATCGCCAGCCCGGTCGGGCCGCTCCTGCTGAGCGCCGACGAGCAGGGCCTTCGCGGGATCTCGTTCCAGGGCGGACCGCACCCTTCCTCCCCGTCTCCCCGGTGGACTCGCGCCCGCGAGGCCTTCGAGAACGCGATCGCGCAGCTCGAGGAGTACTTCGCGGGGACGAGGCAGCGCTTCGAGCTCGCGCTGGCGCCGGAGGGAAGCCGGTTCCAGCGCGAAGTCTGGTCGATGCTCCGGCGAATCCCCTACGGCGAGACGGTCACGTACGGGGAGCTCGCGCGGCGCCTCGGCAATTCCAGCGCGGCGCGCGCGGTCGGCGCGGCCAACGGCCAGAACCCGATCCCGATCGTCATTCCCTGCCATCGCGTCGTAGGCTCCGACGGCTCGCTGACCGGGTTCGGCGGCGGACTCGACGTCAAGCGCCGCCTCCTCACGCTGGAGGCGCGCCACCGTTCCGCGCGGCCCGGGATGAACCGGGACCTCTTCGAGCTCGCGCGGGAAGAGACGCCGTGAGGCGGGGCCTCCCCGGCCTTCGAGCAGCCGTCCTCCTCCTCGTCCTGATCCCTTCCATTGCGGCGGCTGCCACCGCGACGTCGCCGACGTGCTCCTCCGGCGAGCATCGCCAGTTCGACTTCTGGGCCGGCGACTGGGACGCCTACGCCCTGGACGAAGGGGACAAGCTCGTCGCGCGGGCGCACGTGGAGGTCATCCTGGACGGCTGCGCGCTGCTGGAGGTCTACGACCAGCTCGACGGCCTGAAGGGCCAGAGCTTCAGTATCTACGACGCCTCGCGCGGAGTGTGGCACCAGAGCTGGGTCACAAACCGCGGGAAGCTCCTCCAGCTGGACGGGCGTTTCCAGGACGGGCGGATGGTCCTGACGGGGACGGACCGGAGAGACGACGGGCGCTCGCCGTTGATCCGCGGCGCCTGGAAGACAGTCGAAAAGGGAGTCCGGGAGACGGCTGAGACCTCCGACGACAACGGCCGGACCTGGAAGCCCCTCTTCGACATCCTCTTCAAGCCGCGCCCGCCGGCCGCGAAGACCGCACCCTGAGGGCGGCCGGAGACGAACTCTACGGCGCGGCCAGGACCCCGCCGATCACCCGCGGCTTGCCGGTCCGCTTCCTCCCATAGCCTCCCTCTCCCGGCGGGAGCGGGCCGGGGGGAGGGGCGCTCTCGTTCCACGGGTCGCCCAATGCCGGATTCCTGAGGAACTCCTCGTCCGTGAGGCTCTCGAGAAACGCGACCACGTCGCATTTCTCCTCCGGCGTCAGCTCGAAGCCGCGGACCAGCTTCGACCGCTCCGGGTTCCGGTCTCCGCCCCGAGCGTAGTGGTCGAGGACCTCGTCCAGGGTCGCGTAGCGCCCGTCGTGCATGTAGGGGGCCGTCGCCGCGACGTTTCGGAGCGTGGGGATCTTGAACCGCCCGGCGCCGGCGATTCCGTTGTTGACGAGTCGGGGCGCCGTCGCCGGACCGCCGCGCCAGACCGCCGGGCCGGCGAACGCGAGCCCGCCGTGGCAGCTGCCGCAGGCGAGCTTCTCGGAGAAGAAGAGCGCCATCCCGCGCCGCGCCGACTCGGAGATCGCCGTCGGGTCGTCCCGCCAGACGAACCGGTCGTAGGGGGAATCGCCGGAGACGAGCGTCCGCTCGAAGGAAGCGATCGCGCGCCGGGCGTTGGCGAGCGTGATCGGCTCGGGCTCGGCCGGAAAGGCGCGTGGAAAGAGCTCCCGGTAGACCGGCTCCGCCCGCAGGCGCGCCAGGATCTCCTTCTCGTGGTGGCGCGCTCCCATCTCGACGGGATGCTCGTTGTTGAGCGGGACGATGGCCTGTTCTTCCAGTCCTCGCACCGACGGGTCGGACCAGGTCAGCGAGGCGGCGTAGGCCGCGTTGGCGAGGCTCATCGCGGCGCGGGGATGGGTCGCGCCGGTGGATCCGATCGCGCGCGGCCGCCCGTCGGTGAAGGCGCGGCCCTGCGCGTGGCAGGAAGCGCACGACTGCGTTCCGTTGCCCGAGAGGCGCCGGTCGTAGAAGAGCCGCCGCCCGAGCTCGACCTTGTCGGGCGACATCGGGTTGCCCGCCGGAACCCGCGGCTCCGGGAAGCCGGGCGGAAGGACGGCCGCCGTCCGGACCGCCCCGGGCGACAGGAGAGCGGCGAGGAAGAGCGCCGCGAGGCCGTTCACCAGCGCGGTTTCTCCGGAGACGAGTAGGAGGAGACCTGGGAGGCGAGCTGCTTTCTCTGCTCGGCCCATTTCGCGAACTCGTCCAGGCGCGCGGGGTCGAGGCCGGCGGGGTCCGCCTTCCTCTTTTCGAGCCACTTGTCGATCGCCGCCGTCAGCTCGTTGGCCCGCGGACGGTCCATCTGGAAGAGCGACATGTAGACGGTCTTGACCTCGTCGATCTGGTTCAGGGCGAGCAGTGCCTCGGCGCGGTACTCCATCGCCGGCGTGTAGTTGGGCTGGATCGCGAGCGACTTGTTGTACGCCTCCAGCGACGCGGGGTAGTTGCCGATCTTGCGGTAGGAGTAGCCGAGGCTTCCCCAGGCCTGGAAGAGGTTGGGGTTCTTCTCGGTCGCCTTGACGAACTTCTTGACCGCGTCCTCGTGCTTGTCCTTGGCCTTTCCCTCGAGCTTCGCTTTCTTGCCCGCGTCGGCCTCCGTGGCGGCTTCCTTCTCGAACTTCGCCGCCTTTTCCTGGTAGTCGGTTCCGTCCTTGTAGAGGCTGACCGCCTCCTGCTCGGGGGTCAAAGCATCCCTCCTCTGCTGGGGAAGCGACATCCCGCCGCCGCCACCCGATGGGCTCGACGCGAGACCGATGGCGGGAACGAGCAGGGCCGCCAAAAAGAGTGTTTTCTTCATCGTGGTTCCTCCTTTCGAAAACCTACCAAACCGCCTCCACGGCCGGTGTCAGGTTTGTGTCAGAAGGGCGAAAGAAGGTGCGATTTGACGATTTCTTAACCCGGCGGGCCGCCTTCGCGGTCTACGATTTCCGGCGAGGCGGCTCCGCCCCAAAGGAGGAATCGATGCGACGGATCGCGACAGGCCTGACCGCGCTCCTGCTGCTCGCCGCAGCCCTTCCGGCGCAAGCGCCGCCGGCGAGCGCGGGGGTGCGGGAGTTCACCGTGGACGACGCCTGGGGCCGCGACACGGTGCAGTTCCGGACCACCGCGCCGGTCGAGGACATCGTCGGCACGACCAACGAAGTGACCGGGTTCCTCAGGGCAGACCCGAAGAACCTGACCGGCCCGGCCACCGCCGCGCGCCTCGAGGTCGTTCTGAACACCATCAAGACCGGCATCGAGATGCGCGACGGCCACGTTGCCAAGGCCCTCGGCGCCGACACGGCGCCCATCGCGGTCTTCACCCTCGAGAAGGTCACGTCGGCTGCCCCGAACCCCCTGGAGCCCAACGTCCCGGCGGAGATCCGGGCGGAGGGAACGCTCGATTTGAAGGGCGTCAAGAAAAAGGTGGACGTCACGGCCCGGCTGACCTACGTCCCCGGGGGAGGGCCCTTCAACGCGATGCGCCCCGGCAACTTCGTCAAGCTTGTCGCCGACTTCGACGTTCGCCTCGCGGACTTCGGCGTGGAGCGCAAGGGCCAGGTCCTCCCTCTCCAGGTCGGCGAGACCGCCCACGTGACGGTCACCGCCCTCGCCAGCGACGCCACCCCGGAACAGGCCAGGGACTACCGGGAAAAGGCCATCAAGTACCTGGGCAAGGCCCGAAGGTAACGTCTTGGGGCCAGGTCTACATCATACACTATGAGGCTGGCCGCCTCGCCCGCCTGGCGAAAGGTCTTCTCGCCATAGTGTATAACATAGACCTGACCCCTTACTCGGCGGCCCCCTTCTCGTGGAGAAGGCGCCAGACCTTCTCCGGGGTGATCGGGATGTCGATGTGCTTCACGCCCAGGTGCGAGAGGGCGTCCACCACCGCGTTGGCGATCGCCGGCGGAGCGCCGACCGTGGCCGACTCGCCGACGCCCTTGGCCCCGAAGGGGTGGTGGGGCGACGGGGTGATCGTCTTGTCGGTCTCCCACTTCGGCGTCTCCATCGCCGTGGGGAGGAGGTAGTCCATGAAGCTTCCGCCCTGCACGTTGCCGTTCTCGTCGTAGCTGATCTCCTCGAAGAGCGCCGGGGCGAGGCCCATCGTCAGGCCGCCGTGGATCTGGCCGTCCACGATCATCGGGTTGATGATGTTTCCGCAGTCGTCCACGGCCACGAAGCGGCGGACCTTGACCTCGCCGGTGCCGCGGTCGATGTCCACGACGCAGATGTAGCTGCCGAACGGGAAGGTCAGGTTCGGCGGGTCGTAGTAGTCCACCGCCTCCAGGCCCGCCTCCATCCCCTGCGGATGGTTCGTGTACGCGGCGAACGCGATCTCCTGGATCGTCTTGGATTTCTGCGGCGCGCCCTTGACCGAGAACTTGCCTACCTCCCACACGAGGTCCTCCTCGGAAACCTCGAGCAAGTGCGCGGCGATCTTCTTCGCCTTCTCGCGCACCTTGCGAGCGGCGATCGCGCCCGCGGCGCCCGCGGTGGGAGTCGAGCGGCTGGCGTACGTTCCCAGGCCGTAGGGCGCGGTGTCCGTGTCGCCCTCCTCGACCTCCACGTGCGCGGCGGGGATGCCGAGCTCCTCGGCGATGATCTGGGCGTACGTCGTCTCGTGCCCCTGCCCCTGCGACTTCGTGCCGAAGCGCGCGGTGGCCTTGCCCGTGGGGTGGACGCGCAGCTCGCAGGAGTCAAACATCTTGATGCCGAGGATGTCGAAGTGCTTCGACGGACCGGCGCCGACGATCTCGGTGAAGCTCGAGATGCCGATCCCCATGAGCTCGCCGCGCTTCCTCTTCTCGGCCTGTTCCTTGCGAAGGGCGGCGTACCCGACGATGTCCATCGCCTTCTTCAGGGCCGCCGGGTAGTTGCCGCTGTCGTACTCCCATCCGAGAGCCGATTTGTAGGGGAACTCGCCCGGCGGCACGAAATTCTTCATCCGCAGGTCGGCCGGGTCCATCTTCAGCTCCTGCGCGAGGCGGTCGGTCATCCGCTCGATCGCGTGGACCGCCTCCGTCACCCGGAAGGAGCAGCGGTAGGCGATGCCTCCCGGAGGCTTGTTGGTGTAGACGCCGTCCACCTCGGCGAACGCCGACGGCAGC
>Ga0126379_10001960_pt1 | contig 12868 bp, 8 predicted proteins | sample PanSoiMetPlot_24_FD_92640 | JGI IMG/M metagenome (GOLD analysis project Ga0126379, IMG submission 92640) | Tropical forest soil microbial communities from Panama - MetaG Plot_24 | ecosystem: Environmental > Terrestrial > Soil > Tropical forest > Bulk soil | place: Panama | collected 2016-02-17
GCATATGGGCAATTGGGAGCTCGGCATGTGGCCGGTCACCTTGGCCGGCGTGCGTCCGGCTGGCGTCTACCGGCAGGTCAAGAACCCTTACGTCGACCGCTATCTCCGCTCCCAGCGCGAGAGACTTTATCCCGGCGGGCTGTTCGGCCGCGGCCGCGCCCCGGGCAAGGACGAGACGCAGAAGACCGCGCGCCTCATCATGGATTATGTGCGCCAAGGCGGGCGCCTCGGCTTTATCTCCGATCTCTATGATGCAAACGGGATCGCGGTGCCGTTCTTCGGCCATCCCGCCAAGAGCATGCCGATCGCCGCCATGATCGCGCGAAGGGTCGGCGCCCGCATCTGGATCGGCCGCTGCGTGCGCATCGGCAAGCGCGCCTGCTTCGACGTCAACGTCAACGAGCTGTCAATCCCGCGCACCAGCAACCAGGCGGAGGACATCCGCTCCATCACCGCGGCCATCCAGCGCTATTTCGAGACCTGGATTCGAGAGACGCCCGAGCAGTTCATGTGGTCGAACCGGCGCTGGTCTTGAGGACAACCTCCGACGGGCGTTGACAGCCCCACTGAGCTTCGATCTTATCGTTACAAAGACTCGATTGGGGCAAGGTCTCGATCATGTTCGCCCGCAACGCCAAATTTCAGATCGGCCAGGTGGTGCGCCACCGTGCATATCCGTTCCGCGGCGTGATCTTCGACGTCGATCCGACCTTCAGCAATACCGAAGAGTGGTACCGCTCCATTCCGCAGGACGTGCGGCCGAGCAAGGATCAGCCCTTCTATCATCTGCTCGCCGAGAACGCCGAGACCGAGTACATCGCCTATGTCTCCGAGCAGAATCTCGTGCCCGACGCTTCCGACGAGCCGCTGCGCCATCCGCAGGTCTCCGATCTGTTCGAAGATTTGAAGAACGGCGTGTTCCGCTTCCGCTTCCTGCAAGAGCACTGAGCAAAGCACTCGCTCAGGAAACCCAAAGGCCGTTCCTGATTCCCGAGCGGCCTTTTTGATTTCTCTAGATTTCTCTAGATCCCTCTAGTCTGCCTTACGGCGTCGCCGGGGCTGGCGCGGCGGGCTTCTTCTGTGCCGTGGTGTTGCCTGCCGGAGCGCCGGCGCCGCCTGCCGGAGGCGTCTGCTGCGCCTCTTTCTTCTGCTGCGCCTCTTGGGCTTTGGCGGCGAGCTCCTGCTGGCGCTTGCGGAACGTCTCCATCAGCTGACGCCGCGACTCTTCATACTTAGCGCTGTCGACCGGCGGCCCGTCGTAAGCTTTGGCGAGACCGGTCAGAGGAACGGGGAAGCCCATCGTCTTCTGCTGAATATTCATGGCAGCGACGATCATCTGCTTGCCCTTGCGCATGCTATCGAACATTTCCTTGGTCAACTCGAGCTGCACCTGACAGCTCGTGGGGAAGCAGATCGTGTATTGGAGTTGAATCGGCTGCGCCTCGTCGATCTTGATCTGCACGCCGGCCGGGATCACCAGCGCATATGCAGTCGGCACTCTGATGAGAAGCTGCTGCTTGTCCTCGCCCTCGACCTTGCGGACGGCGGCGGCAATCAGCACCATTCCGGTATTGGGCTCGAGGCCCTCATGATTGGTGAGGCAAATCTCCTTGTTCTGGGTTTGCTCGCTTTTCATGCAAAGCTTGACCCAAGCCTCGTCGGCTGCTGCGGCGTCGCCGGTAGCGCCAGCGGCACCAGCAGCGGGAGCGGTTCCGGCAGTAGGAGCGGCAGGGGCTGCGCCAGCGGGAGCCGCGGTACTGGGGGCGGCCGGCTGCGATTTCGGCGCTGCCGAGCCTTTGGGCTGAACCTGCTGGGCCATCGCCACAGGCATCGCCAATCCCAAAGCAAGCGCACAAACGCCGACGCACAGCATCAGCCGAGCCGCGCAACGGCTCAGCACGTTCGATCGAACCCTGGACCAGACCATTACGACCTTTCCTCTGTTGGCGGGCAGATTTGGGTCTGTGACCGGACGACCCCGTGCCCCGCGTCCCGTGTGTATAGGGTCAATACCCGAATTGAGGCGTAGCCGTGGCTGAAAGCCTTGAAACGTTGGACTTCTGCGGTCCTTCGTCGGCGCGCCCCAATCCTCCCATACCGCACATAGCCAAGCGCAAGATTTGCGTTGCGGGCGATGTTACCCTAACTCCCGTTGCAATGCGGAATGCATCTATAGCCACGCGCGCCGCCCGTTGAAAGCCCCTATTTCATGGCCAGTCCTGGCCCTCCTTCTGTTCCTTCCTGGTAACACATGGGGAGGGCCGGCGGCAGGCATCGCCATGCACGGCAAGCCGCTCGAGCCCGCCGGCTTCACGCATTTTCCTTATGCCAATCCGGATGCGCCAAAGGGCGGGCGCGTCACCTTCGCCATGCAAGGCTCCTACGACAACCTCAACCCCCTCATCGTCAAAGGAGCGCCTGCTGACGGCGTACGTGATTATGTCTATGAGAGCCTGCTCGCGCGCGCCAATGACGAGCCCTTCACGCTCTATGGGCTGATCGCAGAGAGCGTCGAGACGCCGCCTGACCGAAGCTGGGTCGAGTTCACCCTGAACCCGAACGCGAAGTTTTCCGACGGGACGCCGATCACGGTCGACGACGTGATCTTCTCGCATACTCTGTTGCGCAACCACGGGCGGCCGAACCATCGCTCCTATTATCGGAAGGTCATCAAGGTGGAGCAGACCGGCGCGCGCAAGGTCCGCTTCAGCTTCGATCAAAGCGGCGACCGCGAGATGCCGCTGATCATGGGGCTGATGCCGGTGCTGCCAAAGCACCTGATCGATCCGGATCAATTCGAGAAGACGACGCTGACGCCGCTCATCGGCAGCGGTCCTTATCTGATCGACAAGGTCGATCCCGGCAAGTCGATCATCTTCAAGCGCGACCCGAATTATTGGGGTCGCGACCTTCCGGTCAATCGCGGGCTCTACAATTTCGACGAGGTCCGCTTCGACTATTACCGCGACGCAGGCAGCATGTTCGAGGCATTCAAGTCGGGCCTCGTCCAATTTCGCTACGAGGAAGACCCGATCCGCTGGACCGAAGCCTACGACTTTCCGGCGGTGCGCGACGGGCGTGTGATCAAGGAGGAGTTGCCGGTTGAGACGCCTGCCGGCATGTCGGCGCTCGTGTTCAACACGCGGCGGCCGCTCTTCGCTGATCCGCGCGTCCGCCAGGCGCTGATTAAGCTGTTCGATTTCGAATGGGTGAACCGCACGCTCTATCACGGGCAGTACGCGCGGACGGAGAGCTATTTCGCGCGCTCGGACCTGTCCTCGCATCGCCGTTCTGCCGACACGATTGAGCGCGCGCTGCTTGCGCCTTACGCAAGCCAAGTGAAGCCTTCGATCATGGATGGCACCTTCTCCTTCCCGGCGAGCGACGGTTCTGGCGAGAATCGCGACGGGCGGCGCGAGGCGTTAGAGCTTCTCGGTCAGGCCGGCTATCAGCTCAAAGGCGGCAAGCTCGTCAATGTGGCGACCGGAGAGCCCTTCCAGTTCGAGATCCTGGCGGCAACACGGGTGCAGGAGCGCCTGCTTCTCACCTATGCCAGCGCGCTGAAGCAGGTCGGCATCGACGCCCGCATCCGTCAGATCGACTCGGCACAATATCAACGCCGCAAACAGACCTATGATTTCGACATGATCCAGTATTTCTGGCCGGTTTCGCTGTCGCCGGGGAACGAGCAGTCATTCCGCTGGGGTAGCGAGGCCGCGGTAACCGAAGGCTCGTTCAACTATCCTGGCGTGAAGAGCGCTGCGGTTGACGCAATGATCGAGGCAATGCTCACGGCGGAGGACCAGCAAAGCTTCGTCTCTGCAGTTCGCGCGCTCGACAGAGTCCTGTTGTCGGGTGATTACGTCATCCCGTTGTTTCATCTGCCGCGCCAATGGATCGCGCACTGGCGCGAACTGAAACGGCCGGAGACCACGCCGCTCTACGGCTATCAGATCGACACTTGGTGGGTGGATCCGTCCTCAGGCACCGCGTCCAGGGGCGAAGGCGCCACCACACCTTGACGGTCAGGCCGCCTGCTTTACGGCGGCGGCGATCTTAACCAGGCGCTTCAGCAGATCGCGCGTACCCTGGAGGCGCGCCTCAGGGGTTTTCCAGTGCGCGTAGTAAATGAGCCGGTGATCGGGCTGGAGCTTAACGCGGCTCCCCTCCTCGCGGATGAACGCGATCAGGCCTTCGGGATTGGCGAAGCTCTTATTGCGGAAGGCGATCACCGCGCCCTTGGGTCCGGCGTCGATCTGCTCGAGGCATGCCTGACGGCAAAGGCCCTTGATCTCGACGATGTCCAAAAGGTGCCGAACCTCTTCGGGAAGCTGACCGAAGCGGTCGATCAGCTCCGCGGCGAAAGCCTCGATAGCGTCGTGGGTCTCGACGCCAGATAGCCGCCGGTAGAGCCCGAGCCGCACTTGCAAGTCGGGCACATAGGCCTCAGGGATCAAAACCGATGTGCCGAGATTGATACGCGGCGACCATTGATCCTCGACTTCGGCCCCCTCGCCGCCCCTGATCGCGGCCACCGCCTCCTCGAGCATCGACTGGTAAAGCTCGAAGCCGACTTCCCTGATATGGCCTGACTGCTCCTCGCCAAGCAGATTACCGGCGCCCCTGATATCGAGGTCGTGGCTCGCAAGCACGAAGCCGGCGCTGAGCGTGTCGAGCGACTGGAGCACCTTGAGGCGTCGCTCGGCGGAGGGCGTCAGCCGCGCATCGGCTGGAATGGTGAAATAGGCATAAGCCCTGATCTTCGACCGTCCCACACGGCCCCGCAACTGGTAGAGCTGGGCCAGACCGAACATGTCGGCGCGATGCACGATCAGTGTGTTGGCTGAGGGAATGTCTAGACCCGACTCCACGATCGAGGTTGAGAGCAGCACATCGTATTGGCGGTCGTAGAAGGCGTTCATCATGGAATCGAGCTCGCGGCTTCCCATCTGGCCATGGGCGCGCGCCACCTTAAGCTCAGGCGCGTGCTCTTCGAGGAAGGCAGCCGCGTCATCGAGGTCGGAGATGCGCGGCACAACATAGAATGTCTGGCCGCCGCGGAAGCGCTCGCGCAGCAGTGCCTCGCGCAGAATGACCGGGTCAAACGGCGTCACGTAGGTGCGCACGGCCAGCCGATCGACCGGTGGCGTCGCGATGAGCGACATCTCGCGCACGCCAGACAACGCCAGTTGCAAGGTGCGCGGGATCGGAGTGGCCGTCAGCGTCAGCACATGGACGTCCTCGCGAAGCTGCTTCAGGCGCTCTTTGTGCTGCACGCCGAAGTGCTGCTCCTCGTCAACGATCAAGAGCCCGAGATTGGCGAACTCGACGGATTTCGCGAGCAGCGCATGGGTGCCAATAACAATGTCGATGTCGCCGGACTTCAGGCCCTTCTTCACCTCTGCACGCTCTTTAGGGCTCACCAGCCGCGAGGCTTGCGCGATCTTCACCGGGAAGCCGCGGAAGCGCTCTGTGAAGGTGTAATAGTGCTGGCGGGCGAGCAGCGTAGTCGGCACCACGACTGCGACCTGCTTGCCGGCAAGCACGGCGATGAGGCTCGCGCGGAGCGCGACCTCGGTCTTGCCGAAGCCGACATCGCCACAGATCAGTCGGTCCATCGGACGCCCGCTGGCAAGATCATCGAGCACGGCGGTGATGCTGGTCTCCTGGTCCTCGGTCTCCTCGTAGGGGAATCTCGCCGAGAACTCGTCATAGAGGCCGTCGGGCGGCGTCAGCACGGGCGCCTGGCGAAGCTCACGAAGCGCAGCGACCTTGATCAGTTTCTCTGCCATGTCGCGAATGCGCTTCTTGAGACGGGCTTTGCGCGACTGCCACGCGACGCCTCCGAGCCGGTCAAGCTGGATGCCAGCCTCGTCCGAGCCATAGCGGCTCAGCAGCTCGATGTTCTCGACCGGGAGATAAAGTTTGTCGCCACCCGCATAGTGCAGTTCGAGGCAATCGTGCGGCTTGCCGGCCGCCTCGATGGCGGTCAATCCCACGAAGCGGCCGATGCCGTGGTCGGCGTGTACCACGAGATCGCCGACGGAGAGGCTTGATACCTCGGTGAGGACGTCGGCGCCGCGCTTGCCCCGCGTCTTGCGCACCAACCTGTCGCCAAGGATGTCCTGCTCGTCGATCACCGCGAGCCCTGGCGCCTCGAAGCCGGTCTCCAGCGGCAACACGGCAAACGCCGTCGTGGCGTGGGGAAGCGCAAGGGCGGCGGCAAAGGTGGCGACGCTCTCGGTCTCGCCCGCGCCGTGCTCCCACAGCAGCGTGGCAAGCCGCTCGCGCGCGCCGTTGCTCCAGCAGGCGACGATCACGCGCTTATCCTCCCCCTTGAGGCGCTTGGCGTGCGCCACCACCGCGTCGAAGACATTGGCGCCTTCGGTCTGCCGCTCGGCCGCGAAGGAGCGGCCTTGCCGCCCTCCGAAGGAAACGATCTTGCCTCCCGGCATTTCGGGATGCTCGAATGGATCGAGCGCGGTGGCCTGTCGCGCGCCAAGCGCCTTCTGCCATTCCGCCTCGCTCAGAAACATGCTCTCTGGCGGAACCGGATGATAGGGCGGCGCGCCGAACGCCTTGCGTTCGAGTGCCTGCGCCCGCGCCTCGTAATGGTCGGCGATCTGCTCGAGCCTCTTGGCGCGGGCATCATCGACCAGCGGGTCGAGGCTGACGACGGCATCCGGCAAATAATCGAACAGCGTGTCGAGGCGGTCATGGAACAGAGGCAGCCAATGCTCCATGCCTTGATGTTGACGCCCGGCTGAGATCGACTCGTAGAGCGGATCATCACAGGTGACGGGGCCGAACAGCTCCACATAACGCTGGCGAAACGCGCGGCGGACGTCTGGCGTGAGGGCCAGTTCGCTCATGGGCAGAAGCTCGACCGTGTCGAGTCGCGCGGCAGTCCGCTGCGTCTCGGCGTCGAAGGCTCTGATGGACTCAAGCGTGTCGCCGAAGAAATCGAGGCGAACCGGCTGCGCCCATGGCGGATAAAGATCGAGGATGCCGCCCCGGACCGCGTATTGGCCGGGGTCTGTCACGGTGCCTGCACGCCCATAGCCCGAGACTTCGAGGCGCTCGATCAGCTCCTGCATGCTCACGGCGTGGCCGGGTGCGAGCCTCATGCTCGACACGGCAATGAACGAACGTGGCGGAAGCCTCTGCAGCACCGCGCTGACCGTGGTGAGAGTGATGAGCGGCGCACTGCTCCCGGAATTCGTGCGATGCGTAAGCTCTGACAGCGTAGCGATGCGGCGCGCGATGGTGTCGGCATTCGGCGCAACCCGGTCGTAAGGGACGCCGTCCCAAGCGGGGAATGTCAGAACCGTCACGTCCGGGGCGAAGAAGGCGAGCGCGTCTTCCAGCGTGACCAGGCGGTTGGCGTCGCGCGCGATATGTAGGATCGGAGCGCCGTTTGGCGTGCGGCTAGCAAGCTCACCGAGAAGAAGCGCGTCCAGGCCTTCAGGAACGCCGCTCGCGACCATATGCGGCGCTTTGAGCAGGCGCTCGACCGGCAGGGATGGAAACTTCGGCGTGACGGCCATGAGAGCGTCAGAGTCTAGTCGGCCTGCTCAAGGCGGTGGAAACGCCTGAGCCGCCCGATCAGTTCGTCGAGATCGGCCTCGCCCAGCGACTTGCCCCGAAACAGCGACATGTCGATGTCGGGGTCGGGCGTGTCGATCAGGCGCTCGAACACGCCGATCTCGGCGGCATTCATTCCGTCGAGCGCCGCTGCGGCGAATCGACCAAGCAGGAAGTCCATCTCCTTGGAACCCCGGTGCGTCGCCCGCCACAACGCGCGGCGGCGGCGCATTCCGAGATCACTGCCGGACATGACCATGGTTTTGAGCCTGAGAGGATGGTTTAGACCGAGCGCGCTAGCATCTGTCAAGCTGCTCGAAAATTTGCTTTAGGGTGGAGGAATGTGCGCGATGCGGCCTGCCCTGCTCAACCCGCTCTTCGCCACGGCGCGTTCGTTGAAAGGCGTCGGGCCAAAGGTCGAGGCGCTTCTCAAGAAGCTTGTCGCTCCGAGCCACGCCCCGGCACATGCGCGCGTGATCGATCTCCTGTGGCATCTGCCGGTCGGCGTGGTCGATCGCACCATTACGCCGAGCATTGCCGACGTACGGATCGGCGAACTCGCCACGCTCGAAGTGACCGTGACGGAGCACAGGTCGGGTAGCGGACGCCGCGGCGGGCGGGCGCCTTACAAAGTGCTGGTCGAGGACTTCTCCGGCGCCGCGCTCGAGCTCGTCTATTTCAATGCTGATCCTGGCTATCTCAGGCGGCTCCTGCCTGTGGGCAGCCGGCGTCTCGTCTCCGGCAAGGTCGAATCCTATGACGGCTGGCTGCAAATGCCGCACCCAGATCATGTGATGAATATAAAGGGTCCGCGCGATGCGGCTGCCGTCCTCCCCCTGCACGAGCCGATCTATCCGCTCACCGCAGGGCTGACCAATACAATGCTGCGCAAGGCGATCGGCGAGGCGCTGGGAAGAATGCCGACGTTGCCCGAATGGGTGGACGAGAGCTTTCGCGCGAAGAATGCCTGGCCGTCCTTTGGCGAGGCACTTCAGCGACTTCATGCGCCAGAGGTCGAGGCGGATCTCGCCGCCTCGGCACCAGCCCGGGCGCGACTTGCCTATGATGAGCTACTCGCCAATCAGTTCGCGCTTGCCGTCATCCGTGCGCGGCTCAAGCGCCGAGCCGGGCGGAACTTCGCCGCGCCCGGCAGATTGCGCAGAGCGATTCTGTCCGCCCTGCCCTTCGCGCTGACCGGCGCGCAGAAGCGCGCGCTCGCCGAGATCGATGCGGACCTCGCCAGCCCACACCGCATGCTGCGGCTGCTACAAGGCGATGTCGGCAGCGGCAAGACTGTGGTGGCGCTGCTCGCCATGGCGACTGCGGTCGAAGCTGGCGCGCAAGCCGCGCTAATGGCGCCGACCGAACTTCTTGCCCGCCAGCATCTCAAAACCATCACCGAATTTGGCACGCCTGCAGGCTTGCGCATCGCACTGCTCACGGGTCGCGAGCGCGGGCGAGAGCACGCCGCCATCGTGGCTGCGTTGGCCGAGGGAGGCATCGACATCCTCATCGGCACCCACGCTCTGTTCCAGGAGCATGTTGCATTCCGCGATCTCGGCCTCGTGGTGATCGACGAGCAACACAGATTCGGCGTGCATCAGAGGCTCGCGCTGCAAGAAAAGGGTAGCGGCCGCGGCACAGAGCTGCTGGTGATGACGGCGACGCCCATCCCGCGCACGCTTCTGCTCACGAGCTACGGCGATATGGATGTATCGCGGCTCGAGGAGAAGCCGCCGGGGCGAAAGCCGGTCGCCACCCGCACTGTGCCGCTCAACCGCACCGACGAGGTGATCGAAGGCATCGCACGCGCCGTCAAAGGCGGCCCGCAAGTCTATTGGGTCTGCCCACTCGTCGCCGAGTCGGAGGTGCTCGACATCGCCGCGGCTGAGGCGCGTCATGCGGAGCTCAACGCCCGCTTCGGCGATAAGGTCGGGCTGCTGCATGGCAAGCTCGCCGGCAAGGACAAAGACCGCGTCATGGCCGCGTTCGCATCCGGCGCTCTCTCGATTCTCGTGTCTACGACGGTCATCGAAGTCGGCGTCGACGTGCCAAATGCGAGCATCATGATCATCGAGCACGCGGAGCGCTTCGGTCTTGCGCAGCTCCACCAATTGCGCGGCCGCGTCGGCCGCGGCGCCAAGGACTCCTCCTGCATCTTGCTCTACCGCCAGCCGCTATCAGACGCTGCACGCGAGAGGCTTGGCGTCATGCGCCGCACCGAGGACGGGTTCGTCATCGCCGAGGAAGACTTGAAGCTCAGGGGGGGCGGCGAGGTGCTCGGAACGCGGCAGAGTGGCCTGCCCGAGTTTCGCGTCGCTAGCCTTCCGGAGCATGAGGCTTTGCTCGAGGCTGCGCGCGATGAGGCGCGGCTCAAGCTCGCTCACGATCCGGATCTGAAGGCATCTGAGGTCGAGCCGCTCAGGCTCCTGCTCCATCTCTTCGAGCGCGACGATGCGATCAAGCTGATGCGCGCCGGGTGAGCCTAGACGACGGGCTCTTCCTCGTGGACGGCCTTGGCGCCACGGCTCTTGGCCAGCTTGCGCAACTCCTCTTGCTGCTGGTCGGGGCCGACCAGGCCGGCAGAGACCACGAGCTTGGCGGCATCCTCCACGGCAAGATCGAGGGGGATCACCTCGCTAGCCGGCACGAACACGATGAAGCCGGTGGTCGGGTTCGGGCCGTTCGGCATGAACACGGTGATGAGCGGCTTGCCTCCGCCGATCTTCTCATCGACCTCGACCGGCGGATCGCCGGCCATGAAAACGATGCAATAGAGCCCGCGCCGCGGAAATTCGATCAGCCCCACGCGCTTGAACGATGTCCCGCTCTTGGAGAACACCGTGGTGAAGATTTGCTTGACCAACCGATAGACGCCGCGCACCACCGGCATGCGGTCGAGCATCATCTCGCCGTAGCTTACGATGGTTCGCCCGAACAGATTGGCGGTGAGCGCGCCAACCACCATGAGCAGGACGATACCGACAATCAGTCCGACTCCCGGCACACGGAAGGGAAGATACGTGTCCGGCAAATAGGTCTGAGGAACGAGCGGCTTAATCCAGGCATCGACCAGATTGATGAACCACCACACGACGTAAATAGTGATGGCGACCGGTCCGACCACAATGAGGCCGGTGAGGAAGTAGCCGCGCAGTCGCGCGCCGATGCGCAAGGAGGCAGGTTCTCCCGCCGCGGCAAGCATCGCAAGCTGGTCCGCCTGCAGAGGCATCTCGTCGTCAGACACGGGATCGGGCTTGTCTTTAGCTTTCATGGACTCGAATAGGGCTGACGAACTATGCACGCGAGATGGGTTCTGGGCTTTATGCGTCCTGCGTGCCTGTGCGCGTCACTGCGTTACGAGCGAGCAATCGACTGCGTTCCGCTTTAGCGCATTGCAGACCTTAAGACTTTCCGCCTTGTCCGGGAAGGGTCCGATCTTGAGACTATAGAACGTGCCGAAATTGCCGATATCGACCTTCTCGATGACTGGCTGCGCGCCGGCAACCTCCTGGTTTTCGCTCGATACCTTCTTCCACAGCGCTTGCGCTTCAGCCTCCGACCGACTGTTCGCGAGCTGCAACTGGAACCCGCCGCCGGAAGGCGTGGCTGGCGCCGCCGCCGCTGCCGCCGGCGCGGTCGGAGCTTCAGCCTCGGCGCTCCTCGAGAACCAGCGACTCCATCTGCTCTGGCTTGGGCTCGCGTCGCTCGCCACCACGGTCTCGCCACCTTGCGTCTGTGCGCCCCATCCTGTGCTTGGCGCTTTAGGCGAGCTGCTCGCTGCGGGAGGTGGACTGGTTGGCACCGTAGCACTGGCGGTTTGCCGAGTCTGGGCACCCCATCCGCTGCTCAGCACCGGAGAGGGAGTGCTCGCCGCCGCGGCGGCTTCGCCTGCTTGCGTCTGAGCTCCCCATCCCGTACTCGGCGCCGAGGGAAGTTTCGCGGGAGCCAAAGTTGGCGCAGCGGTCTCGGCGGGCGCGCTTGCGGCCGGCTGCTCGGAAGAAGAGGAACCGGTGAGCGAGCCCCACCAACGGCTTACACGACTGCCGCTCGATGCGCCTTCAGCCGTCTCGGCACTTGCGGTCGTTGTCCACTGGCCCGAGGCACTCGCGGTTCGGGCCGGCGGCTCAACTGCAGGCGCCGCAGCCGCCGGGGCGTTCGGGCCTTGCGACCCTGGCGTGACCGACGTCGAGAAGGCGGCAATCCAGGCAGCGCCTTCGGCCGAGCCGCCGCCTTCGGCGATGAGCTGATCGACTTCCCCGCTGCCAGACTTGCGCGCCAGCGCGATGTCGGCTTCGCCTTCCTTGGCGAGTCCCGCCGATTGATAGGCGAGGCCGCGATTGACCAGCGCCTTGACACGGTCGCCCTCGGGCAGCCCAAGCCACATCGCCGCGCCGAAATCAGCGATGGCGCGCGACGGCTGGTTCAGCTTGCGATAGGCGATGCCGCGCAAATACAGCGCCTTGGCAGCCTCGGGCGGAGCGACATTGTCGGCGTTGATAGTGGCCGAGAACTGCCGCACAGCGGCGTCGTATTTGCCTGCGGCAAGCGAGGTTGCGCCGTTCTTTAGACCAGCGTCCTCGGCATAGGCCAAGTTGAAAAGCGCGAGAGAAATGGCCAAAAAACACGCGTGCGGAACGCGGCGCCCGCCGAAAGCAAGACGGCGCGGCCGGAAGAACTTCCGATGATCCGCCATGTCATTGCTCAAACAAAGAAATCGGGCAAATCCGAGGCTGTAGTCTATTCCACAGTGACAGATTTTGCGAGGTTTCGCGGCTGATCGACATCGGTGCCCATGAATACCGCCGTGTGATAGGCGACGAGCTGGACCGGTACCGCGTAGACGAGCGGGGCGACGAAGCGGTGCACGGCAGGTACCGAAAGATGAGTCGAGATCGCGCAGCCGGTGGTAGCAGGATCGGCGTCGCTGACGAGGACGATTTGCCCGCCTCGCGCCGCCACCTCTTGCATGTTCGACACGGTCTTGTCGTAGAGATCGTCGCGCGGGGCGATGACGATGAGCGGCATGTTCTCGTCGATCAGCGCGATCGGCCCGTGCTTTAGCTCGCCGGCGGCATAGCCTTCGGCATGGATGTAGGAGATCTCCTTCAGCTTAAGCGCGCCTTCGAGTGCGACGGGAAAGGACGAGCCGCGGCCGAGATAGAGCACATCCCGCGCCTTCGACAGGTTATGAGCGAGCGTCTCGTAAGGCGCCTCGTCGCGTAGCACTGTCGCCATATGCCTCGGGACCTCTGCAAGCGCCTGCACGAGCTCGGTTTCGACC